>ERZ772880.1107-NODE-1107-length-23879-cov-5.154256_pt1 | contig 23879 bp, 21 predicted proteins | sample MGYA00580577_ERZ772880 | MGnify/ENA primary metagenome ERZ772880 (study PRJEB29015, sample SAMEA2737705) | human gut metagenome | biome: human gut; feature: human-associated habitat; material: faeces | place: China | collected 2012 ... | reverse complement strand
TCTGGTGCCAAAGAAACAATCTTCATGAAGTCTTTGTCACGCAGTTCTCTTGCAACAGGACCGAAAATACGGGTTCCTCTTGGTGTGTTGTCGTCCTTGATGATAACGGCTGCATTGTCATCAAACTTGATGTAGCTGCCGTTTTCACGACGGATGCCGTAACGTGTCCGGACGATGACCGCCTTGACGACGTCGCCCTTCTTTACAGTTCCGCCAGGAGCTGCTGTCTTGACCGAGCAGACGATGATATCGCCGATGTTCGCTCTTTTGCGCTTGCTGCCGCCCAGGCAACGGATGACTAATAATTCCTTAGCACCGGTGTTGTCCGCGACATTTAATCTACTTTCATTCGTAATCATTGTCAGTTCCTCCTTGTGCTATTAAAGAATTACAGCCTTTTCGACGATCTTAACCAGGCGGAAACGCTTGGTCGCGGATAACGGACGAGTTTCCATGATTTCTACGATATCACCGATCTTCGCCTCATTGTTCTCATCATGTGCTTTGAATTTCTTTGAATATTTAATACGCTTCGAATAAAGCGGATGACTCTTGCTGGTTGCTACCTCAACCGTAATGGTCTTGTCCATCTTATCGGAGATGACGGTACCAATTCTGGTCTTGCGGAAAGCTCTGGTTTCGCTCATTGCAGTTTCCTCCTCCGTTACTTGGTCTCGTTCTCACGAATAATAGTCTTGATGCGGGCAATGTCTTTCTTGACCGCGGCGATCTGCAGCGGGTTGTCCAGCTGGTTGGTCGCGTGCTGCATGCGCAGCATGAACAGATCCTTCTTCAGCTCCACGAGCTTGGCCTCAAGCTCGGCAGCGGACATTTTACGGATTTCGTTTGCCTTCATCATTATTCACCACCATTCTCGGTTTCCGGGGCTTCTCTGGCAATGATCTTCGTCTTGATGGGCAGCTTGTGCTGCGCCAGACGGAGTGCCTCGCGCGCTTCCGCTTCGGAAACGCCGCCGATTTCGAACATAACCTTCTGCGCTTTCACGACTGCGACCCAGTATTCGGGGGCGCCTTTACCGGAACCCATACGAACGCCGAGCGCCTTCTTGGAAACGGGCTTGTCGGGGAAGATCTTGATCCAGACCTGACCGCCACGCTTGGTGTAACGGGTCATGGCGACACGGGCCGCCTCGATCTGATTGCCGGTGATCCAGCCGGGCTCGAGGGCCTGGATGCCGAATTCGCCGTACGCGATCTTATTGCCGCGGGAGGCAACGCCCTTCATGCGGCCTCTCTGAACGCGACGATATTTGGTTCTCTTGGGCATTAACATTAGCGGTTGCCTCCTTCCGTGCGGTTGTTGTTGTAGGAGCGGCGCTCGCCGTTGTTGTTGTTATACGGACGACGGTCGCCATAACCTCTGCGCTCGCCGTTGCGGCGGTCGCCGCGGCGGTCGTCGCGCTGACGGCGCTCACGCTTGGCAGGCTCCGGATTGGCGGCGCGCAGCGTGGTGTTGAGGACTTCGCCCTTGTAGATCCAGACCTTGCAGCCGACCTTACCATAGGTGGTGTTGGCCTCGGCAAAACCGTACTCGATGTCGGCACGGATGGTCTGCAGGGGGATGGTGCCCTCGTGATAGGATTCGCTTCTGGCGATCTCAGCGCCGCCCAGACGGCCGCCGCAGGTGCACTTGATGCCCTTTGCGCCGAGTCTGGTCGCTCTCTGGATGGCCTGCTTCATCGCGCGGCGGAAGGAGATACGCTTCTCCAGCTGTGCGGCGATGTTCTCCGCGACGAGCTGCGCGTTCAGGTCGGGGCTGCGGACTTCAACGATGTTGAGGGCGACAGTCTTGCCGAGCTTGGCTTCGATCTTCTGGCGCAGGGCCTCGATCTCCGTGCCGCCCTTGCCGATGATGACACCGGGACGGGAGCAGTGGATGTTGATCTTGACCTTCGCATTGTCTCTTTCGATTTCGATCTTGGCGATGCCGGCGGCATAGAGGGTGCTCTTGAGGTACTTACGGATGTTGTAATCCTCGACAATCAGATCACCGACTTTGTCTTCGCGGGCATACCAACGAGAGTCCCAGTCTTTAATTACGCCAACGCGCAATCCATGGGGATTAACTTTCTGTCCCATAGTAACCTCCTGCTTACGCCTTCTCGCTCACACCAAGGGTGATGTGAGTGGTTCTCTTCAGAATACGGTTGTACCGGCCCTGTGCGCGGGGCATGCCACGCTTCAGCGTGGGGCCGGGGTTCGCAATCGCGGTGGACACATAGAGGTTGTCCGCGTTCATGCCGTGGTTGTTCTCGGCATTGGCGATCGCGCTTCTGAGCAGCTTGAGCATGGGTTCGGAGGCAGCCTTGGGGGTCTGCATCAGGTATGCAGCTGCGGTTTTCACGTCTTTACCACGAATCAGGTCGCAAAGAATGACGACTTTGCGAGGAGAGATACGCAGGTACTTCAGATAAGCTCTAGCTTCCATGTTTCTTGCGTCCTCCTTCGTTAAGAATTGGTGGTCTTGCTGCCAGAGTGGCCGCGGAACGTTCTGGTGGGAACGAACTCGCCCAGCTTATGGCCGACCATGTCTTCCGTGATATACACCGGCACATGACGGCGGCCGTCATGGACAGCGATGGTATGACCGACGAAGGAGGGGAAGATCGTGGAGGCGCGGGACCAGGTCTTGAGGACCTTCTTCTCGCCGGCCTTGTTCAGCTCGTCGACGCGCTTGATGAGTTCAGGCGCTACAAACGGGCCTTTCTTAATGCTTCTGCTCATTACTTTTCCTCCTTACTTGGCATTTCTGCGCTTGAAGATAAACTTGTTCGTGCGGTTCTTCGCCTTGCGCGTCTTCAGGCCCATCGCAGGCTTGCCCCACGGGGTCATAGGACCGGGATGGCCAACCGGGCTCTTGCCCTCGCCGCCGCCGTGCGGGTGGTCGCAGGGGTTCATGACGGAGCCGCGGACGGTCGGACGGATGCCCATGTGGCGCTTGCGGCCGGCCTTGCCAAGGTGGACGTTCTCATGGTCGATGTTGCCGACCTGGCCGATGACTGCGGTGCAGTTCATGCGGACGAGGCGGACTTCGCCGGACGGGAGACGAACCTGAGCCAGGTCGCCGTCCTTCGCCATGAGCTGAGCGGACGTACCGGCGGAGCGGACAAGCTGTGCGCCGCGGCCGGGGTTCAGCTCGATGTTGTGGATGACCGTACCAACGGGGATGTTGGCCAGCGGCAGGCAGTTGCCCGGCTTGATGTCGGCGGCGGCGGAGGAGACGACGGTGTCGCCAGCCTTCAGACCGTAGGGCGCCAGCATGTAGCGAAGCTCGCCGTCTTCATACTTGACGAGGGCGATGAACGCGCTGCGGTTGGGGTCATACTCGAGGCGCTGCACGACAGCGGGCATATCCAGCTTGTCGCGGCGGAAATCGATGATTCTGTACTTGCGCTTGCAGCCGCCGCCGCGATGGCGGACGGTGATGCGGCCGTAGCTGTTGCGGCCGGAACTCTTCTTGAGCGGCTCAAGAAGGCTGCGCTCGGGCTTTGCCTTTTTATCTACGCCGTCGAAGGCGGAAACAGTCATGTTTCTTCTCGACGGGGTGTAGGGCTTAAAAGATTTGATCGCCATTGTGCGTTACACTCCTTCAAAAATTGATTAGACCATACCTTCGAAGAACTCGATGGTCTTGGAATCGGCAGTCAGCTTGACCATGGCCTTCTTGTAGCTGGCACGACGGCCGGCCGGAGCAGCACCCTGGCGCTTTTCCTTACCTTCCATACGGATGGTGTTGACTTTTTCGACCTTGACGTCGAAGATCTTTTCGATCGCTTTCTTGATCTCCGTCTTGTTGGCGTCGGTGGCGACTTTGAAGACGTACTTCTTGTCCTCGGTCGCTTCCATGGACTGCTCAGTGATGACGGGCTTGATGATGATGTCGTAAGCGGTCTTCATTATGCGAACACCTCCTCAATCTTTGCGAGAGCTGCCTTGTCGACAACCAGCTTCTTGGCGTTCAGGATGTCGTAGACATTGATGACGTTGGCGAATGCGACCTGCACGCCGGGGATGTTGGCCGCGCTCTTGACAACGACTTCGTTGTTCTCGGCGGTGACGACCAGCGCCTTGCAGTCGGCGCCGACAGCGTTCAGGAAGGTTTTGAAGGTCTTGGTCTTGATGGAGTCCATCTTGATCTCGTCGATGACGACCACGTTCTCCTCGCTGGCCTTGGCGGACAGCACGGACTTGAGGGCCAGTCTCTTGACCTTCTTGTTCAGCGTGTAGCTGTAATCACGGGGCTTCGGCGCGAAGACGATGCCGCCATGATACCACTGCGGGGCGCGGATGGAGCCCTGGCGGGCGCGGCCGGTGCCCTTCTGGCGCCACGGCTTGATGCCGCCGCCAGAGACCTCTGCACGGGTCAGAGCGCTCTGCGTGCCCTGGCGGCAGTTGGCCAGGTGGTTCTTCACGACGTCGTGAACAACAGATTCATTGGGTTCAATGCCGAAAATAGCATCAGAGAGTTCAATCTCACCGACCTGCTTTCCAGCCATATCAAAAACTTTAGTCTGCATGATTTACTCTCCTCTCTTAGCGGTTTCTTGCCGAAGCCTTCTGCGGGTTGGTACGTGCGGAAGCCTTCTGCGGGTTGATGCTCGCGTTGGCAGCAGCGCCCTTTGCCTTGAAGTTCTTGACCGTGTTCTTCAGATACACGATGCCGCCCTTCGGGCCGGGGATCGCGCCGCGGACGACGATCATGTTCAGCTCTTCGTCGACCTTGACCACGTCGAGGTTCTCGACCGTGACCTGCTCAACGCCCATCTGGCCTGCGCCGTTGTGACCCTTGAAGATCCGGCTCGGAGAAGAGGTGGGGCCCATGGAACCGGCCTGACGATGGACCGGGCCGCCGCCGTGGGTCATCGGGGTGCGATGGCCGCCGCAGCGCTTGACCGGGCCTTCAAAGCCGTGGCCCTTGCTGATGCCGGTGACATCGATCTTGTCGCCGACGGCAAAGATGCTGGCCTTGACTTCGTCGCCGACGTTCATCTCGGCGGCCTTTTCCACGCGGAATTCTTTCAGGTGCTTCTTGGCGGCAACGTTGGCCTTCTTCAGATGGCCGAGTTCCGGCTTGGTCAGCTTGGACTCTTTGACATCCTCATAGCCGAGCTGCACAGCGGAATAGCCGTCGTTCTCAACGGTTTTCTTCTGCGTGACGACGCAGGGGCCGGCCTCGATAACAGTGACCGGGATGACCTTGCCGCTCTCATCGAAAATCTGGGTCATGCCCACTTTTTTGCCGATGATCGCTTTCTGCATTTGCATTTGTGTTTCCTCCTAATTTAAGGTTATTGGTTGACAAACGTGCGCATTGGGACGCATTGGTTTATCAACATGACCCGTCCGTCCTCATATCGACGAACCGTGGCGGGCTGCTGTAATTAAAATTGTGTAATTACAGCTTTATCTCAATCTCAACACCAGCGGGAAGGTCGAGGGCCATGAGGGCCTCAACAGTCTTCTGATTGGGGTTGAGAATATCGATCAGTCTCTTGTGGGTTCTGCGCTCGAACTGCTCACGGGAATCCTTGTACTTATGAACAGCGCGAAGGATGGTGACGACTTCTTTCTTCGTGGGCAGCGGGATCGGGCCGGAGACGGCAGCGCCGTTGCGCTTGGCAGTCTCGACGATCTTCTCTGCGCTCGCGTCGATGAGCTGATGATCATACGCCTTCAGACGGATTCTGATCATTTCCTGGTTTGCCATGTGTGTTTCCTCCTTGATGAAACGTATTCAGTGGTATTGATGCCCTGAGTACGGTCGAAGATCTTGTATACGCTATGCCGTGCGTATCACTCCGCACCATGAAAAAAGACCGACGTTGTCGGCCTGTTCACTGCGGCGATATACGCCGTATCGTGATCCTCAGCCGCCCGATGACCGGACATACTCCGCAGAAGTTACCGTCCAAGACGCAATCTCCTGCATCATCGCATTGACACGCACGGTCACGTTGTTTCCGCTCCCTACGCGCGCCTTTATATACTACAATAAATCCCTCTTGCTGTCAAGAGGGATTTGAAATATTTTTTAGTAATTTTGCAAGAATCTGACCTGCAATTTTCGTCACTTCGCAGAATTTTCATCCACTTCCGAAATGACCGCCTCCATGGCTCTGCACCGGCCGCAGAGGTGGACTGCACGATTCATTTCTTTTTCCGGACGATCAGGAATACGACCAGCGCCATCGCCGCCGCGCCGAAGACCGCCCACGGCCAGACCGGCCCGGAGACAAACACCCTCGTCGGCCCGTCTGCGCCGCCGATGACGCCGATACTGCTCATTCTGCGTCCTCCCCGGCTTCTGTGCTGTCTTCGGCCTCGTCCTTCGGATCCTCAGGGCGCGGCTGCTTCGTCACGACCACGGCCTCCACCCGGTTGATCGGCGTGCCGAGGCCGTAGAACTTCTCCTCATAGCCTGTCATGATCCCAACAGGGCCGTTGGCGTGCAGATCGTGCGTGACGTTATGCAGTTCGAGGAAGCAGCTCTCCATCTCGGGCAGCGACCAGTCGAAGAGCTTGGCGTTGTCGGTCTTGAAGTGGATCTGGCCGCCGAGCTTCAGCACCTTTTTGTATTTTTCGAGGAACGTGTGGTACGTCAGCCGCCGCTTTGCGTTCTTTTTGCGGGGCCACGGATCGCAGAAGTTGATGTAGAGCAGGTCGATCTCGTCGTCGGCGAAGAACGCGTCGATGTTCGCGGCGTCGAGCGAGACGAAAAAGACGTTTTTCAGGCCCATGCGGATCGCGGACTCCATCGCAAGCACCAGCGCATCCTGCACGCGCTCGATCGCGATGAGCAGCACGTCCGGCTCCGCCGCAGCCGTCTCGACGGTGAATTTGCCCTTGCCGCAGCCGACCTCGACGCGCAGCTCGCGGCAGCCCGGCATCAGGCTCCGCCAGTTGCCGCGCAGCGCCTCCGGCTCGTGGATCCAGACGGATTCACAGGCGTTCATGCGCGGCTCGAGATTGTTTCTTCGTCTCATTCTCATGGTAAATTCCTCGGTTTTACAGATTTTTGGTCATTATATCATAGAAATCAGAGAATTACAAGCCACGCGCCGACACGCGCAAAAAAACGGCTGCACCGACGGGGCAGCCGTTTTTTGTGAATTTACTTCAGATTCTTCCACGTCTCGGTCTTGCCGGACTTGGTGTAATCGTGGCCGTTCGCGGCCTCCATCACGTTGAGATAGCACGCATCTGTCTCCGCGACATCGGTGAAGGTCTTGAGGCCCTCGTCGCCCTTCGCGAGATATGCGCTGTCCGCGCTGCGGGAGAGCATGCGGTTGACGATGCTGACGACCTCGGCACGGGTGATCGCGCCGTTCGGCTCATACGCACCCTCGACATCGTCCAGATAGCCTCTGGCGACGACGGAGGCGATGTACTTATAGCCCCAGAACGTGGTCGGGACATCGGTGAACTTCACGCTGCCCTCTTTCAGGGAGAAGAAGCGGGAGGCCATCGCGCAGAATTCCGCGCGGGTGACGGACTTCGTCGGCTTGAACGTGCCGTCGGTGTAGCCGGTGATGACGCCCTTGGACGCCAGCGTCTTGACCGCAGTCTCATACCACTTGCCCGCCGGGACGTCGGAGAACTGGACGTTCTTCGTCATCGTCTGATCGAGGAGGAGACGATAGAAGATCGTCGCGGCCTCGGCGCGGGTGAGGTTGCCGTTCGGCTTGAACGTGCCGTCGGGATAGCCCGTGATGTACGCGAAGTGGTCGGTGTCGTTGAGCCGCAGATCCTCGACCGTGCCGCTGACATTGACGTCACTCGCGGGCATGACGAACGTGTAGGTGTTGTCGTCGATCTTCTTGATCTCGACCAGCTTGCCGTTTTTGTCCACGACCTTGATGTCGTCCGCGGTGACGCCGTCCGCGACCTTGATGGTCACAGTCGAACCGGCGGTGGCGGTGGAGCGGTCGGGCTTAAGCTGATCCTTCTGCCCCTCTTCCACAATGACGCGATAGACCGGCTCGGAATAACCGCCGCCATTGTCCAGCGTGAATTCGGGATCATACTGCGTACCGCTGCCGTCCCCGGCATCGACGGCGCAAACTGCGCCGCCGATGCCCGCGAACAGGCAAACGACAAGGATCAGAGCCAAGAATGCTCTAAAATGATGTTTCATACTGTACTCTCCTTCCATCGCGAGGCGATCAGCTGTTTTTGGTCTTCAGCGCAACGCCGTATTCGTACATCTGGATGAAGTAGGTGCCGCCGATGTTGGACAGCGGGCCATAGCTCGCGGTAAAGACGCCGCACTCATCGCCGAACTTATCGGTTGCCGTTCTGCCCGTGTAGGTCAGGCTGCCGGTGGCATAGACCTTGCCGTCGAAGCTGCCGTTGACCTTGCGGAGGATCTCATAGGTCAGGCCGTCGGCGCTCTTGAGCGGCGTGGTCGATCTGCCGTCCTCATTGCGAACTTTGATCAGGACAACGAAGTTTGTGGCGGTCTTTGTGGTGTAGGTCGCTTCGATCTGGATGGTCTTCAGTTCAACACCGCCGATCTTACCGTCGCCGTCCAGCACATAGTTCGTGTCGCCGACTTTGACCACGACCTGCGCATCGCCCTTTGTAAGGCCCTCAAGTGCATTGTCGCTGTTCGGATCGATCGTTTTGCCCTGAATAGAGATCGTGAGATCCAGATCTCTGATGGTATGGCCCTTGGCGAGGCCGCGGTTGGTGCTGTTTTCCTCTGCCTCGAGGATGTTCAGCAGGGCGGTGTAGAGCTTGCTCTGCGGAAGTCTCCAGTACAGGCTGACGGTGCCAATCGTGCTGGCCTTTTTGACCGTGACCGGGCGCTGCGCGATGTTGGCAGAGCCTTCGATGAAGTTCTCGCCGTTCTCCAGCGTGGCATTGCCGCCGTCGTAGCCGAGGCTGCCATCCCGAAGTGCACTGGTCGTGGTGTTCTTGTTGCCTTCCCTCGCGTCCGTCAGCAGGTAGTTCGTCGCGCCGGAGTTGGTGACGGTCTTGAACTTCAGCGTGTAGTTCGAGTGTGCGTTCTCATTCGCTGCAGTTCTCTTTGCACCAAGGACATCAACGTTGTACGTATCCGGAGCCGTCGTGGTACGGTTGGCCGCCTTGTAATCGAACTTGCCGCAATCCGCGTTGCCCACGCAGTTGTCATAGTCCTGCTCGACGAAGATGCTTTCCAGATCGAAGTCGGCCAGATTATCGGCGTAGGACTTGCTGCCGCGGATCGATTCGATCGTATTCTCCAGCGTCCAATCGAGGACGTTCGGCGTCTCGCCGTAGACCGTCGCGTCGTTGAGGTACTCGGTCGTCTCGGACGTGAACTTCACGCCGCCATAGGTCGTGACCGCAGAATCCTTTGCCGTCTGGTCGGTGACATACTTGACGTTGTAGTTCATGTTCTCCGTGCCGGCGACGAGGATCTCATAGCCGTCATAGACGTCGAGACGGTTGTAATCATCGGTCTGCGAAGCCGTCAGGCCATTGATGAGTGCGTTGGACAGATCATCGTAACCCTTGATCTGGCGAGTCTGGCCGTAGATGTGGGTATCTTCCTTCGGCGCAACTGTGGCTTCCTTGTCGTTGATGGTGAACTGGCCGCCGTAGGTCTCAGACTGACTGCTCCACGCACCCGTGACCTTTGCGGTCGGGATCTGCGTGCCAATGTTCGTGCGCTTCAGTCCATTGGTCGTGAGCTTTCCTTCGAAGTTCGCGAGCGTGCGATACAGCTCGTCATGCACCGTGATGTTCGACATCTCATAGCCCTGCTCGCTGCCGTTGTAGACCTTGTCGACTTCCTTCAGCGCGATCTGGACCTCCTTCTTGATCGCCGTGACGGTAACCGTCGTGCTGATGGCCTGTTCACCCTCGCCGCGCTTCAGCGTGACTTCGAAGGTGCCAACGCCGTTCACGTTCAGGATGCCGGTCTTTTCGCCGATCGTAACGTTGCCGACGAATCCCGCAGCAGGCATCACGCTCCATCTCATCACGCTCGAGCCGTTCTCGTGATCGGTGTAGTAGCCGTAGTGGTACAGCTGAACCTCGTCGCCGTAGTAAGCGACGTTCTCGCCGTTGCCGTTCACCGGCAGGCCGTAGATCGCAAGATCCGGTTTGAAGTTGGTGCGCTGTCTGGTGTACTCGCCGTCCACATAGGTGATGACGTAGTTCTTTGCCAGTGCGTCAGCCGGCTTGATCTTCGCACCGCCGACCTGGTCGAGCGCGTGGTTCGTAAAGCCGCCCTTATCATAGTTGAACAGGAATTCCGGCGCGATCTGCACATCGCGGAGCGAGGTGTCGTTGGTGTTGTCGGACGTGCTGTAAGCGAGGCCCTCGTACTTCGCCGTCATGGCCGGGAACGCATCATACTGCGTGCTCTGCTTGGAGTGCGTCGTGATGGTGAGCGGCTTCTGCGCGATCACGAACGGGGCCGAAACCTCATGCGCCGTATAGTTCTGCGTCTCGTTCACGTGGAGCGTGACAACATAGCTGCCCGCGTCGACCGGGGCCTGCTCCGCCACGTTGCCGTCCGTCGGGGTGTCGAAGCCGATGGCCACGTCGCCCGCGTAGGTGAGATACCAGTCAACAAATTCCGTGCCCGCGTTTCCGCTCAGTGCGGTGTAACCCGCCTGCTGCATGGAGTTATAGGTCAGGTCAGTCGCCGGAGTGACGCTGATTTCCGGATGCGCCTTGGTGATGGTGTAGATGCCGTAGGCGACGTCGCCCGAAATGGCGTCGGTTGCCTTCACCAGATAGCGGCCCGCATTTGCCGGGACATCCGTGCTCCAGTCTGTACCATTCTGGTACTTGACTTCCACGGTATTGTCCTGGGAGCTTGTCGCGGTGACGCCCACGTTGCCCATCGGGTTATACATGGTGGCTGTGTTCGTCAGATCAATCAGGGCGCTGGGCTGCGGCTCTGCTGCATCAACCTTCTGCGCATCGGCAGCATCCTTGACGACCTCGAACTTCATCGTGACGCCGCCCTTGTAGTTGTCCTGCTTCGGGCGGGCAACCACGGTGTAGAGGCCAGTCTTGCTGAGATCCTCGGTCTTTTCGATCTTCGTGTCGCTGTGGTAGTAGAAGGTCAGGGTATAGCCTTCGTTTGCTTTCAGCTCGTTGCCAGCCTGATCGATCATCTTGATGACCTGATCCGCCGGGAACTGTTCGCCCTGCTTCAGCTTCAGTGTGCCGGTTTCGCCGTAGACCTGGCTGCGGCTGACGTAGATGGGCTCTTCGTAGGTCTTTGTCCCGTCGACAACGTAGTTATCCGCGTCGTCGCCGTGCAGCTGCACATCAGAAACGGTGAACTCATTCTTGCCCGCGTTCGCGTCCCTGAGGGTACCGGTCGCGGTGGCGTAGATGCTGTCGCCGTTGATGATGCCGGTGTTGCCAGTGGGCAGACCCGTGGTCTGGTCGGTCACAGCGTCATTCAGGATGACCTCGACGAGGTTGACATTCGTCTTGCCGTCGTAGACCTTGGCCTGTGCGACTGCGTCCTCGACGTAGACCTTACGCTGTTCGATCGTGAAGGTGAACTCTTCGACCTTTTCCGTCCAATAAGCGGAAGCCGGGAGCGTGACCTTCGCGGTATAAGTACCGGCCTGAGACGGCTCGACAAGCTTGCCGTCCTTGTCGTAGTACTTGACTGTCCAGGACTTCTTGGCTGCCTCATTGATGTCGCTGCCCTTGAAGTCGAAGCCGTTCAGCGTCACCGTGACGCCCTGCGTCTGGCCGTTGTAGGTCGGATCCAGGTTGCTGACGTTGAACTTGTAGCTGCTCTCGCGGACGATAAGGCTGCGGGTGATCTGCTCCGTCATATAGCCCGTGTTGGACGTTGCCTCGACCGTCAGCGTGTAGAAGCCCGGCTGCACCTGCTCTGCCCCGGTGTCCCACTCGAACGCATTCCAGCCGTCGACGGTAGCCTTCGAGGTGAAGGTCTTTTTATAATTGGTCTCGTTGCCCTTGGTATCGTCTGCCGTGATGGTGACATTGAGCGTCGCATTCGGCACCGCGCCAACCGCGCCGGAAACCAGCACGTTCACGGTGACCGTCTCGCCCTCGGTGATGCCCTCAAGGTTGTCGCCGCGCTCGTTGGTGTTGACGGCGACTGCGATGGTCGTCTCGCCGCTCGTCGGCATCATGACATTGGAATAGTAGACCTGACGGCCCTTGACCGCCTGATCGACCAGTTCGAACGAGCCCTTGACGATCGGCGTGGCCGGATCCTTGACGGTAATGACCGCGCGGTAGGCGGTATCCTGTTCGACCGGCTTCAGCAGGAGCGTCGTGCCGGTCGCGCCGGTGATGTCTTCCCAACGCTTGGATTTTGCAAAATCGCGATCGTTGGTCGCGCCGGTCAGCTTCTGCCACTGGATGGTGTAATCCTTGTTCGGGTTCAGCTTGGCGACGATATCACGCAGGTCATTGCCCAGATCCCAATCGAGGGTATACACGTCGGACAACTTCAGCGTGGCGCTTTCATTCGCCAGGAACAGGCCATCCGCCTTGGAGATGTGGATGCCGCGTTCGCCATCGGTGGTCAGGTTCTTGTTCTCGTCCGTGCAGTTGTAGACCACAGAGGAATAGACCGTGACCTTATCGGTCTTGATGGTCTTGTTTGTGCCCTCGGCGCTGGTGATTTCCCACTCTGTTGTGGAATTCTCCTTCAGGCTCCAGTTCTCGCTGGGCTTGAAGGTTTCGTCACCGTAATAGACGGCAGTGATCACGGAGGTCAGGTTGGTGTTCTTGCCCGTCTTTTTCTCGACCGGCAGTTCGTCGGTCGTGATCTGGGCGACCATCTTGCCAGACGTATCCGGCTTCAGCTCCGCTTCGCCAAGCGGCTGGAACGCATTGTTCTCATCGACATAGTAGAACGCAACGGTTCCCGTCGGCTTGCGGTCTGCCCCAGCTTCCGCCGCTTCCACAGTGGCGGTCAGGGTGATCTCATTCAGCTGATAGACGTCCGGATATTTGCCATTGTTACGGTCGACCTCGGTCGCCTTGATGGCGTCGATGGCCTCGACCGTCACCGTCACGCCCTGCGGGTCGCCGATGGCGATATCCTTCGAAACCACTTCGCTGTCCTCGAACGGGCTGTTCTTCGCGCCGGTCAGCAGGATGTGATAGCGGTCGCCGACCTTGGTCGTCTCCGCGGTGTAGGTGTTGCCGGTCGTCGTGGTGGTCTTCCAGTTCGCGTCGGTCAGCGTCTCCCACTTCATGGTGTACATGCCGTCCGCGACGGTACGACCGTCGAGCGCCACGACCGACCAATCCGCCTTGTCAGTCTGATTTGCGCCGGTCTGTTTCAGCTGGAACGTATGCTTGATGCCAGCGGTCAGCCCCGTCAGATCGTATTGATACGTCGTCGCGGTGGCCGGGGTCTTACCCGGGTCATTCAGCTTGCCCGTATGGACAGGGCTGTCGACATCGGCAATGACCGGAATCTGGAGCTGCGCGGATTTGATATAGGCTTCGCTGTTCGCAGACTCGGAGGTCTTATAGGTCACGTTCTGCACGTAGACCGCCTTAAAGACTTCCTTGTTCTCGAGCGGGGTCTTGCCGGCGACATACTTCGGCATCTGGAACTCGATGCTGGCCTCGCCGGTGACAGTGCCCTCGTCTTCGAGCTTGGCCGTGCCGATCGAAACCCAGCTGGTAGTGTCGTTCTCGCCCGTGACCTGACGGTAGAACTCCACAGTGCCCATGTTGACAGCCGTCTCATCCACATCCGTCTTTGTGACCTTTGCGGTCAGCGTGATGGTCTGGCCCTCGAACTGCGCCTTGTGGCTGCCAGCACCCAGCGTCTCAAACGGCTTCTCATTCTTGATGACGATGCTGTTCAGCTCATCGTCCGTGTCGATGGTCAGCGTGGTCTTGGTTTCCTCGACCACCGTCGCATTGGTCGGCGCCGTGATCAGGTAATCCCAGTAGACATCCGGAACCAGTGCGTTCGCATCGGTATAGGTCGCGGCCTTGGTGTAGATGCTGCTTGCCGACGGCTTCACCTTCGCGCGGAACGTATAGCCGGAGAACTCGGGCGTGACCTTGACCCAATCGGTGTCAGTGGTGGTGGTATAGGTCGTCCAGTGGTTCTCAGAATCCTGATACTCCCAGATGATCTCGTAGTGCTGACCAACGGTCAGGTACGTATCCTTATTGTTCTTCAGGTTCAGGCCGCCGTCCAGCTCAATGACCTGCGGGATCTGGAGCCAATAGGTGTTGTTGGCGGTCATCGTCGTGGTCTTGTCAGTCCGTGCCTCATTGGTATAAATGGTCAGGCTGCGCTTTGCATCGCCCCAGTCATACGGCTCTGCATTCGGCTTGGTGATGTCCCAGGAAATGGCCTTGGAGTAGACGCGCAGATCGTCATGGCCGGTGCATTCCTGATAGCCCTCTTCGTTGGCGGGCGTGAACACGACCTTGTAATCCCAACGATAGTTCTTGGCATGCACCTCGCTGAGATTATCCCAGCGATAGGGTTCCGCCGTGGTTTCGATCGTGCCGTACTGGCTGCCGTTGACCGTGGCTGTACCAATCAGCGTCCAGTCCTCGGCCGCGACCCAGATCGTGCCGGGCTTCGTCAGGCGCTTGTAGAAGGTCATCGTGCCCTGCGCCGGTGCGGACAGCTTGCCGGTCAGGTAGATTCTCTCGCCTTCGTAAGCATAGTCCAGCAACTGGTGTGCCGAAGAACTGCTGTTGATGAATTCATCGCTGATCAGCAGTTCGGCGCTCAGATCCTTGGCCTCCCAGATGGCATAGACAGTGGTATCCGCAGTGAACGGGATCTCAACGCCGGGATTCTCGATATCCTTGATCTTGAAATACTTCTTCGCGTCCGTCGGCAGCGCTGCCTTGAACTCTTCAGCCGAAACGTTACCAACGGTGCTCCAGCCGAGGAAGGTATAACCGTTGCGGACAGGAACCTGAGCGGTGAACTTGGTGTTGTTCTTGCCGCCGATCCAGTAGTTCGCGGTCTGCGGGGCGGGCAGGTTGGACACGTGGTCGAGCGCGTTTTCGTTATAGGTGACCGTGATGGTCTTGCGCTCGATGCCGGTGATGGAGATGCGGGTATCGGCGGTGATATAGCCGAGGTAATACTGAATGGTGGTCGAGCCGTCCGTGTTCGCCGTGATCGAGTCATAGCCGAGGGCGTAGCCGTTGGCCGAGACGGAGAGCTTGCTGTAGTCGTAGCCCGCTTCAATGACCAGATCGAAGGTCAGGTCTTCGCCATAAGCGATCGAGAACGTTGCGTTCGTATCGGGCGACGGCGTTACAGACGTCGTGCCGTGCGTCCAGTTCTTTGTCTCCCAGCCTTCGTCCTTGACCGTCACGACCGTGATCTTCGGGATGATCGGGGTGATCTCCGCGTAGATGGTCAGCTCGCCGGTAACAGGCGCGGCAAAGTCGTAGTTTGTATGGGCAACCGGCGTATCCGCCGTATGGGATGCGGTGCACCAGCCGACGAAGGTATAGCCCTCGACGGTCGGCTGCATGGGCTGCGTCGCCGGGTCGCCGAGCTGGACAAGCTGCGTCATGTAGGTCTTGGTGTTCCAGTCGCTCGTGATCAGCTTGTTCTCCTTGTCGACCACGCGATACTGGAAGTTGACCGTCACGCGCTCGTTTTCGGTGACCTTGACGCTCACGATCTGATCGGCCGTCACGTTTGCGATCTCATAGGTGTACTCCGCAGCAGTATGCGCAGAATTGGGTTCGCCGTTCTTTTTCGTCAGCGTCACAGCGGTTCCGCCTACCGGGGTAGCCGTGACGGTCGGCTCAGTCGCCGCATACGCGCCGTCCACGGTCACGGTAAATGCGAACGTTTCGCCGTGCTTCACAACCGTGGCCTGATCGGTGCTGATGGTGTAGCCGCTGCCGCTCTGGAGCGTGATGGTGTAAGTCGTCTTTTCCCAGATCGCGTAGAGCGTCACGTCGCTTGTGATCTCAGCGGAGAAGGTCGCGCCGGGGGGCGTATGCAGCTTCTCCCACTGGGATCGTAGACCAGCCCTTGAACTGATAGCTGCCATCCGGCAGGGACGGCGTCCACGTCGGCAGCTGCACTGCCTGACCGTAGGTCTTCTTGACCGGCGTCGGAACCAGCGGCATCGCAGTCCCGGTATAGTCTGCCGGAAGATTGCTGTCGAAGCTGATTTCATAGGTCTTCGCCACGTAGCGCCCATAGAAGATCGTGTCTTTCGTGACACTCAGCGAATCAGGAAGCACCTCCTTGTATTCCGCGCTGCGATACCAGCCGTCGAAGGTGTAGCCGGTCTTCGTAGGAGCGTTCAGCGGGGTAAACGCCGTACCATCTTCCACCTGCTGCGTTGCCATCTGCGCGCCGTCGAGCACGTAGGTCACATTTCTGAGGACGATTGCCGCTACGTCGACGGTCACGGTCTGGTTCGCGGTGATATTGCTGATCGTATATTCGCCAGCCGCATTGCCTTTCTTCTCCCCGTTGACATAGACGCCCTTGACGGTGTAGCCCGGGCGCGCCGTGACCTTGAAAGTAACGTTTTCGCCATGCTTAACAGTCGTGCTCTTGTTGCCCGCGATGGTCTCGTCCTTGAAGGCCACGTCGACCTTGTCGCTCACCGGCAGGGTGACCGTGTACTTGATTTTCTGCGGCAGATCAATGTGGATATGAATTTCGTCTTCATCCGCGTAATACTCATAATAGTATTCCGTATACTTTTGTTGACCCTCGACCCAATGCTGCGGGGTATAGGAACCAACGTAGTTCAGTCCTCTCCCCACAAAGCTCGTGTCTGCGGCGTTCTTAGTATTCTTGATGACAAGCAGATACTGCGGATCATAACCATCGTCGAGTCTGACGGTAAAGGTCTGCTTGCTGCCCCTCGTTACGTTGGTCTTTTTTCCTGTTTCGCTGATCCAGACGCCATCGTATTCATCAGTGCCCTCAGGGCTGTGCGACTCATCCCACGGGCGATTATTAGTAGGATAAATGATTGTCACAGTGTCCGCTTTCCAGACGGCATAGAGAATGATATCCTTGTCGCCGAGCGTGACTTCTTTGCCGCGCGCATAGTCTGTTTCAGCCGCTGTTGCATTTTCAGTCGTCGACCAGCCAAGGAACGTTTTCCCCTCTGCCGTCGGGGTCGTCCACGGAATTTTGACCTTTTCGCCCTCTGCGCCGGTCAGGTCGTTCGGCCAGTTCGTCGCGCTGCCGTCCGTCGCGTTGTTGCGCACGAATCTCACCGTGTGCGTATTGGCTGCTTCCGTCGGCTCCCACACCGCCGTAAGGACAGTGTTCTTGCCATCAATAACCTTGTACTGCACTACTTCCTCGGGCTGGAAAAGTGCGTCCTTGCCCGTCAACGCAGTTGTGCCATCATCAGCCAGCTTGACCCACGTATCGCTGCTCCAGCCCTTGAAGGTGTAGCCCGCGAGCGTCGGCGTCCCTGCCGGAATCGTATAGGTCTGCGTGGCATAATCCTTACCAGTCGCGTAGAACGTCCCTACAGGGATGCCATCCACGCCGGTGTATCCGCCGTCTTTATAGGTGACAGAGCAGTTGAGCGGAAGATTTGTGACTTTGACGCTGCCCGTTACGATGCTGTTCGTCGCTTCGCTTCCGTACTGTGTAGCATAGTGATCATCAATGCTAATGCCCTCCCAGGCAGCCGAAAACCTGAATGGGAAATCGAGTTCGCGATTTGTCAAATTAGTGCCTGTTAAAGCACTGGATGTATACGTAAACTCGCCGCTCGCAAGCACCGTGCCAGCATCGAATACATACGTATGGTCATTTGACCCAAGATGTCTGGACTGTGCAAATCGCTCTTCAGAAGCGGAAATATTGCTTGCAACAGGAAAATCTGGCACGCCAGTGTCATGTCTTAGAAGACTCGTTAGTGCTGAAACTTCAACATTATCATCCGCTTTTGTGATCGTATAGTAAACATGAGTCGCATAACTACTTTCATAATACGGCCCATCTGGAATATCTACCGTAAAGGTAAAAACCAGCCCGTTCTTATTATATGTGTAGGGTGTTACGACCGGCCCCTCCTCGGGCTCGGCAGCAAACACCGCCGTCGGGAACATGCCAAGCAGCATGATGAGCGCCAGAAGCAGACTCAACAGCCGTTTGGGCGTGTACTTCGTTCTTTCCATTCTTGTTCCTCCTCTTGTTTCGTGCCGGCTGCGATTGGGCGCAGTACCCCCGGCGATTTCCAGAGCTTCTTATGTCAAGTATACCATATCAGGCAAAATTTTCAACCCTAATTCCGCGCTTTTTTTACGACTTTTCACGCGGTTATCCCCGATAACCATGCGAAAATCGAACCCCGATGCGGCGCAAAAAGCCCCCTCCTGTGGAGGGGGCTTTGTTTATCGTTCTTCCAGAATTTTATCCAGCTCACGCTTGAAGCTGTCGATGTCCTTGAACTGCCGGTAGACCGACGCGAAGCGCACATACGCCACCTCGTCCATCGGCTTCAGCTTTTCCATGACCAGCTCGCCGATCCGCTCGGTCGAGACCTCGCGGTCGAGCGAGTTCTGGATGCTCTGCTCGATCTCGTCCGCCGCATTTTCCAGCAGCTGCATCGGCACGGGCCGTTTCTCGCACGCGCGGAGCATCCCGTTCAAAATCTTGTTCCGGTCAAACGCCTGACGGATGCCGCCGCGCTTGATGACCACAATCGGCAGGCACTCCACCGTCTCATACGTCGTGAATCGCTTCTGGCAGGACAAACACTCGCGCCGCCGCCGGATGCTCAGCCCATCCTCCGAATGGCGCGAATCGACAACCTTGCTCTCCTGATACCCGCAATACGGACACTTCATAACCATGACCCTCCCGGACGAATGTTTTCTTTTCCTTATTGTAGCAAAAATTTCGCGCCTTGTCTATGCCAAATTCCGGTTGCCTTCCGGGCAGAAGTTTGCTATGCTGTGGGGAGAAAGGAGGGCTTGGCATGCGTTTTTACCGCTGGGTCAAAAAATGGGCGGAGCGCGTCGCCGCGCTGCGCATCCCGCTCTATGCGGGCAATTCCGCGTTCTTCCTGCTGCTGAGCCTGTTTCCGCTCATGAGCATCCTGCTCGCGATCTTGCAGCGCACCAGCTTGCAGGAGGCGGACGTGCTCCGCCTTCTCGCGCAGGTGTCCCCAGCGGCGCTCATGCCCCTGTTTGAAGACCTGCTCGACGGACTCTACGATGTGCAGCCCGTCTCGCTCATCTCCATCAGCGCCGTCACCGTCGTCTGGTCCAGCTCGAAGGGGATGTACAGCCTCCTGCTGGGGCTGAACGCTGTCGACGGCGTCACCGAGACGCGCGGCTATCTGCGCCTGCGCCTGCTCGGCATCCTCTGCACGCTCGGGATGCTGCTGGCCCTCGTCGTCACGCTCCTGCTCAACGTCTACGGAAAATCGCTGCTCCGCCTGCTCAGCGCGGGCGGCGGCTTTGCCGCGCGGCTGCTGGAGTTCACGATGCAGGAGCTGCATCTCTATTCCACGGTCTTCCTCATGATCGTCTTCACACTGTTCTATCTCGTCCTGCCGAACCGGCGGCGGAGACTGACGCGGGCGCTGCCCGGCGCGCTCGGCGCGGCCATCGCGTGGAACGTCTTCTCTTCAGCGCTTTCGTTTTATGTCAACCATTTCCCGCATGCCTCCAGCCTCTATGGCAGCCTCACACTCCTGCTCTTCAGCCTTCTCTGGCTCTATATCTGCATCTCGATCATCTTCTATGGCGCGCTTTTCAATCGCCTCCTCGAGCGCCGCTTCGGCTAAAATCCGCAGCGCCCCCTCTTACAGAGGGGGCGCTTTTCCATTGTGGTGAACTTGGGACGTTCTTCATTCAGCCAACAGCAGCGCATCGTCGATGCGCCAGCGGCCATCCTGCTCGGTCAGGCCGTAGCGGCACTTTTTCGCGATCTCAAACAACTTGTCGCCGTCCATGCCGGTCAGATTGTCGACCTTGTCGAGCAGCTTCTGCGCGTCGGGATGGAAGCTCGAGAGCGTGATGAAGATCCCGCGCGAGCCGTTTTCCGCGCAGACCGCGCCGTAAAATTCGCGCACGTCCTTGCTCGTCATCACGGCATGCCGGTTTTTCATCTGCATCAGCACCGTCTCGCGGTAGCCGAGGTCGTCCTGCGTGTGGATGACGCCGTCGATGCCGCCGTCGTCCGATCCGCCGGTCACAGCCCCCTCGTCGACAACCTTGCCCGTCAGCACATAGTAGCGCCGCAGCAGATCGACGCAGTAGACCTCGAACCATTCGCCACCCTTCGTATGGACGGCCTCGAGGAAGCACGTCCGCAGGTCGCCGCCCTCGGCGGCCTGCCGCAGCCAGCTGCCAAGCTCCGTGCCCGGATACCCGGCGTCGTCCGCAAGGCGATAGCCGCGGCTCGTCTTCAGAATATGCTGCTCCCGCTCCAGCTCGAGCAGCACACGGCCCGTGATGCTCCGCAGCGCGTTGTCGTCCGCCTTGCTCGCGGTCTTATCGGTGCCAAAGTGGTGCTCGGCACGGGCAAAAATGGCCTGCTTGCCGAGCAGCCCGTCTTTTTTCAGCTCCGCCAGCACGAAATCGCGCACCCGTGCGGGCGACACGCCGCACACCTGCCCCGGCACGACGCGCAGATAGCCGACCGCATCCTCCGAGATCACCCCGGAGTGGATCAACTCCGTCAACAGCATCCCGAGCCGGCTCTTCCCGCGCACCACGGCCGAACCGGGCCGCAGATCCGCCCGGCTCTCCACCCGCTCGCCGAGCCGCGCCGCGCTCCGCTCAATGAGCTGCTTGCGCCGCACCGGGTAACTTGCAGCCTCCAATTCTTCACACAGCAGCGCGCGCAGCGCCTCGTCCGTCCATGTCTGCATCAAATCGACTCCTTCCGTCAGATGCCTTTTCCCCATTTTACGCGAAAACCGCCCAAAAAGCAACCGGCACTGCCCAGTTGGCGGTACCGGTTTGTTTTTTGAAATGGTGTCAAACGGAGAACAGCAGATCATAATACGTCGGCACGGGCCAGAAATCCGCGGCGACGAGCGTCTCCATATGGTCGATGATCTCGCGCACGCGCTGCATCCGGGCGAAGATCTCGTCGTGGCAGTAGTGCAGCTGCTGTTCGGCGGTGTAGCTTGCCGGCATGGTATCCAGCGCGGTCTTCAGCTCCGCCGTCCGGTCGAGCAGCGTGGCGTTCAGCTGGCTGACCGACGCGGCCAGCGCCTTTTCCACGCGGCACGGGTCGCCCGGCAGGGCGGCCTGCTTCTGCACGATGGCCGTGCAGAGGTGGCTCGTGTAGGTCGTGGCGGCAGAGAGCAGCGTGTGCTGCACGATGTCGATGAGCGTCGCCGCCTCGATGCGGATGACCTTGCAGTAATTTTCCATGTGGATCTCGTGCCGCGCGAACATCTCCTCGCGCGTCAGGATGCCGTGGCGTGTGAGCAGGTCGATGTTTTTCTCCAGCACGAACGCGGGCAGCGCATCGGCAGACGAGACGAGGTTCGCAAGCCCGCGGTGCTCTGCCTCCTCCATCCAGCTCTGGTCGTAGCCGTTGCCGTTGAAGATGATGCGCTGATGCGCGCGCAGCGAATCCTGGATGAGCGTATGCAGTGCCGCGTCGAAATCCTCCGCGCCCTCGAGCGCATCGGCAAACCGCCGCAGGCTCTCGGCCATCAGCGCGTTCAGCGCGATGTTCGGCCCGGAGATGGACTGGCTCGAACCCGGCATGCGGAACTCGAATTTATTGCCGGTGAATGCGACGGGCGACGTGCGGTTGCGGTCGGTCGTGTCCTGCGGGATGGCCGGCAGAACGTCGACGCCGATGCGCAGCTTGCCCTTCTTGCGGTCGGTATAGTCGGTCTCGTCGAGAATGGACTGGATGATGGCCTCCAGCTCGCTGCCGAGGAAGACGGAGATGATGGCCGGAGGGGCCTCCTGTGCGCCGAGCCGGTGGTCGTTGCCCGCAAAGGCAACGGTCGAGCGCAGCAGCTCCTGATAGTTGTCGACGCCCTCGAGGAAAGCCGTCAGGAACAGCAGAAACTGCGCCGACTGGCTCGGTGTTTTGCCGGGCGCAAAGAGATTTTTGCCGGTGTCGGTGGCAAGCGACCAGTTGTTGTGCTTGCCGGAGCCATTCACGCCCGCAAACGGCTTTTCATGCAGCAGGCAGACAAGATTATGCCGGTCGGCGACCTTTTTCATGATCTCCATCGTCAGCTGGTTCTGGTCGCAGGCGGTGTTGACGTCGGAATAGATCGGGGCCATCTCGTGCTGCGCGGGGGCGACCTCGTTGTGCTTCGTCTTGGACAGCACGCCGAGCTTCCACAGCTCCTCGTCGAGGTCGCGCATAAAGGCCGCGACGCGCGGGCGGATCGAGCCATAATAGTGGTCGTCCAGCTCCTGTCCCTTCGGCGGCTTCGCGCCGAAGAGCGTCCGGCCGCACAGCCGCAGATCCTCACGCTTCAGATACATCTCCTTATCTACAAGGAAATATTCCTGCTCCGGGCCGACCTGCGGCGTCACCTTCTTCGTCTCCGTGTCGCCGAACAGGCGCAGGATGCGCACGGCCTGCCGGCTGACGGCGCTGATGGAGCGGAGCAGCGGCGTCTTTTTGTCGAGCGCTTCGCCGGAATAGGAGCAGAAGACCGTCGGGATATAGAGGCTGTCGTCCTTGATGAAGGCGTAGGCCGTGGGGTCCCACGCGGTGTAGCCGCGCGCCTCGAATGTCGCGCGCAGGCCGCCCGACGGGAACGAGGATGCGTCCGATTCGCCGCTCACCAGCTCCTTGCCGGAAAACTCCATGCAGATCTTTCCGCCGCCGACGGGCGAGATGAAGCTGTCGTGCTTCTCGGCGGTGAAGCCGGTCATCGGCTGGAACCAGTGCGTAAAGTGCGTTGCGCCGTGCTCCAGCGCCCAGGCCTTCATGCCATCGGCAATGGCCCCGGCGACGTCCAGCGTCAGAGGTCTGCCGTCGCGCAGACAGGCGCGCCATGCGTTCATCGCCGCCTCGTCCACATACTGGCTCATGGCCTCCTCATTGAATACATAGCTTCCAAACAAGTTGGGGATCTGATCCGCGTCCCGGTGCATAGCTGCTTCACCCGCTTTCAAAAATTTCTATCATTATAGTGCTTTTACACGTTAATAGCAAGAAGAAATGCGGAGCGTCAAAATTTTTCGTCATCTCGCAATTTTCCCGGTTCCATTTTGCCGCCGTTTCTGGTAAAGTGGTGGTGCAAAACCAAGGAGGTACTGCTTATGAAATGGATGATCGCGTCCGACCTGCACGGGTCGGCGTATTACTGCAAACTGCTGATGCAGCGCTGGGCGGAAGAACAGGCCGATACGCTCATCTTCCTCGGGGACATTCTCTACCATGGCCCGCGCAACGACCTGCCGCGCGATTACGCGCCGAAGGAGGTCATCGCGATGCTCAATCCGCTCGCGGACAAGCTCCTCTGCGTCCGCGGCAACTGCGACTGCGAGGTCGACCAGATGGTGCTCCAGTTCCCGATCCTCGCGGACTATGCCGTGCTGGCCGAGTGCGGGCGGCGCATCTACCTGACGCACGGCCACGTCATCAACAAAGACCATCCCCTGCCCTTCGCCGAGGGGGACATTCTGCTCCACGGCCATACGCACGTGCCGGTCTGCGAGGACTGCGGCACATTCCGCTATCTGAACCCCGGCTCGGTGTCCATCCCCAAAAACGGCTCGCGCCACAGCTATATGACGCTCGAGAACGGCCAGTTCACCTGGAAGGATGTCACCACCGGCGAACCCTGGCAGAATTGGAGCCTCTGATTTCTGACCACCGATTTCGTCCGTCCAAAGGCCCCCTCTCCCAAGGGGGCCTTTCCGCTGCGACGGGGATGGGCCGGCCCTCACACGGCGCATCCGGATCTAAACGACCGCCCCGGC
>ERZ772880.1093-NODE-1093-length-24044-cov-6.931427_pt1 | contig 24044 bp, 19 predicted proteins | sample MGYA00580577_ERZ772880 | MGnify/ENA primary metagenome ERZ772880 (study PRJEB29015, sample SAMEA2737705) | human gut metagenome | biome: human gut; feature: human-associated habitat; material: faeces | place: China | collected 2012 ... | reverse complement strand
ATTACGGTCTGGAAAAGGTAAAGGAGCGTATTCTGGAGTATCTGGCTGTGCGCAGCCTTACAAAGAAGGGCACCAGTCCCATTATCTGTCTGGTAGGCCCGCCGGGAACGGGAAAAACATCTATTGCCAGATCCGTAGCCAGAGCGCTGAATAAAAAGTATGTGCGCATCAGTCTGGGTGGCGTCCGGGATGAGGCTGAGATCCGGGGCCATCGGAAAACATATGTTGGCGCTATGCCCGGCCGTCTGGCAGAGGGACTGCGTCAGGCGGGAGTGAGCAATCCGCTGATGCTTCTTGATGAGATTGACAAGGTAAGCAGCGATTATAAGGGCGATACCTCATCGGCTCTTTTAGAGGTCTTAGACGGCGAACAGAATGTGCGGTTCAGGGACCACTACATAGAGGTGCCCATTGATTTATCCCAGGTTCTCTTCATTGCCACGGCCAACACAACCCAGACCATTCCAGGGCCTCTTCTGGACCGTATGGAGGTCATTGAGGTAAACAGCTATACGGAAAATGAGAAGTTCCACATTGCAAAGGATTATCTGGTAGGAAAGCAGAGAGAGAGAAGCGGACTGACAGAGGAGCAGATCGTATTTTCCGATAAGAGCCTGGAAAAGATTATCCACAATTATACCAGAGAGGCCGGAGTGAGAAACTTAGAGCGCCGGATCGGAGACGTGTGCCGCAAGGCCGCCAGAGGGTATCTGGAGGATAAGAAGCACAGCCGTATCCGCATCACGGAAAGCAATCTGGAAAAATATCTGGGAAAGGAAAAGATTACCTTTGAGGATGCCAATGAGGAGGATCAGGTTGGTATTGTCCGGGGACTTGCATGGACCAGTGTGGGCGGTGACACCCTTCAGATCGAGGTGAATGTCATGCCGGGTAAGGGCGAGTTAAAGCTTACCGGCCAGATGGGCGATGTCATGAAGGAATCTGCCATGACTGCATTGACTTACGTGCGCTCCATCTGTCCGCAGTACGATGTGCCGGATGATTATTTTGCAAAGAATGATATCCACATTCATATTCCAGAGGGAGCTGTGCCGAAGGATGGCCCGTCTGCCGGAATTACAATGGCTACAGCCATGTTCTCTGCTGTGGTAAACCGTAAGGTCCTGGCCAAAGTAGCCATGACCGGCGAAATCACGCTGCGGGGCCGCGTGCTTCCGATTGGCGGCCTGAAAGAGAAAATCCTGGCTGCGAAGATGGCTCATATGGAGACCGTTCTGGTGCCGGAGAAGAACCGGGCGGACATTGCGGAGCTTTCCAAAGAGATCACAAAGGGCTTAACCATTCTCTACATGAAGAGCATGGAAGATGTGCTGGCTGCAGCACTTGCATAAAAGGAAAAGTGAGGAAGAACGATGATTATTAGAAAAGCGGAATTGGAGACGGTCTGCGGCATTACCAGTACATTGCCGGAAAATCTTCTGCCGGAATTTGCCTTTGCCGGGAAGTCCAATGTTGGAAAATCTTCCCTGATCAATGGCCTGCTGAACCGCCGTGCGCTGGCGAGGACTTCCTCACAGCCCGGAAAGACCCAGACGATCAATTTTTACAATGTCAATGATGATCTGTATTTTGTTGATCTTCCGGGTTACGGATATGCAAAAGTATCAGTTGAGGTAAAAGCAAAATGGGGCAAGATGATCGAGCGTTATCTGAAAAAATCGAAGATGCTAAAATGCATCTTCCTGCTCATTGATATACGCCATGATCCGTCAGCGAACGATAAGCTGATGTATGACTGGATCGTATCCAATGGCTACAAGCCGGTTATCATTGCCACGAAGCTGGACAAATTGAAACGCAGCCAGATCCAGAAGCATGTGAAGATGGTCCGTGAAGGACTTGGTCTTGCGAAGGAGGATATTCTGATCCCGTTTTCCGCCGAGACCAAGCAGGGAAGAGATGAAATCTGGGCGCTCATTGAGTCTTTGCAGAATCCGGCTCCGGAAATGGCAGAACCGATGACAGAGTCTGAATAACATCAGACAGATTTTACGAAGATTTCACTTGAGTGTTTTTAAAATGTGTGATACGTTGTAACTATTCTATACATTCTATAAAGAAAAGTAAGGAGGATCTGTTATATGTCTCAGGAATACATTACATTTACTATTGGCAGCAAAAAGAACATTGCATTGATCGCTCATGACAACGAAAAACCGAAGCTCATTGAATGGTGCAGGGAGCATAAAGACGAACTTATGAAGCATAATCTTTACGGCACCGGCACAACGGCCCGCATGATCACGGATCAGACCGGTCTTACCGTAAAAGGCTACAACAGCGGCCCTCTCGGTGGCGACCAGCAGATCGGAGCCAAGATCGTAGAAGGCGTGATTGACTTTGTAGTATTCTTTTCCGATCCGCTGACGGCACAGCCTCACGATCCGGATGTGAAGGCCCTGATGCGTATCGCTCAGGTCTACGACATTCCTATGGCGGTCAATAAGGCCACCGCGGACTTCATGATCACCAGCCTGCCGGTTATCATACAGCTTATCAAAATCTGCGGGCTTCCCGTGGAACGGTATTTTAACCCGGAGATTATGCGGGAGGAAAGCGCACAGCGGCAGCGGGTCAGCCACAAGCTGAAACTCTGCCCGGAAGAATTTCTGCCGGTCATCGAGGGCGCGATTGACGGGGCCATTCAAATTCAACAGAAGAATGACGAAACGGAGGGTGCATGACAACCCTCTGTTTTGTTTTTGGGAGGACGCAAGGCTGCGCCCTCTCTTTTTTTGTGCGGTTTTCGGAAAAACCGGGATTTTGCGGGTATTTCCTTGGGGTCAGAACGCTTTTTAGGGGAAGAAGAACAAAGACAGCAAGCATAGGGAGTGTAGCCACACTCCCGGCAAACGGCTTCCCGTTTGTATCTTGGGGAAGTCCCCAAACCCCTGAATGAATGGAGGTGCGAAAGTGGCAAACCGAAAACGGAAGTTTGTGCTGCGCGTCCCGGTGACGCCGGAGGAACGGGCGCTGATCCAGCAGAAGATGGCCCAGCTTGGCACAAAGAACTTTTCTGCCTACGCCCGGAAAATGCTGATTGACGGCTATATCGTCCATATCGACACCGGCCCCGTCCGGGCGCAGACCGCAGAGCTGCAAAAGATCGGCGTCAACATCAACCAGATTGCAAGGCGTATCAACAGTACCGGGACTGTGTACGCGCAGGACTTAGAGGACATCAAGGGGGCGCTGGCACAGATATGGCAGTTACAAAGATCCATCCTATCAAGTCAACGCTGAAAAAGGCGCTGGACTACATCGAGAACCCGGACAAGACCGATGAAAAGCTGTTCGTTTCTTCCTATGGCTGTTCCTATGAAACGGCGGATATTGAATTTCAAATGCTATTAGATCAGGCGTACCAAAAGGGCAACAATCTGGCCCACCACCTGATACAAGCCTTTGAACCGGGGGAAACCACGGCGGAGCAGGCCCATGAGATCGGGCGGCAGCTTGCCGATGAAGTGCTGCAAGGTAAATATCCCTATGTGATTACCACCCACATAGACAAGGGCCACCTGCATAACCACATTATTTTCTGCGCCGTGGATATGGCGAACCAACGCAAGTACATTTCCAACCGCCAGAGCTACGCCTTTATCCGGCGCACCAGCGACCGGCTGTGCAAGGAACACGGCCTGTCTGTGGTAAAGCCCGGCAAAGACAAGGGCAAGACCTACGCCGAGTGGGACGCACAGAAAAAGGGCAAGAGCTGGAAAGCAAAACTGAAAATCGCTATCGACGCGGCCATTCCGCAGGCCAAAGACTTTGACGGTTTTCTGCGGCTCATGGAGGCGCAGGGCTATGAAGTCAAACAGGGCAAGTTTATTTCATTCCGCGCCCCCGGACAGGAACGCTTCACCCGCTGCAAGACCTTGGGGGAGGATTACACCGAGGAACGGATCACCCAGCGGATCAAGGGCATTGCCATTGACCGGGGGTCGCGCAGAAGAAGCGCCGGGGAAATCTCCCTGCGGATTGCCTTGGAGGACAGTATCAAGGCCCAGCAGTCGGCGGGCTATGCGCGGTGGGCGAAGCTGCACAACTTGAAGCAGGCCGCCAATTCCTTAAACTTCATCACAGAACACCAGATTGACAGCTACGAGGGCTTGGAAAGCAGGCTGGCCGAGATCAGCGCGGCAAACGACGCGGCGGCCTCCGCCCTGAAAGACGCGGAACGCCGCCTTGGGGATATGGCGCTGCTGATAAAAAACCTCTCCGCCTACAAGCAGCTCCGGCCTGTGGCGCTGGAACTGCGAAACGCCAAAGACAAGGCCGCGTTCCGGCGGCAGCATGAAAGCCAACTGATCTTGTATGAGGCGGCGGCAAAGACGCTCAAAGAGGCCGGGGTCACAAAGCTCCCCAACCTGTACGCCCTCAAAACCGAGTATAAAAAGCTGGACGCAGAACGGGAACGGCTGTCCGCACAGTACAGCGAAGCAAAACAGAAATTGAAAGAATACGGCATTGTCAAACAGAATATAGACAGCATTTTGCGGACAGCGCCGGGAAAGGAGCATACGCAGGAACGATGAACATACCGAGAATGAGTTACCCCCAATACCGCAAGGCACGCAGGCTCACCCATGAGTGCTGCAACTACTGTAACGGAAACTGCCTCCTGCTGGACGATGGGGAGGAATGTGTCTGTGTGCAGAGTATTTCCTATTCGCTGCTGTGCCGGTGGTTCAAGGTAGCCGTCCTGCCGCTGGACGCGGCCCTGTGCGCCGAGATCACCAAAGGCCGGGACGAAATCAAACGCTGCGCCGTCTGCGGGGCGGCGTTTACTCCCAACTCCAACCGGGCTAAATACTGCCCGGATTGTGCGGTGCAGGTGCGCCGGAAGAAAGAGGCGGAACGCCAGCGGAAAAGATACCTCCTGTCTACGCATTTAAGGCGGTAAAAGTCCACGGAAATCAAGGGTTTTTCCGCATGGTCGGCAGGCAGGTGGATAAAGTTATCCTGTTCTCCTCAAAACGGGGTTCTAAATGCGGAAAAATGGACAAAAAAGAAGCGCCGGACGCAGAGGCTTTGACACCTCCGCGCCCGGCGTTTTGCTTATTCGTCTGTGAAGTGGAACCGCTGCGCCGCAAAGTCGGCGTCACTCATGGTGTCCAACTTATCGGCGGTCTGGCAGGCCAGCGCTGCCATTTCCTTGTCCATGTCCGGCAAAGCTGCCCGGAGATTTGCCGCCGTCCTGCGGCGGTCGGCGTTGTGGTACAGACAGATCAGGTTTTCTTCTTCCACGGTGAAATACATTCCTCATACCTCCATTTCTTTTGATTTTTCCCGCGCCGGGGGCTTCTTTTTCTGCTCCTCCTTGGCGGCGGCAAGCTGCGCCCGGATGGACGGCTTCTTTTGTTTCTGCGTTGTCTTTTGGGTCTGCTTGGGCTTTTTGGCCTCCGCCTTGGTTGCCTCGGCCACATCCAAAAGGGAAATCTGTTCCCCGGCTTTTGCCCTTGCTTCCAGTTCCTCCATAGACGGGGCGTTGTTCATCATGCCGTCGATCATGTTGTAGTTCTGCTCGGTGGACATTTCCGCCGTCTTGATATGGCTTTCTGGCTGGGCGGGGATGGCAAAAGCTCTTGTGCCGTTTGCCATAATAAGATACCTGCCGTCCTCCGACTGGTGGTGGAATCCATACCCGGCGGCCTCCATCTGTTCCCGGCTCCTGTCGGTCAGATAGAAACGCCCTCTCGGCGTCTGGATTTGTTCGCCGGTCATGCACTCGTCCGGCGTGAGCTGCTTTTCCGGCTGGGCGAAAAATTCCGGCACCTGCCGGTAGTCGGCCCCCTCGTCCACATAGTAGGCGGTCTGTTTTCCATCCTGCCGGAACACCACAATATCCCCCATCGAGAGGGAATGTCCCTTGTAATCGGCGGGATGTTCCATGTTGAAGCGGCGGTAAATCTCGTCCAGTGTGATGTCCTTGTCCAGCGGCGCGGAGTAGATAAGCTGGTAATTCTTCCTGTCCACCGAAAGCCCATCCGCCTGCAATTCCTCATAGGAACGATAGCGGAAGTCGCGCCCCTCCGGGCCGGGCGGCACTTGGTAGATGGAAAAGTTGGGCTGCGCCGGGGCCTCATAGTCAGAGGCAACATATTCCTCCACCGTCAGCCCGGCAGCGGCGGCCTCCTGTTCCAGCTCTGCCTCGATCTGTTTTTTGTAGTCCTGCAAGCTCTGGTCGAAGTCGGCAAGCTGCGGCGGCTCCGGCAAGTGGTACTGGCCCTGATTGAGAAGCGGGCGGCACTCTTTTACATAGTCCAAAACCGCGTTGAAATAAGCGGTCTGTTCCGGCGTCAGGGTTTCCCCGGATCGCAGGGGACGCCGGGCCTCCTGCTCCATAGTGGCCAGATTGCAATGCAACTCCATATATGGGACGAACTCATGCAGCAGCATATCCCGCTGGGCCTTGTCCGCCTCCCATGCCTCCGGCCCCTCATGGTGCAGCACATGGTTTTTCCAGCTTTCATCCTGTGCGTAGTATTCGTGATAGCCCCGGATATGCTGGATCAGGGAACCGTCCCCGTCGCCAAAGTCCTGCCGTCCCTCGTAGCTGTCCGGCTGGCCCTGCATGGTAAAATCAATGCGGAACTTGGTCTTGTCGTACCAATGGCCCGTATAGCCCGGCTGCTCCCGTTCATGGCGTCTGGCGCTGTCCAGCTCCTTAAAAACGGCCTCGGCTTCATGCAGCGGCATTTGCTGGCCGTCTTTCAGATGGGGGCTTTCACTCCAAAGGATCGTGACAACCGGCTCCGCTGCCGGATTCTGGGCGATCTGCCGCTTGGCGTTTGCAACGGCAATCTCACTTTCGATCTCGCTTTTCACAAAGGAATCCATCTGGCCCTTTTGCAGCTCATAGCCCTGTTCACACAGGCGGTTGATAAGCCCGATTACCTTGTCGTTATCGCCCACGGCCTCGGCATAGGCCACGATCAACTGCCGTTCCTCGCTGCCCAAACGCGGGGCGTTTTTCTCTGCCAGTTCAATCAGAGCGGCAGCCCGGTCAGCCGGGGACGCCTCCGGCATGAACGGCTTTCCATTCAAAAGGTCGTCGATCCCATTCCACGCCTGCGGCTGGGGAATGGCGTTGGCCTGTTCGGTTGCTTCCAGAAAATCATCCAGCCCGTCGCCGGTCAGGGGTTCTATTGTCCCAGCCGGTCGCTCATGGATGGCAAGGATTTCTTTTCCGGCTTCCGCAAGGGACAGGTCGGGATTGTCAAGCTGGCCTCCGTCCAGTTCTTTGTAGTCGGGACCGTACAGCGTGTAATCGTAGCCGGTTTCTGATGTCTGGATATACAGATATTCGCCGCTTTCCAGACGGTAGGCGGCCTCCTGCGGGGCTTTGGCCTGTTCCAGCGTTCCATCCCCGGCAATGGTAAAGCCCTGTGCCTGCGCCGCCTCCTTGGTTCCCTGCGACACTTCGCCGGTGGATTTCAAATCCGCGTCAATGAGGGTTTGCAGCATGGCTTTTACGCTGGCGGTCATTTCCTGCTGTTGCTCCGGGGGCAGCTTGGAAAATACGCTGTCCGGGTCTGGCTGCTCGGCGGCCTGTTCCAGCGGTGCGGCCTGCGGCTGCTCCTGCTGGGCCTGCCGTTCTTTCTGAAGCTGGGCAAGGTGGCCGTCAATGGTGGTAATCAGTTCATGGGCGGTGGCCCGGATGGTTTCAAGGGAGGCTTTCAGCTCTTTCAAGTCCTTGCCGGAACTCCAACCGGCCACATAGCCAAAGGAATAATCGGAGGTGTCCAGCCCGTAGTGCTGGCAGACGGCATAGGCCACGCTTTCGGCCTGCACTTCGCGGGTGCGGCTGTCGGGACGGTCGGCCTGCTCAATGGCCGGGGCTTCCGGGTCGATGGCGTGGAGCTTGGAATGGGCGATCTCGTGGATAGCCGTCTTTAGGGTCTGTAATTCGCTCATGCCCTCCTGAATGGCGATCCGCTTTTCCGTCAGGTGGTAGTAGCCGTGGGAACCGCCCGGAATGTCCTCAAAACCAATGGGAACCGGGGAGGTCTGTTCCAGCGCCTTAAAAAATTCCCCGTAGCGTTCCACGCTGCCGGTCAGTTCTTCCACGCCGATAGAGGGCAGCGGTTCTCCCTCGGTCTGGCTCACATCAAAGACGGAAACGATCTTAAAGGCCGGAACCTGTATTTCCTGTACTTCGGTAACAGGCTTTCCGTCTTTTCCCATCACCGGCCTGCCCTGTGCGTCCAGCTTTTGCACTTCCTTTTTTGCCTTGAACGGGGCCGGGGCCAGTATCTTGATGGCCTTTTCGCCTTTCTTCACATTGCGGTGAAAATCGTCCCGCCACTTGTTGTAGCCTGCCACAAGCTGTCCGCCCTGCATGGCGATCAAGAGGGTATTGTTGAAGCTGTAACTGTGGAACTTGGACATGGTGGTGAGATAGGCTTTGTAGCGTTCACTCTCGAAAAGCTCCTGTATGCCGGTTTCCAGCCGGTCGGTGATCTCTTTCATGCGCTCGGCGCTGTTCTGGCCGTTTAAGAGAATGGGGGTGACAGGCTGCGGGGCCTTTGCGGGGGTTGCCGCCTCCGGCTGCACCTTGCTTTCCTCCCGCAGAATTTCCGGCGCAGGATAGGCCATCACCCGGTATTCCTCCGGCACTGGCTGGCCCTCATGGACGCGCTGCCATTCGTCGCTGGTTCGCAGGATATAGCCGTAATCGGTAAAGGTTCCCTGTTCCTCGTTGGCGATAAAACTTCCCAGCCGGTCGGTGTCAATGGCCGGTTTCCACGGGTCGGGAACGACAAACAGCCCGGAATCATTCAGATAATATTCCCCCAGACTGCGGTTGTCCTTGGCGTTGATTAAGACAAAACAATCGGTGTTTTCAGCGTAGTCCAAAAGCTGCCCGATGGTCTGCATTTTCGCCGGGGACTGCATGACGGCGTTCAGCTCCGCAAGCTCCACGGCGTCCAGCTTTTGAAGCTGGGCAGCAAGGAAGTTCAGTTCGTCCACGCTGGCGGTCTTGATTAAGTCCTCCGGCAGTTCCAGCGGTTTTCCCTCCGGGGCGGAAAAGTCGCCAATGAACAAGTCCTGCTGGTTGTCGGCGGTGATATGGATTTCCTTTAAGGTTTCCTGTACCTGTTCGGCGGAAGTCGGCAGGGAAAGCCAGTACCCATGCGGCCCGCCGGTCTGCGCCTCGGCGCGGTTATCAAGAAAAATGGAAAATACTTCGTTCACGGGTTCCCTCCTTTCCGGGGTGGCTGTGGTCTGTTGCGGCTGTGCGGCTTCCTCCTGTGTGGGAAGTGCTGCGGCTTTTGCCGGTTCCTCCCCCTCGATGGTATAGCCGGGGAGCAGGCAGCCATTGACCTTAAAACAGTCGGCGTATTCCTTGGGGATGGCCGGGGAAATTTCGGTAAAGTAATGGTCGTGGGCTTTGATCCGGCCATTCAGGTACTTGTCCAGTTCTTCCCGGCTGGAAAAGACTTTCCGTTCCTGTCCGGCGATCTTTTCCATCGGGTTTCCGTGGGGCGCGTTGGTATAAAGACCCCAGCGGAGCGTCCACGAGTAGGGGACGGATTTTTGGGCGGCGCTGTCATACCGGGTGTTCTCGGAAATGGAGTAATCCATCTGGTAAACCATGTTGCTGCGGATATGGCGGTATTCGTCCGGGGCCTCCCACTGGTTTGCGGTGTGGGTGACGGGAAGCGTCCGGGCATATTCAAGGGCTTTGTCCAGAAACAGGGTTCTTCCGGCCTGTTCCTCCCATGCGGCGGCCTGTTCTTTCAGGCGGTCAAACACTTCCTGTTCTGCGGCGGCGCTTTCCGCCCGCAGGGAAAGAAGCTCCGCAAGGGGCAGCTTTACCATTTCGGAAAGATCGGCCTTGCCGCTTTCAAAGTAAATCCGACGCTCGATCCGCATAGTGCTGGCCGGTTCTAAATCGTCGTGGTCGTAGGAGCTGTAAGACATTTTGGGTTCACATCCTTTCTATGGCGGTGATCTGATACAAGGGGTTTGGGGCTTCCCCAAAGAGAAAATCCCCGGCCCGGCAGGTGCGCCGGGTCAGGGATTTTGCCGGGAGTGTGGCTACACTCCCTATGCTTGCTGTTTTTAGTTTTTGCCCCTCTGTTCCACGCGGTAGTTTACATACTTGCCGCCGGTATCGGCCAAAAGCACCGTCCCGTCATAGGTTTTGCCGGTTTTCATGGAGCGCAGGCCCTTTACCTTTGCTTTTCCGTCTTTAAGGAGCGCGGCGGCGATCTTCGGGGTGAACGCCTTGCCTCGTTCCTCAAAAAATCGGTCATTCTTCCACATGACAAACTGGCAGCTTCGGTTTCCGCAGTAGTAGTTCTTTTTGCCCTCGTAGACGCTTTCCCCGCAGCGCGGACATTTGCCGATAACCACACGCTCGGTCTGAAACAACTTCTGCGCGTCCTCGCTGATCTGGGAGTAGCCCACGATCAGGCCCCTTGTCATTTCTGCAATGCCAGCCATGAAGCCCTCCGGGTCGGCCTGCCCCTTGGCAATGGCCGTCAGCTCCGTTTCCCACTGTGCCGTAAGCTGGGGAGAGGTCAGCACTTCCGGCAGCACACAGGCAAGGTTGTGGCCGTCCTTGGTGGGAAGTAGCTGTTTTCCCCTGCGCTCCACAAAGCCCATCTGCACCAGCTTTTCTAAGATGGAGGCGCGGGTGGCCGGGGTTCCCAATCCCTGCCGCTCGGCGTCCTCCGGCAGATCGTCCGCACCGGCGCGCTCCATAGCAGAAAGCAGGGTATCTTCCGTGTAGGATTTTGGCGGTGCGGTGAAATGCTCGGTGACGGCGGCAGTTACCTTGTCAAAGGTCTGTCCCTCGGTGATCTCCGGCAGTTCCCGCGCAGGCTCCGGGGCGGTGTCGTCGGCGTCTGTTTTGAACGACGCCTTAAAGCGGCGGTCAAGCTCTTTCCAGCCGGGGGTCAGGATGGTTTTTCCCTTGGCGGTAAAGGTGTTCCCGGCACAGGTGAATGTGGCGGTGACAGCTTCATACACATGGGGCGCGGCCACGGCGCACAGCAGCTTGCAGCACACAAGGGACAGCAGTTTCTTTTCCCCCTCGGCCAGCCCGTCAAAGCCTTTCTGCACAAATTCCATCGTCGGGACAATGGCGTGGTGGTCGCTCACCTTTTTGCTGTTCAGCACCCGGCCAAACTGCGGGGACAGGTCAAGCCCCGCCACAAAGGGAAGCAGCGGCCACAGGCCGGACACAAGGCTTTCCGCCGTTGGCAGCATATCATCGGTCAAATACTGACTGTCGGTGCGGGGATAGGTCAGCAGCTTCTTTTCATAGAGCTGCTGGGCATAGTCAAGGGTCTGCTTGGCGGTAAATCCAAACAGGCGGTTTGCTTCCCGCTGCAAGGTGGTGAGGTCATAGAGGCGGGGCGGCTGCTCCGTCTTTTTCTCCCGTGTCACCGACACACAAACGGCCTGCGCCGTTTCACAGGTGGATTTCAGGGCCTTGGCGTCGTCTGCGTTTCCCATGCGTTCACTGGCCGCCTCCATGCCGCCCGCCGCGATCTGGACGATGTGGTATTTCTCTTTCTGAAAGCTGCTGATCTTGGCCTCTCGGTCAACCAGCATTTTCAGGGTCGGCGTCTGGACACGGCCCACGGTCAGGGTCTTGTGGTAGAGGATGGAGAAAAGTCTTGTCGCGTTGATCCCCACCAGCCAATCCGCCTGTGCCCGGCAAAGGGCCGACTGATACAGGTTATCATAATCGGTTCCCGGTTTCAGATGGGCAAAGCCGTCTTTAATGGCCGCGTCCTCCATACTGGAAATCCAAAGGCGCTGAAACGGTTTCTTGCAGCCCGCCATCTGGTAGACAAAGCGGAAAATCAATTCCCCCTCGCGCCCGGCGTCGGTGGCGCACACAAGGCCGGTGACATCGGGGCGCTCCATCAAAGAACGCAGGGTGTCAAACTGCTTTCTCTTATCGTCGGGAATGATGTACTGCCATTCCTGCGGCAGAATCGGCAGGTCGTCATAGCGCCATTTTTTGAAACGCTCGTCATAAGTCCCGGCGTCGGCAAGGGAAACAAGGTGGCCGATACACCAGCTCACCAGATAGCCGTTCCCCTCCATATAGCCGTCCTGTTTTTTGTCCGCGCCGATCACGCCCGCAATGCTGCGGGCGACGCTTGTTTTCTCTGCAATTACTAACTGATAGCTCATACTTCGTCCTCCTTATTTCCATCTTCACTTGTCATATCCTCGTCCGGCTCCGGGGCTTCGTCCTCGTCGTCCTCGTCCTCGTCCTCTCCAAAGTCATACTCGGCCAGATCGTCATTGCCTGTGGTGTCGGCTTTTTCCTTTTTGAATTTCAGGAAGTAGAGGGCTGCGCCGCCGCCCAGCAGCACCACCACAAAGAACACCACAAGGCCGCCCATGCCGCTTGGCTTTTCCTCCTGCGGCTTTTCTTCCTCCGGCTGGGGCTTCGGCTCCGGCCCGTTGCAGGCGGTCAGGTTGTTTTTACAGACCGGGCAAGCCGTATTGACGGCCCCGGCTTGACATTTGGCCGTACAGGTGCAGACCTCCGGCTCTTTTTTCCCGTCCTCCAACAAGGCTTGCAGGTCGGCGTCGTCCACTTGGTTGAGGAAATGCACTGCCGTTTCCTTGTCCTCGTTGGCCCGGTCGATCAGGATGTAAAAATAATTCCCGGCCTTGGTGGTAACGGTGATAAGCTGCTTATCCCCGAAAAAATCATCCACCAGCGTAGCGTTGCCCTGCGGGGTGACAGGTACGCCCTCCGGCTCCATGCCGCCGGTGGTGGGTTCTTCGGTTTCCTCCGGCACTTCTGCGGGGGCCTCGGTGGTTTCCGGCAGCGGCACCGGGTCAGGGTCAGCGCCCCCGGCGTAGGCGGTAACGGTCGTGGTCGCCATGCAGAGCGCAGCGGCCACAGCCAGCGTCAAGGTGCGGAACAGTTTAGATTTCTTCATGGGCGCTGTCCTCCTGTTCAAAGTCCGGGATCGGGGCCGGGGCCGCCTGCAACGCGCCGCCGCGCACAAAGGCGGCGAACTCCTGCGGGGTCATGTTGAGGCCGCGCACAAGCTGGACGATCTGCAAGTTTTCCTGTTCGGTCTTGGCTGCTTCCAGCTCCCGAAGCTGCTTTTGCAGCTCCGCGATCTTGCCCTTGGTTTTCTCAATATCCTTTTCAATGCGTTCCAATTTGTTCATTGCCATAGTGATTTACTCCTTTCTGGCGTTTAAGGCAAACGCCCGTAACAATAAAAATGCTGCTGCCAGTAGCTTGAATTGAGGTTCGTGTAGGAAATGGGGTCGCCGCAGTGCAGCATGACCGAATTTCCCACATACAGCCCCACATGGGACATCCCGGCAGTGTCATAAGTGCCGACGAAAAATACAAGGTCGCCGGGCTTGGCCTGCTCCGGGGAAACGGGAGTGCAGATGTTGTAAAGCCCCTGCGCCGTCTGGCGTCCCACATTCCAGCCGGAATGATTGATAACCCAGCTAATGAAGCCGGAACAATCAAAGCTGGTGCTTGGGGAGCTGCCGCCCCACAATAGTGATAGGTAATCCTTTGATGTTATCTCCGGATTTTCCCCCACTTCACACCGTGCATGCGACTTTCACCGCACACGGCGTTCCATCGTTAGTCATACTCACAATCTATTACAATCTACCTTGTTCGTTTTTAGGGGTTGTGTTCCCCGAATTTCTCCTAAACCTGCTTTCAGGCGCAGAGCGTTCAGCTTTTCCATTTGCTTCTTATTGAGATTGCAGACTTCAAGGTAATAAGTAATCGTTTCAACCGTTTCTGCATGGACGAGCCGGTGTACCAGTTTATTTATCAGCACCAGATTTTCGTAGCTGTCATTCCCACTGTATTTTTTCGGCTTGATGTGGTGGCAGTGTATTTCATCTGTTGTCAGAAATGGCATTCCCGTAACAGCACATTTTCCGTATTGTGCCGAGAATAGGGAAATCCGGTTATCAGCTAATTCAACGCTCCTGTTTCCTATAGGCTGTCGCATAAGTGCCAGCATCAGATTCACGTTGATTTTCAGATTATCGTGCAATCCCTTCCGCCCCGCTGGGGTGTAGCAGTTGATAGCCCTTTTTCGGCTTAGAGGGATGCTATGCCGGATATAGCTGATAGGATATACTGGTTCGTCCGTCCCTTTCACATAGCGTAGCGATTTAGACTTTCCATATTTCTGCGATTCAAAGACTGTTAATTTTCGGCCGTTTCTCACAAGTCTGCTTCCCTGGCGTTCCTTTAATCCATTGGTCAGCACTGTCATGACAGAACGTCCCAGGGAACTGCAATCTTCACTGATACAAGTTGCTATTCTGTAATAGTCTTGCAGCCCCACGACGATTGAGTTATACAGTGAAATCTCACCACGCTCATGTTTTTCCTTTCTTGGGTGGATTATATTTTTCGCCTGTGTGACCAGTTTTTGGCGCGCATGTTCAAGCTGTTTGTCACCTACATGAGATTTGATGACATATTTATCTGCTCTGCGAAACACCTTCATCTTGAACCCTAAGAACTCTGAATAGCGATGTTTTACATTCACTATCTTTGTTTTTGTTGGCGAAACCTCTAAATGCAGACGTTCCATTAACCATTGTGTGACCGCCTTCATCGTCCGTTCCGCTTCATCTTTCGTCCTGCAAAATATTCTGAAATCATCAGCGTAACGGACAATATACATCTCCTTTAGATTTGTCCTTCGCATAAACTTGTAGGCATTGGATTTATTGATACTGCCATTTGCGTTTATGGAGGTCTTGTATTTTGCCGTGACCGGATTATCCTGCCATTGGCTGTCAACCCATTGGTCTAATTCATTCAGCACGATATTCGCCAGAAGCGGGGAGATAATACCGCCTTGGGGTGTCCCTTTGGTCGGGTATTCCATTGCCCCATTTTCTAACCGTATTGGTGCTTTAAGAATCCGTTTCAGCACGAACAGGAGATTTTTGTCCCTGATCCCGAGCGACCATATCTGCTTTATCAGCTTGCTGTGGTCTACATTGTCAAAGAATCCTTTGACATCAAACTCAACGACATAGTGCAGTCTTGTATTCTGTATTAAGAACTCCGCTCTTGCGATGGCGTTTTCAGCAGACCTGTTTGGACGGAATCCATAACTGTTTTCGCTGAATTTCGCTTCACAAATCGGCTCCATGACCTGCTTGATACATTGTTGTACCAGCCGGTCCCAGACGCAGGGGATTCCCAGCGGCCTGGTTTTTGTTGGGTCGTAAGGTTTTGGTATTTCTTTTCTTCGGACAGGTTTCGGACGATACCCATGTGTACTGCCGATTGTAATGAAACGGACTGTATCAATAACCTCATCCGGCATCAGCTTTCCGATGTCATCGAATGTCACGCCATCTGTTCCCGGAGTTTTGCTTCCGTCATTTGACTTGATATTTCTATATGCCAGCAGGATATTTTCACGTTTTAAGATGATGCTCATCAAATTTGTGAAAGTCTCATTTTTACTGCTTTTCGCATACAGACCGTCAAACACTTCCTGCATTCCGTAATACTCAGCATGGCGCAGTCCGCTCATACATAATGATTTTTCGGCTTTCTCTTTTGGCATAAGGCATCACTCCCTTCTTTTGAATTGAGTGACTTTTTTGTCCTACTCGAATCCTTACTGCGATTGAATGATTGTTTCATATATGACTAATGACTTGAGGCCATCCCTCCGAATCCTTCTTTTTCGCGGGATTCATCGTAAGTCCGACCTCTGCTTTTCAGCACCGGTTCGGCAGCTTATTTTCTTCGTCTGCCTGCTTTACCACTATGGTAAAGCCCGATACCTTTCCTTGTTCCGATAATTCTATCTGTGCATATACCCTTAGGTCTCCGCTTTAGTCCTGTCAGCTTGGATGCGCCTTTAACACATCATGGTCGTTCATACATACGATTTTTACTAAACCACACTGACGGCGAATTAACGCCACCATACATTTCTATATGGCCTACCTTTAGACCTGTACATTCGCGGTTTTCGTCAGTGCTTCCGCACATTCTAACCATAGGTATTTTATAGAGCCCCGGCCTATAGGTGACACCGCCCACCTCTGGGCGGCTTTCGTGTGGCTGGTTGTTATCCAGCAATTCTTACGGTCACTCTCAGCCGACTTCACCGAGCTTCTGACCCATAGCGTTTCCGCTTTAAGCCAGTCGGAGTATTAGGCTGGCGTTTCAGGGCGTTACCCCATCATTCCACCAATCGAATTACCAGTTCACCTGTCTTTCTTTTCACCTCCAATCATTGGACAAGTGCCCAACCTTTTCAGTTGGGAACGAGTTGCACCATAGGGATAGCCCACATACTTTTCTGCCTCGGCAATCATGGCGGCAAAGGTTTCGTCCTTTAGCGCCTCCGGGGGGATTTCATAGTAGGTCGGCTCTTTCGGGGTGGAGGCGTGGGGATAGCTGCCGTTGGGAAACAGGTCTGGCCGGTTGCCCAAAGTCTGCATATAGGCAGCATAAAAGCCCATCTGTTCCTCGGTGAGAATGTAGATGGGCAGGTGGGACAGGTCAAAGTTTTCCAGCTTCACATTGCAGATGTAATAGGTGTAGGGAACTTCCACGGTATAGGTGTTTCCCTCGCTGTCCGTCCTCGTTTCGGTGCGGTAGCGGGTTTCCGTTTCGATGGTCTGGGTCAGGATGTACTGCTTTTCAAAGAGCATGGCAAGGTCGCCCTGTACCTCCCCCAAAGTGAACACGCCGTTATGCAGCGCGGAGAGGATGGAGGTCAGCACATAGGGGTCATGTTTGATCTCGTCCAGATCGAAACGGTATTCGTCATAGCCAGGGTGCAGGCTTTCGTAGTTGTCAAGTTCGTGCTGCAAGTCTGCTTCCAGCGCGGCATAGGCGGCTTCGGCTCCCAGCATATCGCTGTCCTCGGAGAGATAGGAGGTGGCGGCAAGGCCCGTCCCGGTGCTGCCAAACATGGCGGTGCAGGATTGCAGGCCGCCCATCACCAGCAGGAGCATGAGGCCCACGCCGCCGACGATCAGCGCCCCTTTCCAGTGCCGGGCGGCAAAGGACGCGGCCTGTCTGCTTTTTTCTGCGGCTTTCTTGGCTGCGGCACCCGTGGTCTTGGCGGTGCCTGCGGCCCCCTGTGCGGTCTGACCCGCCGCCCTTGCTACCTTGGCATATTCCCGCTTGATGTGCTGTTTCTGCCAGAAGCGGGAAACGGGGTTCTTGACCGCCTGCGCCAGCTCCGGGTTGTCCCGCAGGGATTTTTGATACGCAAACTCGGCGTTGGCAGCGATGGACTTTCGCTCGGCCTTGGCTGCGGCCCGGTAGGGTTTGAGCTTGTGGCGGTGGACGCCGCTGCGGATCATGCGGCCCACCTGCCGTTCCGCCAGTTCCTCCCCCTTGTGGCCGCCCTCCACGCCCACATTTTCGTGTTCTACCTCATGGATTTTTCCGTGGAGGTAAAGCCCGGCTTCCTGTATGGGACGGCTGGCCGGGTTTGGTTTGAGCTGGGGAGGGGCTTTCTCCACCTTGTCAAAATACAGCCTGCTTTTGGCCTTGCCCTTGGCCTCGTCATAAACGGTTTCCTTGGTGACGACGCGCTTTTTCGGCAGGGCTTCTTTGGCCGCTTCCAGCTTATCCGCCCGCTTTTCTGCCTTTTTGATATACGGGGCCAGCTCTGGGGAGGCCCGTTCCTCGGCGGTAAACTGCAACCGGGAAACGGGGCCGGTGGTCTGCGCCACGGTTTCCCCGGCGTCCTTGGCCGCTTTCTTTGCCTTGTGGCGGTCGTGCAGTTCGTCCGCCCGTTCCAGTATTTTTTCCGCCGCGCCCTCCGGCTGGGCGGTGTATTCCTGCTCGGCCTCCCGGCTGGACACATTGACGCTTTCGCCGGTGGTCTGGTTATCCAGCGTCAGGCCGTCGCGGGTCATGTGCTGCGTTACCTTGTCGCGGGGTTTCAATGGGTTCATGTAACATCACCTCCTTGCGGTCTGTTCCGGCAGCGCCCGGTTTCGATCTCTGCAATATAGCGCAGGATGGGGTACACCTGCGGGGGAACAACTGCGTTTCCCAAAGTCTTTAACCGCTTTGCCACATTCGCCGGCGGGTCGCTGATTAAGTACGGGATTTGCGCCGGTTCTTTGGCCCACATGGAATGTCCGTCCATCTCCGGGGGAATCCCATCAGCCATTCCACCCAGTCGGGATTCAGTTTCACATCCCCCGGCGGGCTGCCCAGCAGTTTGTAAACCGCCCATGACAGCCGCGCCGTCCATACGGTTCCGCTGGGGTTGTATTTTCGGAAGCTCCCGGTCGGGGTCATCCGTACATCGACAGTTTTCCCCACATCCCCCGTGTCGCTGGCAAGGGGCGTGGGAAGCAGCATGGCCGATGATGAAAGTTCTTTTGCGCTCATGCCATGCGCCGACGGCGACAGCAGGAAGTACGAAAACCCTAACGGCGTAGCCTGCCTGCTCCAAGTCAAAAACCGTCTTGTCGAGCCCCAGATGGATGAAGCCAGCAACATTTTCTCCAAGCACCCAAGAGGGGTGCAGTTCCCGGATAACGCGGAGCATTTCGGGCCATAAATACCGTTCGTCCTCAAATCCCCGTTGTTTCCCGGCGCTGGAAAAGGGCTGGCAGGGGAATCCCCCGGAAATAAGTGTGGTGGTTTCTCGTCCTGTTTTTTCAAAAAATGCCTCCTTTGTCACTGTGGTAATGTCCCGGAATTTTGGTACCTGCGGCCAGTGCTTTTTCAAAACTTCCATCGGGAAATCCGCCCATTCGCACTGGCATACGGTGGTAAACCCTGCGGCTTCCGCCGCAAGGTCGATCCCGCCGATCCCGGAAAACAGGCTGAAATGTGTTAAGGCGCTCATACCGTCGCCCCCTCACCTAACCGGGTCGTCATGATCTGGTAGAGCTGGGTGTTTTTCGGGATGGGGTTCTTAAAGGGCAGGATCACATTTTCGTAAATGAGAAGCCCCTCGCCGGGTTCGGAATTGTCAACATACCGTAATTGCTGGGGCGAAATGTTCAGCCGTTCCGCAAGGATTTTGCGGTCGCCGCTGGCCTGATTGAGCAGGCAGATAAAGTCGCTGTTTTCCAAAATGTTCTCAATTTCCGGGGAGGAAAGCAGGTCTTTTACATTCTGCGTCGCACCTGTGGGAATCCCGCCCCACTTACGGAAACGCTTCCAAATCTCACAGGAAAAGGCCGCCGTCTGTTCCTCACGCAAAAGCAGGTGGAACTCATCACAGAAATACCATGTCGCCTTGCCCTTGCTGCGGTTTTGGGTGACGCGCCCCCAAATCTGGTCTTGGACAATGAGCATACCGATTTTCTTTAGCTGCTTGCCCAGCTCCTTGATGTCAAAGGCCACAATGCGGTTTTGAATGTCGATGTTGGTTCTGTGGTTGAACACATTTAGGCTGCCGGACACATACAGGTCAAGGGCCTGCGCCACCCGGTCGGCCTCCGGGATATGCTGGTCTAACAGGGCTTTGTGTAGGTCTGCAAGGATGGGCATATTTTCCGGCTTGGGGTTTGCCAGATAAGGTCGGTAGATCACCTGTACCGCCCGGTCGATCACCGTCTTTTCAATGGCTTCCAGCCCGTTCTTGCCGCCCATGACAAGCTCACAGAACGACAGCACAAAGTCGGATTTCAAGGCCAGCGGGTTTTCGTCCTCGGAGTAATTCAGGTTGATGTCCAGCGGGTTCACATAGTTTTTGCTGGTAGGCGACAGCTTCACCACCTGCCCATGCAGCCGCTTCACAAGGGGGTAATACTCGGCCTCTGGATCACAGATATACACATCGTCCGGGGTGCAGAGGAACACGCTCAAAATTTCTGATTTACAGCTCATACTTTTGCCGCTTCCCGGTGTCCCCAGCTTTAGCCCGTTGGGACACCTCGCCCGTTTGCGGTCGAGCATAATCATGTTGCCGGTCTTGGCGTTGATCCCGTAATACATGGCGTCGCCGCCCTGAAAAAGCTCCTGCGTTACAAAGGGGACGAACACGGCCACGCTGGAAGTCGTCAGGGAGCGTTCAATCTGGGTGTGGCTGGCCCCCAGCGGCAGGCTACTCATAAGCCCCTGTTCCTGCTGGTAGTCCAGCCGTACAAGGGAACAGTTGTATTTCTGGGCGATCCCGGCAGCCCAGAACACATCGTTTTCCAGCTTTTGCCGGGTGTCTGCGGTGTTCAGCACCAAAAAGGTAAGCTGGAACATCCGTTCATTCCGGCTCTGCAAGGTCTTTAGCAGCTCCTTGGCGTCCTGCCCGTAGGTGGCAAGGTCGCTGGGAAGTATATCCATGTCGTAACCACTTCTTACCGCCCGTTTCTGTTCCTGAATCTTCATGGCGTCAAGGTCGGTGATCTTGCGCTTGACCGTCTTAATGGCGTCGCTCTGGTCGATGGCCTGCACATGGAGGTTCACCACAATGCCGTTTTCTGTGTTGAGGAAGTCGGCCAGCATTTCATCCGACAGCTCCGGGGAGAGGATTTGCAGGAAGCTCACCGCCCCGTATTTGCCGCCCAGCCCGAACATCCGGGCATTGCCGAAGCGGAACGAGGACGGGGCGATAAAGTCCTTGGTGGAAAGCCCCGACGGGGCAAGCCACTTCCAGTCAAAGGAGAACGGCTCCCCGTCCGGGTGGAAAATGCTGTGCATGACTTCCAGCCGCTGCTTGGCGTCCAGTCCCCACGCGGAGGCCCCCATGCTCTTGAAATAGCCCAAAAGGTCGGTTTCGATCCGGCGCAGTCTGGCGCGGGCCATTTTCAGGCTGTCCGCCTCGATGGTGTAGGTCATAAATTTCCGCTTCATCAGGCCGTTGTTCCCGTTCACAAGCTGGTCTTGCAAAATGTCGGAATACTCGCTGCGGATGTCGTCGAAGTCGTCCCCCTGCGCCCGGATTTCAAAGCTCTTGGCGTACTGCTTGGGGTCGATCTTGCGGTTGATAAAGGAAAACTGCACATGAATGGAGGCGTCCAGATAGTTGTAGAGGTCGCACAGGTTTTCAAAGATGGCGGTCTTGGTGTCCGCCTGCGCCAGTTGGTAGCTGATGTCCGTAAACTCAATGCACTTGGAAAAGGTGCGGGGCGTTACCCGGCATACGCCGTCCTGATACATGGCCTCATAGGGAATACTGGCCTGTGCCGAATGGGGCTTGCCGTCGCCCTTATACTTTCGGATGACGGTCTGAATCTCTTTCTTTTCGGCGCGGGTGAGCTTGACCGGCGCTTTTGCGCTCGTTTCGTTCTTTTGCTTTTTGGACAATGGCGTTGACCTCCTTTTCCATTTGGGATTGCCGCACAAGGGCGGTATAAGCGTTGTTGGTCTGATAGGGCCGTTCCTTGGGCTGGATGAAGCAGCACTCGACGATCTGGCGCACCACCACTTCAAGGGGCTGGCCGTGTTTTTCGTAAAGCGCCAGCAGAAAGCCCGGCAGCATGGCAAACACCATAATGAGCGCCGCCGCGCTGGTCGGGACGCGGCCCCGGATCAAAAAGAAAAGCGGGACGCCAATAAGCAGCGCACCGCCAAAACAAATGAGCTGGCGTTTCGTCAGCCCGAATACTACCTTGGATTTGACCTTGGTTAAATCCTTGGGGACAGTTACATAAGCCATAAAAAGTCACCTCGTTTCTGGTACGGACAGGGAAAAATCGCTGTCCACTTCATTGCCCCACACATCCCAGCCGGGGATTTTCTGTCTGGCAAACAGTTCTGCGCGGGGCAGGTCGCCCGCAAGCTCTATGATTTTCTCACGGGTAATGTCTGGTTTCTTGCTGTGTTCCTCCACCGGGGAAATGATAAACTGATGGACGCTTTTGGAGTAACGCTTGGGATGACCCCGCTTGGCAAGCAGGCAGATTTCCGCGTTTCCTCTCGTCCAATAGCCCAGCCCGTAAAACCATGTGGGGCTTTTGCGGTTCAATTTCAGCCAGACAAAGGCTACGGTCTTAAAGGAAAAGCCCCATGCCTTAATCAGACGCAGCGCCTCCGGGAGCTGGGGGAAAGTCGCCCACAAAAACAAGAGGCAGTCTTTTTCCGCCAGCGTTTCCACCGGCAGGGCGCACAGCTCGTCAATGCTCATGGTGGGATAGTGATGTTCCGCCGCCCCTGTCCGTTTGCACTCATATCGCCACGGCGGGTCGGCGTAAAGGATGTTGTAGGTTTTCTTTTGTGTTTCTTTGATGGTTGGTATTCCTCCTGTCTGTCAATGTGCGGTAAATACGGCTTTCGATATGCTGCCGGTCTTGAACAGACAGAAGCAAAGCAAAACGGTATAGCCCATACAGCCCCAGATTGCGCCGGATATGTCGTCGGCGGTTCCGATCTGCTGGATCAGCACCGCATAAATCCCGACAACCACCATGATTAAAAAGGCTTGGAAGCCCAGCGCAAGCAAGGATTTCAAGTAGTTCTGGCCCATGCCGCGCCACTCTGCATTGCCCAGCGTGGCAAGGGGGATCGGCCCCAATGCGGTCACGGCGTAAATTTCAATCATTCTTCCATAGGTCACAAGGAAAATGCAGATGGAAAGAATGTTCATCGTCAGCCCCACAACAAGGGTCTGGAACCACAGGCCCAGAAGCGGCCCGATGTCCATTGCTTCAAGGCGGCTTTCCAGATCAGGGAGCAGCGTGTCAAAATCAATGCTGGTATCTCCGATAATCACCCCGGCGCTCTGGTTGACGACCTGCTGGGTGGCGTCAAACACGCCCATGACGATATTCCATGTGTTCGTCACAATGAGGATGGCAAAGGCGCTTTTGAAAATCCAGCGGAAGAACATGGAGCTGTCGAAGTCGTGCATATTGTTCTTTTCCACAATCATGTCGATCAGCTCATAGCACATCACAAGGGCGAGAATGGCCGCCGCAATGGGGACGATCACCGTTTCGGACAGGTTTTGCAGCATGGAGAAAATGCCGCCGTTCCAGTCCTGCGGGGTACTGCCCACATCCGACGCGATTTCCCCGACTTTGGTATTGACCGTGTTAAACAGGCCGGACAGGTTGCCCATGATACCGTCGATCAGGATTCCTTTGATCCATTCCCCGATTAAATCACCGATCATGTGGGGACACCTCCTTTCCCGCGCCCTCCCAGATCAGAGAGGACGCGGAGGGTTTTCTAACACACATGGGGTTATCCCAGCAGCCCGGACAGCAGCGGAACAAGGGTCATGCCAATGAGGGCAACGCCACCTCCGGCGACAAGCTGCTTGATTCCCTGTGACTTGCTTGCAGGGTTGTCCGCCCCGTATCCCTCCAAAAGATTGACGCCGCCCCATACGCAAAGCGCGCCGCCGAGGCCCACAACGATGGTCTGCAAAGTATCAACTGCACTATTGAAAAATTCCATAAATATACCTCCATAAATTCAGATTGTGATGGTGTTTGGGTGCAAAAAAAGCCGCCGTTCACAGCGGCAGCCTCACAATCCGCAGACGGCCCGGAGTTACTGGCCGTCCCGCCATTCCAGCACAGCCAGCGAAAAAATTTCGCCCCATGCTTCACACAGTCTGCGGTCTATTTCCCTTGCAAGTTCTTCGGCTTCCCCGTCCGTGGGCGGGGTATCATGTTCTGCGATCCACTGGCACAGCACCGCAGCGGAAATGATTGCCCGGTAGATTTCTTTCTCATACTTGAAATAATCCGCAAATGTCCATTCGTCCGAGTGTCCCATCGGTCACGCTCCTTTCTCTATGGCCGCTTTATTCTGCGGAAAAATCTTCCTCCGACAGCTCAATGTCGTAGAGGTCAAAGGGTTCGTCCTCCGTTATCACGCGCCGCTTTTTCCGGCGCAGGGACGACAGGTAGCTGTCCACATCAAAGGTGTTCTTTTTGTCGGCGTCCGAGAGGTATTGATAGCGGGGGTGGCGGGTGATGTCGTATTTCTCACTGAAAAACGGCCTCACGCCGCGCACCTGCAAAATACACTTGCCTCCGTCCATCGTTGCAATTTCGTCTTGGCTCATCAGCTCCTTTCCGAGTTTTTGGTAATTCAGTCCGTGGGAGGTCTGCGCGCCCCGGTTCTCGCTCTGGTTGTA
>ERZ772880.1086-NODE-1086-length-24127-cov-19.796070_pt1 | contig 24127 bp, 19 predicted proteins | sample MGYA00580577_ERZ772880 | MGnify/ENA primary metagenome ERZ772880 (study PRJEB29015, sample SAMEA2737705) | human gut metagenome | biome: human gut; feature: human-associated habitat; material: faeces | place: China | collected 2012 ... | reverse complement strand
TAGAACACTAGCCTTCCAAGCTAGATACGTGGGTTCGATTCCCATCACCTGCTTTTTGCGTACTCTTTTTTGAGTTATCCAGTGATGGGCATCGAACCCGGGTTCGGTCTACGCTCCGCTTCGGTCGGCGTTAAACAAGCGCCACTGGCGCTTAACTCTACACTCCGTTTCGGTCGGTGCCAAACAGGTGCCACTGGCACCTGGCACCCCATCACCTGCTTTTTGTGTGCGTATTTTTCCTGCCAAACCCTATTGACGGCGAAAATAGAAGATAGTATACTGATACTCAGATAAGTTCTTCGGGGCAGGGCGAAATTCCCTACCGGCGGTATAGTCCGCGAACCATGTTATATGGCCGATCCGGTGAAATTCCGGAACCGACAGTAAAGTCTGGATGAGAGAAGAAGATGCGACTGTTTTGGTCCTGATGTAGTTCATGAAAAGAAATACATAGGAGAAACAGAAAATATCAGTAAATCCCCGGATAGCTTGATCGGCTATCCGGTTTTTTTATGCTTTTCTTTTTGAACTGATATGAAAGCGCATATTCCTCAGAAGATGAACTTACGAAAACGGGCTTTTTCAGATACCTGAAAGAACCAAAAAGTATATTTCATAACAGGGAGGAACGTAATGATGGAAAGAAAATTACTGAACACGAAAAATGTAGTGCTTATGGGCATGTTTGGCGCGTTAGCAGCAGTTCTTATGCTTTTTGAAGTGCCGCTGCCATTTTTGGCACCAAGCTTTTATGGACTTGATTTTGCAGAAGTGCCTATGCTGGTTGGAACCTTTGCTTTAGGACCGGCAGCCGGTATTGTGATGCAGATCGTAAAGATCCTGATCAAACTGATCTTAAAGCCAACTTCTACAGGTTTTGTAGGTGAATTTGCCAATGTAGTTATGAGCTGTGCCCTGATCCTTCCGGCAGGCTTTATCTACCGCTTTAAAAAGAGCAAGACCGGTGCTGTTGCAGGAATGGCAGTGGGAACGGTTCTTATGGCTGTTGTGGGCGTTGTAATGAATGCTCTGGTCATGATCCCGTTTTATTCCAACTTTATGCCTATCGATACCATTATCAAAGCAGGAGCAGCTGTCAATCCGGCAGTCAGCAGCGTATGGACACTGGCTATTTTCTGTGTGGGACCATTTAACCTGGTAAAAGGTGCCCTTACTTCTATGATCACTGCAGTTATCTATAAGCGGATCAGTGTTCTGATCCATGGAGCTTCCGGCGCTTATGGAGTTAAAAAGAGCCGTTTAAAAAAGGCATGAAAAAGGCTCTGAAAATTAATTTGAAAAAAATTAAAAAAATTTGAAAAAAGTGCTTGCATTTATGATAGCTCTGTGATAATATATACCTCGTTGGTGCGGTAAGCGCTGACGAATGAGTCTGTAGCTCAGTTGGATAGAGCAACGGCCTTCTAAGCCGTGGGTCGGGGGTTCGAATCCCTTCAGGCTCATTAGGCAAAAGCCTAATAAAAAAATATTGATGGTGGGTATGGCGAAGTTGGTTATCGCGCCAGATTGTGGCTCTGGAGGCCGAGGGTTCGAATCCCTCTACTCACCCTAATCCTCTTTCTGGAGCAGGAAGAGGATTTTTTGATATCTTGGGCTGTCGCCAAGCGGTAAAGGCACAGGACTTTGACTCCTGCATACGAGGGTTCGAATCCCGCCAGCCCAGTTGACTATAGCAGTCGGATTTCTGAAAAAGCAGGAGTCTGGCTGCTTTTTGTCTGCAGAGAATATATATATGGAGAGACAGGGGAGAAAATGGAAATATTTGGATTTAATTTCAAGAGCAAAGCAGAAAAGGAAAAAGAGGCAAGGGATTATATGGAACGGGTATTTCCTGGCGGTGAAAAAGAGCGGGAACAGGTTCGACAGGAACTGACAAAAAGATTACCGGAAAAAGACGAAACGGACTTGTTATTATGTTATGTCCATATCAGGGACCGGATGACTGGGACAGGGCTTTCTTTTGAGCAGGTTGCAGGCGAAGTAGAAAAGCTGCAATGGATCCCGGATATGGATCAGAAGTCTCTTGATGCGATCCGGGAAGTGATGGAACAGGTCTGTGCAGAACATAAAAAGTAGTAAAATTCTTTTAAAGGCAGAAAAAGAAAACGGCAAAAATCCAGTAAATATGCGGGTTTGACAGGCTTGAAAAAAATATTTAAATTTCTTTTAAAAAAGTGTTGACAAAAACCATATCATTTATTATAATAATCTACGTTGCTGAGGAACACAGCAAGCAACAAAAAGAAATGCGTCAGTAGCTCAGTTGGATAGAGCATACGGCTACGGACCGTAGTGTCGGGAGTTCGAATCTTCTCTGGCGCATGTGAAAAGCAGATTCTTCGTGAGTCTGCTTTTTTTGTTGTCATATAATCGCAAATACACTGAAAAAACGATCGATCAACAGAGGATGGAGAAAAGAATGACAAAAGCAGTCTGGATGCTTCATGCAAAAAAAGCAGATTTTAATGGTCTGGCGGCAAGATTTCATATCAGTCCCATTACTGCCCGTATTATCAGAAACAGGGATATTACAGATATAGATGAATTTAATAAATATTTAAACGGAAGTTTAAAGGATCTGTATGAGCCAAGGCTGTTGCCGGATATGGAAAAGGCCATTTCTATATTAAAAGAAAAGATTGCTGCCGGTGTCAGGATCCGGATCGTGGGAGATTATGATATTGATGGTGTGTGTTCCACCTGCATTCTTTACAAAGGCCTCAGCCGTGTAGGTGCAAGCGTTGATTATGTAATACCGGAGCGCATTAAAGATGGTTATGGTATTAATGAACATATTATTGAAAAGGCGGCTGCAGACGGCATCCACATGATACTTACCTGTGATAATGGAATTGCTGCTATTGACCAGATCGCAGAAGCAAAAGAACTGGGAATGACGGTAGTGATAACGGATCACCATGATATTCAGGTAGATGAGGTTTCGGAAACGGAGATCATGCCTTCTGCAGACGCCATTGTCAATCCAAAGAGAAAAGACAGTAAATATCCGTTCAGCGAGATCTGCGGCGCTATGGTGGCTTATAAGCTGATCCAGGTACTTTTTGAGGAATATGGGATTGACCGCCAGGAATGGCTGGATATGCTGGAGCTGGCGGCGATTGCTACAGTAGGCGATGTAATGAAGCTTAAGGATGAGAACCGCATTGTAGTAAAAGAGGGACTTAAAAAGCTGGCTAATACAAAGATCCAGGGTCTTGTAAGCCTGATGGAGAAAAATACACTGGATCCGGAGCATATAAGCGCCTATCACGTTGGCTTTGTGCTGGGCCCCTGTCTGAATGCCAGCGGCCGCTTAAAAACGGCCCAGATGGCTATGGAACTGCTTCTGGCAGAAAATAAGGCCCAGGCAGATGAACTGGCAGATGCGTTAAAGGCATTAAATGACGAGCGCAAGGACATGACCAAGGATGGGACAGATGCTGCCATAGAACAGGTGGAGACAGAGCTTAAGGATGATAAGGTGCTGGTAGTCTTTCTTCCGGACTGTCATGAGTCCCTGGCAGGCATTGTGGCGGGCAGGATCCGCGAGTATTATAATAAGCCTGTATTTGTCCTTACAAGGGCAGAAGGCTGTGCAAAAGGCTCAGGACGTTCTATAGAGGCATACCACATGTTTCACGCTCTGGTAGAGGTAAAAGACCTTCTGTTAAAGTTTGGCGGCCATCCTATGGCAGCAGGATTTTCACTGGAAGAGGCAAATATCGAAGAATTTCGCAGGCGGTTAAATGAAAATGCTGCAAAACGGCTTACAGAGGACGATTTTATCCCAAGAGTATGGATCGATGTTCCCATGCCGTTTGAATATATAACAGAGAGCCTGATCCGGGAATTAGAGCTTTTAGAGCCTTTTGGACAGGGAAATGAAAAGCCTCAGTTTGCCTTGAAATCCTTGAAAATACGAAGTGCCAGAGTGTTTGGCCGTAACCGGAATGTAGTGAAATTATCCCTGATGAATGAACGGGGCTTTTCCATGGACGGCGTGGTATTTACAGAAGGTGACTTATTTATGGAAGAAATGGGAAACAGCCAGAGCATGGATATTATCTATTACCCTACAATAAATGAATATAATGGAAACCGCAGTCTGCAGCTGGTAGTGAAGGACTGGAAGTTCCACTGAGGAGATACCTCTGGTACGTGTGTGCCAGGGGTGTTTTTGCAGGAAGAAATATGAGTCTGTATATTTTTTGCCAAAATCGTAAAATGTATGCAAATGAATACTTGAAATTTACATAACTATGGGGTATAATCGCAGAAAACACCATATCTGGATAAATAAACTGACAAAACACTATAGGTATGGGCAAATACTGAAAGGAAGGTAGAACAATGGTAAATACAGTTATGGACTTTATCACTTCCTATGATAAGGAAGTAGGAGAAGCAATTCAGGCAGAGTGCGGCCGCCAGAGAAGAAATCTGGAGCTGATCGCCTCTGAAAACATTGTTTCAGAACCTGTAATGATGGCTATGGGAACTGTACTGACCAATAAGTACGCAGAAGGTTACCCGGGCAAGCGTTATTACGGCGGCTGCCAGTATGTAGACGTACTGGAAACCATCGCCATTGAACGTGCCAAGAAGCTGTTTGGCTGCGATTACGCAAACGTACAGCCACACTCCGGTGCACAGGCAAATATGGCAGTATTTATCGCTATGTTAAAACCAGGAGATACGGTTATGGGTATGAACCTGGATCATGGTGGTCATCTGACACACGGGAGTCCTGTAAACTTCTCAGGACTGTATTTTAACATTGTTCCTTATGGAGTAGATGACGAAGGCTTTATCGATTATGATGAGCTGGAGAGAAAAGCAAAAGAGGCAAAGCCAAAGCTGATCGTGGCAGGTGCCAGCGCTTATGCAAGAACCATTGATTTTAAGCGTTTCCGTGAGATTGCTGACGAGGTAGGTGCTTATCTGATGGTAGATATGGCCCACATTGCAGGTCTTGTAGCAGCTGGAGAGCATCCAAGCCCAATCCCATACGCAGATGTTGTTACAACTACCACCCATAAGACTTTAAGAGGACCTAGAGGCGGTCTGATCTTAGCGAATAAGGAAGCTGCAGAAAAGTTCAACTTTAATAAGGCTATTTTCCCAGGAACCCAGGGCGGCCCATTAGAGCATGTGATCGCAGCAAAGGCAGTATGCCTGGGTGAAGCATTAAAACCTGAATTTAAGGAATATGCACATCAGGTAGTATTAAATGCAAAAGCACTGGCAGACGCACTGCAGAAGCAGGGCTTTAAGATCCTTACAGGCGGCACTGACAACCATCTGATGCTGTTAGACCTGCGTGGTATGGATATTTCCGGTAAAGAGCTGCAGAACCGCTGTGACGAGGTATTTATTACCTTAAACAAGAACACAGTACCAAACGATCCAAGAAGCCCATTTGTAACTTCCGGTGTCCGCATTGGTACACCTGCTGTTACCACCAGAGGCTTAAAGGAAGAGGATATGCCAAAGATTGCAGAGTGCATCTGGCTGGCAGCTACTGACTTTGAGAATAAGAAAGAGTATATTAAGGCAGAGGTTACTAAGCTTTGCGATAAGTATCCGCTGTACGAGTAAAGAAATACATAGAAATAACGATTTAAGATGAAAAACGCCGGGAAATGTTGGTTTTACAACATACATTTCCCGGTGTTTTTTGTTGAAATATTTCAAATGCGTTTATTAAACATTCTCAGCCTTCAGATTTTTCTGCGCCGTAGCCAGCATCAGTTTAATACGGTTCAACTGGTTTACTTCACTGGCGCCTGGGTCGTAGTCTACGGCAATGATGTTGGACTCAGGATAGTTCTTTCGCAGTTCCTTGATCACACCTTTTCCTACAATGTGGTTTGGCAGGCAGCCAAATGGCTGGGTGCAGATAATGTTTTTAACACCACTGTGGATCAGCTCTAACATCTCGCCGGTCAAAAACCAGCCTTCACCCGTCTGGTTGCCTAAGGATACAAAGCCTTTTGCCATTTCTGCCAGATCACGGATCTCAGAAGGCGGTGTAAAATGTTTGCTGGCGGCCAGCTCTTTTCTTGCAGTCTTTCTGAAGAACTCTAACAGGGCGATACCTGCATTACAAAGCCTTGCAGTGGATTTCTTCATTCCCAGGTGTTCTGCCTTGAAATTGCTGTTGTAGAAGCAGTAAAGAAGGAAATCCAGCAGGTCAGGCATTACAGCTTCTGCACCTTCTGACTCCAGAAGCTCTACTACATGGTTGTTAGCCAGAGGAGAGAATTTAACAAGGATCTCACCTACGATACCAACCTTCGGCTTCTTAATATCAAGACGCTCCAGATTATCAAAATCACGGATAATGCCGCGGACATTCTTAGCAAATTCCATCATAGCAGGCTGTCTCTTAGAAAGAGCCTTAATACAGATCTTTTTCCATTTCTCATGAAGTGCATTGGCACTTCCAGGAACTGCCTCATATGGTCTGGTTGCATAAAGGACACGCATGAAAATGTCACCGTATACAACTGCCTGCATGGCCTTGGTCATCATTGGCAGTGTAATGGAGAAACCTGGGTTAGTTTCCATGCCATTTGCATTGACAGAAATAACCGGAACCTGAGGCATACCGGCTTTCTCCAGTGCCCGGCGGATAAATCCGATATAGTTGGAGGCACGGCAACCGCCGCCGGTCTGGCTCATAAAGACAGCCGTGCGGTTTAAGTCGTATTTGCCGGATAACAGTGCGTCCATGATCTGACCGATAACGATCAGGGATGGATAGCAGGCATCATTATTTACGTACTGAAGACCTACATCTACGGCATTGCGGTTGTGGTTCTGCAGGATCTCCATGTTATAGCCGAAAGCGCGGATTGCCGGCTCGATCAGGTCAAAGTGGATCGGTGACATCTGCGGGCATAACAGAGTGTAATCCTTCTTCATTTCCTTGGTAAACAGCACACGGTTGTAAGCGCTGGAAACCACTTTCCGCTCATAATGCTTCTGGTCACGGACACGAAGAGCCGCGATCAGGGAACGGATACGGATACGGGCTGCTCCCAGGTTATTTACCTCGTCGATCTTTAATACAGTATAGATCTTTCCGGACTTTGTTAAGATCTCAGCAACCTGGTCTGTGGTAACAGCGTCCAGACCGCAGCCAAAGGAGTTTAACTGGATCAGATCCAGGTCATCTCTTGTTTTTACAAAGCTTGCGGCCTCATAAAGACGGGAATGATACATCCACTGGTCGGTGACAACTAAAGGTCGTTCCACTTTGCCCATATGGGAAACAGAGTCCTCTGTAAGTACGGCAAAGCCGTAGGAAGCGATCAGTTCCGGGATACCGTGGTGGATCTCCGGGTCTACATGGTAAGGTCTTCCGGCCAGCACAATGCCCCGTTTACCATGTTCTTTCATCCAGGCAAGTGTTTCCTCGCCCTTTTTCTCCATATCAGAACGGGATGCCAGCAGTTCTTCCCAGCCAGCGTGAGCTGCCATACGGATCTCTGCTTCAGGTATCTGGAATTTTTTTACAAATTCCCGTACCAGGCCGTCTGTTAAGATCTTTTCGTTTGTAAATGCCATGAACGGGTTCATGAAATCTACATGCTCTGTCTCTAATTCTTCTACGTTATTTTTAATATTTTCCGCATAGGAAGTGACCATTGGACAGTTATAATGGTTTCCTGCCTCAGGGCTTTCATTGCGCTCATAAGGGATACATGGATAGAAGATAAACTTCACGCCCTGATGGATGAGCCATGAAATATGGCCATGTACCAGCTTTGCCGGATAACACTCAGACTCACTTGGAATGGACTCAATGCCCAGTTCGTAGATCTGTCTGGTGGACTGTGGGGAAAGTGTTACATGGTAGCGCAGCTTTTTAAAGAAAACAGCCCAGAATGGGAAGTTTTCATACATATTTAAAACTCTTGGGATACCCACTACGCCGCGGTCTGCCTGGTCTAAAGGCAGCGGTTCATAGTCAAACATCCGGTGATATTTGTAATCAAACAGGTTTGGTATCTCTTTTTTCGCTTTTGCAAGTCCAAGACCACGCTCACAGCGGTTTCCGGAAATATAATGGCGTCCGCTTCCAAACTGGTTGATGGTTAAAACACAGTGGTTGTTGCAGCCTTTGCACCGGGTCATAGAAGTGGTGTACTGCAGTGCGATGATCTTATCAAGAGGCAGCATGGTGGTCTCTTTTTCACCGGCCATATGGAAACGCTCTTTTGCGATCAGTGCTGCACCGAAAGCTCCCATGATACCGGCAATGTCCGGACGGACCGCACGACAGCCTGAAATCTTCTCAAAGCTGCGAAGGACAGCATCATTATAGAAGGTACCGCCCTGGACAACTACATGTTTTCCAAGGTCAGAAGCGTTTGTGATCTTAATTACCTTAAATAAAGCGTTTTTAATAACAGAATAAGCCAGACCTGCAGAGATATCAGCGACTGTAGCGCCTTCCTTCTGGGCCTGCTTTACATTGGAGTTCATAAATACAGTACAGCGGGTACCAAGGTCTGTAGGATTTTTGGCAAATAATGCTTCTTTTGCGAAATCTTTTACACTGTAATTTAAGCTTTTTGCGAAAGTTTCAATGAAAGAGCCGCAGCCGGAAGAACATGCCTCGTTTAACTGTACGCTGTCTACGGTTCCGTCTTTGATCTTAATGCATTTCATATCCTGACCGCCGATGTCCAGGATGCAGTCTACATCCGGCTCAAAGAAAGCAGCAGCGTAGTAGTGGGAAATAGTCTCTACTTCTCCCTCATCTAACATAAGAGCAGCCTTTAAAAGGGCTTCGCCGTATCCGGTAGAGCAGGAGTAAGCAATATGGGCAGTTTCTGGAAGCTGTTTTTTGATCTCTGTCACTGCGCGGATGGCAGTAGCCAGAGGACTTCCATTATTATTATCATAAAAACGATATAATAATGTGCCGTCTTCTCCAACAAGAGCCACTTTGGTGGTAGTGGAACCGGCGTCAATACCCAGATAGCAGTTGCCTTCGTAAGTAGAAAGATTGCCGGACCGCACGTGGTTGTGGCCGTGGTCTTCGATAAAGGCGTCATATTCTGCCTGATCCTTAAACAGAGGCTCCATACGCTTTACTTCAAAATCCATTTTAATGCCATTGGAAAGCCGGTCGATCATGTCGGTAATAGCTACCGGCTCCTGGCCTTCCTTTGGGTTCATGGCAGCGCCTACAGCTGCAAACAGGTGGGAGTGATCCGGTGCAATGGTCTGCTCCGAAGTCAGATGCAGCGTGCGAACAAAGGCTTTTCTCAGTTCAGGAAGGAAATGCAAAGGTCCTCCTAAAAAGGCAACATTTCCACGGATGGGCTTACCACAGGCAAGACCGCTGATGGTCTGGTTTACTACTGCCTGGAAAATAGAGGCAGCCAGATCCTCTCTGGTAGCGCCGTCGTTGATCAGCGGCTGGATATCCGATTTTGCGAAAACACCGCAGCGGGCTGCAATTGGGTAGATAGCCTTGTAATCTTTTGCATATGTATTCAGTCCAGCAGCATCGGTCTGCAAAAGAGATGCCATCTGGTCAATGAAAGATCCGGTTCCTCCTGCGCAGATACCGTTCATACGCTGGTCGATGCCCCCTGTAAAGTAAATGATCTTGGCATCTTCGCCGCCTAACTCAATGGCTACGTCGGTCTGTGGCGCATAGTCCTGGAGAGCAGATGCAACTGCTACAACTTCCTGGACAAAAGGAACGTGTAAATGAGATGAAAGTGTAAGGCCGCCAGAGCCGGTGATCACCGGGATAATATCAATGGGGCCGGTCTGGTTTAAGGCTTTCTTTAAAAGGCCTGCCAGAGTTTCCTGAATATTGGCATAATGACGCTCATAATCGGAGAATATAATATGAAGATCCTGATCCAGTAATGCAACTTTGACAGTTGTTGAACCGATATCGATCCCCAGGGTGTAATAAGTTGTAGTCTGATCCATAGTATATGGGGATAGCCCCTTACCTCCTTCGTGACTTGATGTACTTTCAAGACTCTGAGAGTACATCCTATAGCTTATGAAACGTAATTGTTTGTTAGAACATCATGTCTCTTACTGCAATTCCGGGCGAAAAGCCCAAAAAAGCACATTACAGTCTAGCACAATCCCATCGGATTGGCAATTGTTAAAGGGGGTTAAGAAAATGTAAAGAAAATGAAAAAATTTGAAACGATTTGACAAAAACAGGGCCAGTCACTATAATGAGTAGGGTGAAAATTCAAAATGGGGGAGATTTCGCATGATACGGATTTTCAAGACAGAAGACGGTGCAATGCACGAAAAAGAGGAGATGCAGCCAGGCTGCTGGATCGCCCTGACCAATCCAACTGCATCAGAGATCTTAGAGATCGCTGATGCCTGCCAGATCGATCCGGACCACCTGAAAGCACCTCTGGATGAGGAAGAGCGCTCACGTATTGAAGCAGAAGATGAATATACGCTGATATTGGTGGATATTCCTTCTATAGAAGAAAGAAACGGGAAAGACTGGTTTGTGACCATTCCTATGGCGATCATTACCACCAAGGATGTGCTGATAACCGTCTGCCTGGAGGAGACCCCGATCCTTACTGCCTTTATGGACGGAAGAGTCAGAGATTTCCACACATTTATGAAAACAAGGTTTATCTTACAGATCCTTTATAAAAATGCAACCCAGTATCTGCAGTACCTGCGCATTATCGATAAAAAGAGTGAAGTCATTGAAAACAAACTTCACCAGTCCCAGAAAAATGAGGAACTGATCGAACTGTTAGAACTTCAGAAATCACTGGTGTACTTTACCACCTCCCTTCGTTCCAACGAAGTGGTGCTGGAGAAGTTATTAAGGATCGACAAGATCAAGAAGTACCCGGAAGATACTGATCTTCTGGAAGATGTAATCGTAGAGAATAAGCAGGCTATGGAGATGACCAGCATTTACAATGGCATTTTAAGTGGTACCATGGATACCTTTGCATCTGTTATTTCAAATAACTTAAACATTGTTATGAAATTCCTGGCAACCGTTACCATTGTTATGTCCATTCCAACTATGGTGGCAAGTTTTTACGGTATGAACGTAAGAGCCAGCGGAATGCCTTTTGCAGAGCATCCTTATGGATTTGGCATCGTGCTTTTCTTTACACTGGTATTGACACTGATCGTTGCTTATATATTTAATAAGAAAGATCTGTTTTAAAATCAGTTAAATCAGTTTAAAAAAGGAGTTTTTGAATGGGAAAATTTTCCAATAACTGGAAACGCCGGAACGGAAATTTCCCGGGTTTCAGAAGTATCATTGATATTGTATGTGCCCTGGAGATCCTTGGAGTGGTCCTTTTCCTGGTAGCACCGCAGTTTGTGATGAATTATCTGATCTTAAACCCGGCGGCTATCCTTCACGGCCAGATCTGGCGTATTGTTACATTTTTAGTGTATCCACCGGCCATTACAGGTTCGGATGCCATTATGTTTGTGCTGATGAACGCCCTTGGCATTTACTGTATCCGTGCGTTTGGCACCATTGTGGAGCAGGTATGGGGAAGATTTCGCTTTAACTGCTACATTATCGGAGGTGTGCTCCTTCATTCGGTTGTTGCCATTGGCATTTACCTGGTAACAGGGCTTTCACTGCCACTGTTCCCAACTTATTTGGTTTATTCCTTCTTCTTTGTATTTGCCCTGATGTTTCCGGATATGCAGGTACTGTTTATGATGGTACTGCCATTAAAGGCAAGCTGGATCGCAGTGGCAGAGGCAGGAATTTATATTTATTCCTTTATTACAGGCGGACTGATCGAGAAGATCGAGATCGTTTTAAGTCTGATCCTTATTGGCGTATTCTTTGGCTGGATGACCTTTGCAGGTCCTTCCGGTTTTAAGCAGAAGAAACGCTCCCAGGAATTCCAGAAGACCACCCAGAAAATGAAAGTGGTAAAGAGAGGACACAAGTGTGCAGTCTGCGGACGCACAGATAAAGACAGTCCTGGTATGGAATTCCGTTATTGTTCCAAATGTGAAGGCAATTATGAATATTGCATGGATCATTTGTACACACATAAGCATGTCAAAAAAGAGGATGCTGATAACAGTAACAGTAATGATTAATGCGATCGGCATGCTCTGCGCTTTTGCACTGCATATCCTCACTTGGCCTGACACATTTATTCCTGTGCCAAGGGCATAAAAAGGCAGTAAAAGAGCGAATATACTACTAACCCCAATTCATTTTATTTATGGAGGAATTTGAAAACATGAAGAAAACTAAGATCGTCTGCACTATGGGCCCCAACACAAATGACAAGAACATTATGCTGGAACTGGCTAAAAATGGAATGGACGTAGCTCGTTTTAACTTCTCCCACGGTGATTATGCAGAGCATCAGAGCCGCCTGGAGATTTTAAAAGAGGTTAGAAAAGAACTGGACCGTCCGGTAGCAGCTCTTCTTGATACAAAGGGACCGGAGATCCGTACCGGCGTATTAAAAGACGGAAAGAAAGTTTCCTTAAAGGAAGGACAGACCTTTACTTTAACTACCAGAGAGATCGTTGGTGATGAGACTATTACCCATATCAACTACTCTGGCCTGAATGAAGATGTTGCAGTTGGAAATAAGATCCTCATCGATGACGGCCTGATCGAGCTGGAAGTAGTAAAGGTAGACGGCACTGAGATCGTTTGTACCGTTATCAACGGCGGTGAGTTAGGCGAGAAGAAGGGTGTAAATGTTCCTAACGTAAAGATCAAACTTCCGGCACTGACTGAAAAAGATAAAGAAGATATCCGTTTTGGTATCAAACAGGGCTTTGATTTTATCGCAGCTTCTTTTGTACGTACAGCTGACTGTATCCGTGAGATCAAGGAAATGCTGGATGCAGAAGGTTCTGCAATCAAGGTAATCGCTAAGATCGAGAATGCAGAAGGTATTGAAAACCTGGATGAGATCATTGCAGTAGCAGACGGTATCATGGTAGCAAGAGGTGACATGGGTGTTGAGATTCCGGCTCAGGAAGTTCCTCATATCCAGAAAGAGATCATCCGTAAGTGTAATGAGGCTTGTAAGACTGTTATTACTGCAACCCAGATGTTAGACTCCATGATCCGCAACCCAAGACCTACCAGAGCTGAGGTTACTGACGTTGCCAACGCTGTTTATGACGGTACTGACGCAGTAATGCTTTCCGGTGAGACTGCTATGGGTAAATATCCGATTGACGCATTAAAGATGATGGTATCTATCGTTGAAGAGACGGAAGCTTACTTAGACTACAGCGCATACCGCCGTCGTAAAGTAACTGAGGAGAATATGAAGAATATCTCCAATGCAGTTTGCTCCGCTTCTGTTTCTACCGCACATGACATCGGTGCTGATTACATCATTGCTCCAAGTATTACAGGATTTACATCCATGATGCTTTCCAAGTGGAGACCGGCAGCACGTATCATCGGTATGTCCCCAAGCACTACTACTGTCCGTCAGATGATGCTTCAGTGGGGTGTAACACCTGTATGGTCCCGTCGTGCAGAGAGTACGGATGAGCTGATCGAAAACTCTTTAGAAGAGTTAAAGAGCGGCAATGTGATCAATTCTGGTGATCTGGCCGTTATTACCGCAGGTATCGTTACCTATGCAAGACGCCATGAGGCAGCAACAGCTACCAATATCATGCGTGTGGTAAGTGTGGACTAGCTGAATGCTACCAGATTGCTTTGCAATCTTCAAAACATTCATTAAAAATAATACTAGACAAAGAAGTCTGTCTGGGAGTACAATTATCCGCAAAGGAAATGGTACTCCCTTACAGGCTTCTTTTCTTTTACGGAGGTTATCCTGTAAAATTAAAAGGAACTGATATATATGCATAGATAATGCATAAAAATACCATTGCGTAAAGCAAAGATCCCCCACAGGGAAAGGAGATAAGATTATGGAAAAGAAACCATTTGTTACACTGGCGCAGGCAGAAGAGATCGCCAAGACCTATTCAACCCCATTTTATCTGTATGATGAAAAAGGTATCCGCGAAAATGTAAAACATCTGAAACAGGCATTTTCCTGGAATAAAGGATATAAAGAATATTTTGCAGTAAAAGCAACCCCAAATCCATTTATCTTAAAGATCTTACAGGAATATGGCTGTGGTACAGACTGCTCTTCTTTAACAGAGTTAATGATGTCAAAGGCCTGCGGTTTTTCCGGTTCCAATGTAATGTTTTCTTCCAATGATACTCCGCCTGAGGAATTTGCTTACGCAAATGAAATGGGTGCCATCATCAACCTGGATGATATTACCCATATCCAGTGCCTGGAAGATACATTAGGCTTCATTCCGGAGACCATCAGCTGCCGTTTCAATCCAGGCGGTGTGTTTAAGATCAGCAATGACATTATGGACAACCCGGGAGATGCAAAGTATGGTATGACTACTGAGCAGATCTTTGAGGCATTTAAGATTTTAAAGTCTAAGGGGGCAAAGAATTTCGGTATCCATGCTTTCCTGGCAAGCAATACAGTTACCAATGAATATTATCCGATGCTTGCAAAGATCCTCTTTGAGCTGGCTGTTAAGTTAAAAGAAGAGACAGGTGCACATATCAGTTTCATCAACCTGTCCGGTGGTATTGGTATCCCTTATCGTCCAGATCAGGAACCAAATGACATTATGGCTATTGGCGAAGGCGTGCGCAAAGTTTATGAGGAAGTTCTGGTTCCTGCAGGAATGGATGACGTGGCTCTTTGCACAGAGCTTGGCCGTTTTATGTTAGGGCCTTATGGATGCCTGGTTACCAAAGCGATCCATGAAAAACATACTCATAAAGAGTACATCGGTGTAGATGCCTGCGCAGTAAACCTGATGCGTCCGGCTATGTATGGTGCTTATCATCACATTACCGTTCTTGGAAAAGAAGATGTGCCTTGTGACCACAAGTACGATATTACCGGTTCCCTTTGCGAGAACAATGATAAATTTGCGATTGACCGTATGCTTCCTGAGATCAAAATGGGTGACTTTTTAGTGATCCATGATGCAGGTGCCCATGGCTTTGCAATGGGTTATAACTACAACGGTAAGTTAAAATCCGCAGAACTTTTATTAAAGGAAGACGGCTCTGTCCAGATGATCCGCCGCGCAGAAACTCCAAAGGATTACTTTGCAACCTTTGATTTTTGTGGTATCATGGATGGGTATGATAAATAAAAATCACATATAGAAAGAACGTTTGCCCGTCCGCGTATGCGGGCGGGTGTGTGCGTTAAAATGGACGAATATTCGTGAATGTTTTAAAAATTATAACAGGAGGCGAAAAATATGGCAAAGATCGGTTTTATTGGAATGGGAAATATGGGTTCCGCTATTTTAAACGGACTTTTACGGGTCTATAAGCCGGAGGACTTATTATTTACAGCAGCCCACAAAGAAAAGATGGAAGCTGTAACAGCAAAGACAGGAGTGGTTCATGCAGCATCCAATGCAGAGTGTGCAAAGCAGTCTGAGTATGTGATCCTGGCAGTAAAGCCACAGTATTTTGAGACAGTGTTTGAGGAGATCCGTCCGGTATTAAAGGAAGATCAGATCGTGATCTCACTGGCACCTGGCCAGACCATTGCAAGCCTTACAGAACGTCTGGGCGGAAAGGTGCGCGTAGTCCGTACCATGCCAAATACACCGGCGTTACTGGGTGAAGGCATGACCGGTATGGCATATGAGGAGTCCAACTACAGTGAAGAGGAAAAGGCAGTGCTTCGTGGTATTTTTGAGGCCTGTGGACGTCTGGAAGTAGTAGATGAACGTATGATGGATGCAGTTGGCTGTGTCAGCGGCTGTTCACCGGCTTATGTATACATGTTTATTGAAGCGCTGGCAGACGGAGCTGTAAAATACGGCCTTCCAAGGGCCAAGGCATACCAGATGGCAGCCCAGACCGTTCTTGGAAGTGCTAAAATGGTACTGGAAACAGGAAAGCATCCGGGACAGTTAAAGGATGAGGTTTGCTCACCTGGCGGAACCACCATTGCCGGTGTATCTGCACTGGAAGAGTGGGGCTTCAGAAATGCTGTGATCAAGGCAGAAGATGCCAGCTATGAAAAGGGCAGGAAAATGTAAATGTATGTGGCACATCGCCTGCACTGCAGGCGGAGGTGTGAAAGATCAATGCTCCTGGAATTTTTTATGTCTGATTTTGCAAGAAGAGTTCGGGAGTACATAACATATAAAAGGAGAAGAAACATGGGAAAAGTAGAAAATGAAGGAATGCCGGTAGTACGTTTAGACCGTCAGTTAAAATATCAGGGAAATATCCTGAAAATATATGAGGATACAGTTCTTGCAAATGGCCATGAGGCACACTGGGATTACATCCACCACGATGGTGCAGCGGCTGTTCTGCCTGTAACTTCAGAAGGAAAGATCTTAATGGTGCGCCAGTACCGCAATGCTTTAAACCGCTATACACTGGAGATCCCGGCAGGAAAGCTGGACGCACCGGATGAGCCAAAGATCGAGTGTGCTTACAGAGAACTGGAGGAGGAAACTGGTTTCCGCACCGAAAAACTGGAATATCTCATGAGTATAAATACTACAGTTGCATTTTGTGATGAAGCCATTGATATTTTCGTAGCCCACAACCTGATCCCGTCCCATCAGCATCTGGATGAAGATGAAGTGATCGAAGTGGAAGCATGGGAATTAAAAGATCTGGAAGAGATGATCTACACAGGAAAGATCACTGACGGCAAAACAATAGCGGCACTGATGGCTTATGGCCGCAAGTACCGCTCTGTAGACAAGAAAGATGAACTGGCTTAAATATCTGTGATAATGCCGTTGTCAGGCATATGTCAGCTTTGTTTTGAAACGATTTCCTTCAGGTCAGAATACATAGTTTCTGATAATGGCACCGGTACGGAAAGTTCCTTTGCTTTTCGTACCAGATAGCCGCTGAAGGTCTCCAGTTCACTGGGGCGTCCGGCCCAGATATCTCTTTGAAGGGAACTGGTGGATGCCGGATCCAGTTTATGGTAGAACTGATCGATGATCTCGTTAATGGAAGTTTCCGGCACGCCTGCACCGGCTGCCTCAGATACAAGCCAGGACTCACGGACTAAGGTCTCATACTGGGCGGCTGTCTCAGGATCTTCCCGAAGCTGTCCAATGGTCCGGTTATACCGGGCGGTAGTGATATTATAGGCGCAGTTTAAAATGTACTTGCGCCAGATGGCTGCGATAATGTTATCGGCAATTTTATGATGGATATGTGCCCCGCTTAAAAGGGCGGATGCCTCAAGGACGTTCTCTGACTGCTCCTTTGAGGCATTTTTTATGCCGATCCGCAGGGAAGCCAGGTTGCCGATCTGGGTAATGGAAAAGTCCGGGGATGCGTAGGCAACGATATAAATAAGGGAGTCGATAACAGTGCCTTTTTTCAGAAGATTTCTCATCCGCTCTCCTGTATCTACGCCATTCATTACCGGTATGAGAACGGTGTGATCATCCACAAAAGGCGTGATCTGGCGGCAGACATCCTCTAAGGAATAGTTTTTTACGCATACAAAAATATAATCCTGGGGACCGATGGCATCGGCTGTTGTTACATGTTCAGGAAAGGCTGTGATCTCTCCGCTGTAAACACTGTGAAGAGTAAGTCCATGTTCTTTTATATGTTCCAGCCGTTTCCCTCTGGCTGCCAGTGTAACATGGGGATAGGCATGAGCCAGCATGGCACCTAAGTAGCCGCCTACGCCGCCGATGCCTACTATAGCGATCCTTTTATTCAAAAGAGTTTCAGAGGCAGAGGTTGTATTTTTACCGGTATCATTGTATACACACATAGGCAGAAAACCTCCTGTTATTAAATATATATCATGATGTTGGGGTCAAAAGGTATTTTGCCCCCTCTGATACCGAATTGCTACGTGCTTTGCACTCTCGCAATTCTAAAAACATTCGTAATTCGCTCATTTTTCTTCAAAAAATGGCTACTTACTCATGTTTTTTGCGGGTCCCAAGTTCAAAAATCCTCCTGCAAGCAAGCTTGTGTCGGATTTTAGACCTTTTGACCCTGGTATCATATCATTTATTTAAAAAGTCAGTTTCATCTGATACCATACCACATTTCCGTGGACAGACGGGGAAACGCCTTCGTTTACGAAACCGAATTTTGCATAGTAATGGATCAGTTTGTCCTTGCAGGTAAGTACCAGGCCTTTGCGCCCCTGTTTTCTGGCGTCTTCAATAGCAGCTTTGATCAGTTCACCTGCATAGCCTTTTTTGCGGCAGGAAGGAATGGTATTGACCCCGAAGATCATCTGCCATGCACCATTTTCATTATGCATTTCTCCTTTTTCATACATTTCATCTGTCAGGTCGGCTTCATCTGTGACCATACCGTCTACAAAGGCGATCAGTTTGTCATTTTCATCAAACATCAGCCAGAAATGGTCTGCATAATAAGCCAGGCGGTTTTCAAAGTCCTTTTTTGTGGCTGCTTCAGCAGCCGGGAAACACTCTGCTTCTACAGCAGTTAATGCGTCTAAGTCATTTAATGTTGCAGTTCTGATTTTCATAATAGTATTTAAATCCTCCATATTGTATAAATGTTCATGCAAACAATGCGCCAGAGGCGCAGGCTGTTATGTTTAATCTGCCAGCAGATACTTATCAATGGCTTCTGCGCATCCGTTATGGTCGCAGTCAGCTACGATCACATCAGCCAGGGCTTTGATGGGTTCGGTTGCATTTCCCATGGCAACGGCCAGACCGGCAGTTTTTAATGCCATGGTATCGTTATCTGCATCACCTACAGCAATAGTCTGTTCTAATGGCAGTCCCAGATGTTCACACAGCTTTTTAAGTCCTACACCTTTGTCGATCCCTTTGGCAGAACACTCTAAAGAGGTAGACTCTGCCAGAGCCAGTGCAGTTTCAAGACCGGCTGCTTTAATGCGTTCCACGGTGCGCGCCCGTGAGGCTTCGTCTCTGTGGTAAAGGTTCAGCTTCAGCACAGGAAATGGCTCTTCACAGAAAGAATTGTAAATATTTTCCAGTTTGTCAGTGATCTGATCAAACATGGTCTGGTAAATGCCCATATGAAAATCAGCCATATGGGACTGCTGATCCTTCTGGACAATGGAACGCTCTGAAAGTACATGGATCATGGCTCCTTCTTCCATGCCAAATTCCATCAGCTTTTTTACGATCCCAGGGTCAAGAGCCTGGGAATACAGTGTTTTCTTTTCTTTCAGGTCATAAACACAGGCACCGCTGACACAGTCTAAATAGCGCAGTCCCGGTATGATCTCTGTAAACGCATTCAGTTCAGCCAGGTTGCGGCCGGTACACAGGATAACAGTTTTTCCTGCATCGGTTGCCCGTTTAATGGCGTTTAAAGTTTCAGGGGAGATCTGTTTATTTGAATTTAAAAGAGTTCCATCCATATCAAAGGCGATCAACTGATATTGACTCATGGTAAAATCCTCCAAGGGTAAGCTCACGAACCCCGCACTGGCGTGCTTATCTGCCTGCTATTGCAGGCGGTTCGTTCGTTAATGATTATATCATATTTCCCTAACCGTGTACAAAAATAATCATGCACAGGCTGCAAAGGGCATACAACTGGTATAAGAGCACAGGAAAGGCGCTTGAAAAAGCAGGAAAGGCAGTCCATGTTCCGATTTCGCTTCAAATTCTTGGCAGACAGTTATCTGCTGTTGTTTAGTTTTTTTCTGGGAATGATAGGGGCAGCGTTATTTTTCTGGTGGCGTTATCCTGTATTTCCTTCTTATTTATTTTACAGTTATGGAATAACAGGAAACAAAAACTTTACAGAAGCGTTTCCGATCGTCATAAAACAGCGTTTTTTCCAGCTGGGTGCAGGGTGGCTTTGCGGGCTTACGGTTTACAGTGTATGGCTGTTTGGGATACTGACCTGTTTCTGGTCTTTCAGCCTGGGAATGGGAGTTATTTATTTTACATTGGAAAAGGGACTCTGGGGACTGCCTCTGTTTTTGCGTTCCCTTCTTCCTCAGGGGATATTTTATCTCATGGTCTGGTACGTTCTTTCCAGATGGTCTTTTAGTACAAGAAAAAGGCTGCGATTGCCAGCATTGGCTTTTTTAATGCTCCTTACGGCCTGTGGAGCAGCCTTTGAGGCATACCTTTTTTCATTTTGAAACGATGAGTGAACGAAAACTATTTAAAAGTATAAAAAAATAAATTATACTGTAAAAATAGAGTAAAAACTGCACTGTGTACCGGGGGAACAAAATGATATCAGAGATAAACAGCTTCACCGCATATCTTCAGGAAGTGAAGCACACGGCAAAAAATACAGAAGTATCCTACCACCGGGATCTGCTCCAGATGGCAGGATTTATGGAAGAAATGGGGATCACACAGGTGGAGAAGGTGACGAAGACCAGTTTGAATTCTTATATCCTGTATCTGGAAAAAGAAGGAAAAGCGGCAGCTACCATTTCCAGGGAACTGGCGTCCATCAAGGCATTTTTCAGCTATCTTGTTAAGGAAAGAAAGATAAACAGGGATCCGGCGGAATTTCTGCGTGCTCCCAAAATTGAACGCAAAATACCGGTGATACTGACCATAGAGGAAATACATGCCCTTTTGGCACAGCCGGGAAATACAACAGCGAAAGAACTGCGGGATAAGGCCATGCTGGAATTACTATATGCAACAGGGATCCGGGTATCAGAACTGATCAGTCTGAAATTAGAGGATGTGAACATGCAGATCGGTTATATCACCTGTCATGATGGCAGTAAAGACCGGATGATCCCCTTTGGAAAAGGGGCGAAACAGGCGCTGCGTACTTACCTGGACAAGGCAAGAAGTTCTCTTTTAAAGGGGCGTGCCTGTGAGTGGCTGTTTACCAATTGCAGTGGCCAGCCTATGAGCCGTCAGGGCTTTTGGAAGCTGATCAAATATTATGGGGAAAAAACGGGGATCAAAGAGGATATTACGCCTCATACTCTGCGCCATTCTTTTGCAGCCCACCTGATCGGGGATGGCGCGGATATCCATGCAGTCCAGGCTATGTTAGGACATGGGGATACCGGCGCTTCCCAGATGTATGCTGTGTATGCGGCAGCTACAGCTGCCCGGTCAGATAGTTAAAGATCTCATGGGCATAGTGAGAATTTTTCACGGTATCATTCCACAGGGTTTTATCATCATAAAGCGTGTAAGTGAGAGAGGACTTGTATTCTTCCTTAAAAGAAGGTTCCCACAAAGAACCGAACTGAGGCAGGAATAAGCCCTCTTTTTTGCTGTAGCAGTTTTTTGCAGTGGCTTTTTTCCGGGCAGAACGGTCCACATATTCTCCAATGCTTTTATGGATCGCTGTATCTTCTAAAGGCAGGTAATAATAATTCTGGTAATCCGGGTAGAAATATTTTAAAGTGCCTTCATACAGAGTTAAATTGCAGGCCAGGCAGTTGTCATGAAGCTCCAGGCTTAAAGGATTTAAGGTATATTCTAAAGGAATGGGGACGCTGTAAGGACTTTCCCACAAAAGATTGACAAATGGATGGGAATATCCGGCTTCGTCCGTGTAGGAATACAACTTATGACTGCAAAGGGTAAAATCCGACTCAAACAGATCTGCATAATTTAAAATGGGCAGGATGGAAGGCATTCCCCGCAGGTCATCTGCATTGTGCAGTATCAGCAGGTCAAAGAGGAATTTCTCATGGGTGTGCAGGTATTCACGGTACACATCGATCAGCTGACCGCCATTGTATTTGTCCTCTCTATGTACCCCTAAAAACTGTTCAATGGATTTCTGTTTCATGTTTTCCAGTTTTAAAAGTTTTCTGTAGGGCTTTATTTTCTTGAAAATATCAATGCTTATAAGGTCATCAAAATGGTAGTCAAGGCCCAGACGTTCGCAGCATTTTAAAAGATAGGGGATATCAAAACGGTCTCCGTTAAAATGGATCAGGATCTTAAAACGTTTTAAAAATTCAAAAAAGGCATCTAAAAGCTCTTTTTCCGCCTGTCTTGTATCTGCAAACCACTGGATCAGCTTCCAGCCAAATCCGTCAAAATAAGTACAGCCAATGAGATACAGCTGGGAAGTTTCACCGGAAAAGCCGGTGGTCTCTATATCAAAAAATAAAAGATCCTTTAAAGGACCAATGCGGTCTAAAGGATATGTGTTTGGAAATTCAATGGGATGTTTAATGGTGATCATAAAAATCCTTTCTGGTCTGCCCGGCATATCTGATCCTGAAAGACCAGAACGCAAACCGCCCTTAGTTTAGCTGATTTTTAAGTAAAATGCAAGGAAAGAGTATCGAATATTTGTTCGGTGTCCTGCTTGCATTGAGGCGGTGTGTATGTTATGATTGATAGATGACGAAGTATCGCATGTAGGTGCGAAACCAGATAAAAGGAATATAGAACAGATGATTTCATATATAAAAGGAGCCCTTGGGGCAGTAGAAGATGATGTGATCGTAGTGGAGACCGGAGGCATCGGACTGGCAGTCCATGTACCCCTTTCACTTTTAGAGGAACTTCCGGCATTAGGGGAAGAAGTGACCGTTTATACGTATTTCCAGGTGCGGGAAGATGCTATGACTTTATATGGTTTTCTTCACAGACAGGACAGGGAAATGTTCAAGCAGCTGATCGGGGTCAATGGAATTGGTCCCAAAGGAGCTCTTGGTATCCTTTCTATTATGCGGCCGGATGATCTGCGGATCGCCATTGTCAGCGGGGATGCAAAAGCTATTTCCAAGGCACCGGGCATCGGCGCAAAGACGGCCCAGAGACTGATCTTAGATCTTAAGGATAAAGTAGATTTAGAGGAAGTGATGATGGCTTCCTTTGGAGGCGGAAAGGAAGATACTTCCGGTGCTGGTACAGGCGCATCTGTGGCAGGTATGGCAGCAGCTGCAAAAGAGGCAGTGGCAGCTTTAACAGCTCTTGGGTATACGAATATGGAAGCTTCCAAAGCAGTAAAGAAAGTGGAGATCACAGAAAATATGAGTGTAGAAGACATTTTAAAGGCTTCGCTGAAGTATTTAAGTTTTCTGTGATTAATTTGAGGTATATATGGAACGGAGAATTATAACAACAGAGGCAACAGAAGAGGATGTGCGGATAGAAACCACCCTGCGTCCCCAGTGCCTCAGTGATTACGTGGGCCAGGAAAAGATCAAATCCACCCTGAAAATATACATAGAAGCGGCAAAAAGCAGAGGGGAAGCCTTAGATCATGTATTATTTTACGGTCCCCCAGGACTTGGAAAGACCACCCTTTCCGGTATCATTGCCAACGAGATGGGAAGCAGGCTGAAAGTGACCAGCGGGCCGGCCATTGAAAAGCCGGGAGAGATGGCTGCTATTTTAAATAATCTTCAGGAGGGGGATGTTCTCTTCGTAGATGAGATCCACCGTTTAAACCGTCAGGTAGAAGAAGTTCTCTATCCGGCGATGGAAGATTTTGCCATTGATATTATGCTGGGAAAAGAGTCCAGTGCCAGATCCATCCGTCTGGAACTGCCTCACTTTACCTTAGTAGGAGCGACTACCAGGGCAGGACTGTTGTCCGCTCCTTTAAGAGACCGTTTTGGAGTGGTCCAGAGAATGGAATTTTATACGCCGGAGGAGCTGCGCACGATCATCCAGCATTCTGCTACGATCTTAGGTGTGGAAATAGAACCGGAAGGTGCCATTGAACTGGCAAAACGTTCCAGGGGAACCCCGCGACTGGCAAACCGCCTTTTAAAGAGAGTAAGAGATTTCGCCCAGGTTAAATATGATGGTGTGATCACAAAAGAAGTGGCAGATTTTGCTCTGGATATCATGGATGTGGATAAAATGGGACTGGATCAGAATGACAGAAACATCCTTTTGATGATCATTGAAAAGTTTTCCGGCGGTCCGGTAGGACTTGATACCCTGGCAGCAGCTTTGGGAGAAGATGCGGGAACATTGGAAGATGTATATGAGCCATATCTTTTAATGAACGGTCTTATTAACAGAACACCCAGGGGAAGAATGGCTACAGAAAACGCATATCGTCATTTGGGCTTGGAAATGAAGTAAAAATGTGGTATCCTTTTAACGAAAATGCCTC
>ERZ772880.1085-NODE-1085-length-24129-cov-12.326244_pt1 | contig 24129 bp, 18 predicted proteins | sample MGYA00580577_ERZ772880 | MGnify/ENA primary metagenome ERZ772880 (study PRJEB29015, sample SAMEA2737705) | human gut metagenome | biome: human gut; feature: human-associated habitat; material: faeces | place: China | collected 2012 ... | reverse complement strand
AAATACCGACCTCCAATCGTTAGATTTTTAGGTCTAACTTTTGGGGGTCGGTACAGTTTGAAATGGCTTTTTTCTTGCAATATATAAATAACTTTCAACGTAAAAATAAGTTTAAACTAATGAATTATATATATCTTTACTAATACCAGTATCAGCAAGTGTACCGGATAGAACCAGTAGAACATATATTTTAATTTCTTTGTTCCCGGTTTTTTGTTATAAAATGCTATGGGCAACACGCTTAACGCCCCCCACCACTGCACTCCAAATCCAAACATTCCAATGTTGAATACTAAGTTTGAAATTGCTCTTCCTATGTGATGATTATTAAACACATAAAAACATATAATAAGCATTACTCCACCGTATGAATATGATGTGTGGAGGAAGTATGCCATTCCAAAAGCTACTGCCATTGTTACTAATTCAAGTATTGTGTTAAGTCTTCCGGCTCCTATGTGTTTTAATATTTTGTCAGGATATGCAGCCCTAAACATTGATATGGACTGTAATGCCCAGATTGCCATATAACCTATAAATAAAGTGAAGATTACGTTCTGTCTTGCCATATCAAAAAATCTGCCATAAAGCATATCATAAGGAATCTCTGATACTAAGGCAAATATTCCAAGCCTGATTGCATGTTTTAATCTGTCTGATGTATGGAAAAATCCCTCAACCAAAACAAAACAGAATATTGGGAAGCTTATACGCCCAATAGATCTAAGTATTATATATGTCTGATGATTGTCCTGAAAAAATAAAAAACCTACGTGGTCAATAATCATTGTAATCATAGCAATTATTTTTAGTGTAAATGTACTAATCCCCCATTTATCAAGATTAATAAACACTCCAAGACCTTTTTCTTTTAATTCACTCATTTTCTTTTGTTTCCTTGTGTTTCCATTTATTGCCTTTTCTTATTTAGCCATTAAAACTACAATGCTTCTTGGTGGCACCTGAAGCATTCTCTCAATACCATCACTGGGTTCCTTAAATCCTGAATCTGTAGCAAAAACAACTTTCCACTGTCTTTTATTTCTTGCAGACGGAATGCCGAATTTAATCATCTCCCAAAACATATTGTAAGCTATGAATAAGTCTGCTTCATCTTTTTTTCCATCAATAGTTGCATATTTTCCGCAATACATAACAGAAAAATGTCTGTTAAAATGACTAAAATCTGCATACCATGCCTTAGAACCGTGATAAGACATATCCGGCAAACCATATGACTTATAATCCATAAGCCTTGGCTCGCTGCTTAAATGCAAAATCTTATGCTGCTTTCTAAACTGAATAAGCTTCTTTGTAAAGTCAAGAATCTCCTTTGCCATGGCTGTTGTATTCCAGTTAGTCCATGATATTTCATTATCAAGACAATAAGGGTTGTTATTTCCTTTCTGGCTGTTACACATTTCATCTCCGGCATAAATCATAGGTACTCCCTGACTTAGCAATACAAGTGAAAGAGCGTTTTTAATCTGATGCTTTCTTAACTCATTTATTTTACGTTTTCTTGTATCGCCCTCAGCACCACAATTCCAACTATAATTATAAACTGCACCGTCCCTGTTATTTTCGCCATTTGCCTGATTGTATTTCTTATCGTAAGAAACCGCATCATATAATGTAAAAGTATTGTGGTTAGCCACATAATTAACTACTGCCACTGCTGGCGGATTAGCCTTAATCTTGTAAGATATGGTATTTAACATATCCTCATCGCCTTTAATGAACTTTCTTGCCGATACCATAAAATCATCATTAAAGTTTGCCAGATTCTTATTTTCAACATTGGCATAAAAATCCGTATCCGTAGCAAAATTATAAGTAAAAATCTTTGTTGTAGACAAAAGATTGTCCGTCTGAATCATCTTCATGACTGCTTTTTCACAGTTAGCGTGAATACCGTCAATATGATATTCCATAACCCAATAATGAAGTGCATCCAAAATAAGAGTAGGATTAGTTCCTTCAGGGAAAAAGTATTCCATAGAAACCTCTATTCCGTTTCTATGAAGCTCTCTTACCATATATTTGAACTCTTCAACTTCACTACCCGGCTTTGTGGCATAAGCATATGAAGCTTTCGGTGCAAAAGCATAACCGCTTGTATATCCCCAATAATTAAGCACAGGGTTCTCAATGCTAAACTGTCCCTTCATAGACGTTGCCACATGTGATTCCATTTCATTAAATTCATATGCCGGCATTAACTCTATCATAGTTATTCCAAGTTCCTTTAAATAAGGTATCTTATCTACAATTCCCAAATAAGTTCCCTTATGCTTAGCCTTTGAACTTACATGTTTTGTAAAGCCACGTACATGAAGTCTATATATAATTGTCTCATCATAAGGTCTTCTAAGTGGTGCGTCGTTTTGCCAATCAAATTCACTGCTTACAATGCTTCCTCTTATATCAGTAGGAACAATTCCCCATTTTTCTTTTCCTGAAAGTGCCTTTGCATAAGCATCTGTCACAATCTTTCCATCAATAGAAAAATTATAATCATATTTCTTATAATCAAGCCCTTCAATGCTCATTGCAAAAACATTTCCTATAACCTGCGCATTTTCAAAAGGAATACGTGCCGCTTCATTGTTTTTTCCTTTTTCATATAAAACAAGTTCACATTTACTTCCTAATCTTGCTGTAATGGCAAAATTAACCGTGTTGCCTATTACAGTAGCCCCCATCATTAAAGGATTACCTCTGTATGCTTTTATTTTATTTAAATCCATTGTGTATCCTTTCCAGTCATTCTTAATATGCCCATATAGACACAATTTTGACATAAATTCTTATGCCCGAACTTTCGCATAGATAAGTGAATTATAACATACCCTTTTGATTAAAGAAACAAAATCAACCTACAAAAATAGTTTTATTAATTTTCCCACATTATCTTTTCTGTACTTTTACACTACATTTATTAAACCTTTATTGCTTAAAATTCCCAAAACTGTTATACTAATCTGTACGGGTGCGATAGCCCACACACCATTATTAAATAGGAGAGGTAACGAAAAAAATGATAAGTACAAGCAATGTATCTTTACGATTTGGTAAAAAGGCATTATTTGAAGATGTAAATATAAAATTTGTTCCAGGTCACTGCTACGGCTTAATCGGAGCCAACGGTGCCGGAAAATCAACATTTTTAAAGATTCTTACAGGTGAAATCGAACCTACAAGCGGTGAGGTTATTATTACACCGGGTGAGCGTCTTTCATTCTTAAAGCAGGATCACTTCCAGTATGATGAATGTACTGTTCTTGATACTGTTATTATGGGTAATCAGAGACTTTACGATATTATGAAAGAGAAAGATGCCATTTATATGAAGGAAGACTTTAGCGATGAAGATGGTATCCGTGCTTCAGAATTAGAAGGTGAGTTTGCAGAAATGAACGGTTGGGAAGCAGAAAGTGATGCTGCTACTCTTCTTAACGGTCTTGGTGTTGATACTGAATATCATTACAACCTTATGAAAGACCTTAACGGTTCATTAAAAGTCAAAGTTTTGCTTGCACAGGCATTGTTTGGTAATCCTGACATTCTTTTACTTGACGAACCTACTAACCACTTAGACCTTGATGCCATTGAATGGCTTGAAGAGTTCTTAATCAATTTTGACAATACAGTTATTGTAGTATCCCATGACAGATACTTCCTTAACAAAGTTTGTACACAGATTGCGGACATTGATTATGCTAAGATTCAGTTATACGCAGGTAACTACGACTTCTGGTATGAATCAAGTCAGTTAATCGTTAAGCAGATGAAAGAAGCTAACCGTAAGAAAGAAGAAAAGATTAAGGAATTACAGGACTTTATCCAGCGATTTAGCGCCAATGCTTCTAAATCAAAACAGGCTACTTCAAGAAAACGTGCTCTTGAAAAAATCGAATTAGACGAAATTCGTCCATCAAGCCGTAAATATCCATACATCGACTTTAGACCTAACCGTGAAATCGGTAATGAGGTTCTTACTGTGGAACATCTTTCAAAAACTATTGACGGTGTTAAGGTTTTAGATGATATATCTTTCGTTGTAGGACGTGAAGATAAAATAGCTTTTGTAGGTTCTAACGGCCTTGCAAAAACTACATTATTCCAAATTCTTGCAGGACAGATGGAACCGGATGAAGGTTCATACAAATGGGGAATTACAACTTCACAGTCATACTTCCCTAAGGATAACACTAAGGACTTTGACAGTGATGATGCAATTGTTGACTGGCTTACACAGTACTCAGACAACAAAGACGCAACTTATGTTCGTCAGTTCCTTGGCAGAATGTTATTCCCCGGTGATGCAGGTGTTAAGAAAGTTCGCGTACTTTCCGGTGGTGAAAAAGTTAGAGTTATGCTTTCAAAACTTATGATTTCAGGTGCCAACGTTCTTATTGTTGATGAACCTACTGACCACTTAGATATGGAAAGTATTACAGCACTTAACAACGGACTTATTAAGTTCCCTGGCGTACTTTTATTCTCTTCAAGAGATCATCAGGTTGTACAGACTACAGCTAACAGAATTATGGAAATCGTTAACGGTAAGTTAATTGACAAGATTACTACTTACGATGAATATCTTGAAAATGATGAAATGGCAAGAAAGAGAGCTGTTTACACAACTGACGGAATGGATGCAGATAACTAGAATCAAATATTTTGATTTGTTTTTTTGCTTAGATTAATACATTTTATTATTAACAGTTAATTTTATGGAGTATCTATGAGACCACATACTATTACCTATCCCCCTGACGGTGTTGAACCAATTGGGGTTATTGAATTTGTTCACGGAATGTGCGAAACACGTAACCGTTATGCTGCTCCAATGGAGTATTTCAGCCGACACGGATATATATGTGCCATTGCCGATATGCGTGGACACGGAGAAAACATATTAACAACTGATGACTTAGGCTATTTTGGCGAAGAAGGCTACAAAGGTCTTGTAAACGATGTTCAGGAATATACTATGTATCTTAAACGTGAATTTCCTAATTTACCTTTTATACTTCTAGGCCATAGTATGGGTTCATTGGTTGTAAGAACATATTTAAAGAAATATTCTCAGGAAGTTGATGCCGTTATACTTAGCGGTTCTCCTTCTGAAAACTCATTGGCTGCTGCCGGTAAGTTTTTGGCCAAGTTTCTTGCATTTTTTAGAGGCTGGCATTATAGAAGCCCTTTTATTGAAAATATGGTTAACGGTCCATTTGAGAAACCTTTCCTTAAAGAAGGTATCGTTAACTCATGGCTTTCTACCGACAAGTTTATTGTTGAGGAATATAACAAGGATCCACTATGTGGTGTTCCTTTCACACTAAATGGTTACTACTGCCTTTTCTCATTAATGGAACAGGTTTATAGTAAGCTTGGCTGGACTAACAAGAACAAACAACTTCCTGTTATGTTTATGTCAGGTGGAGATGATCCCTGCCGAAAAAGTGATAAAGACTTTAAAAAAGCTGTTACCCACTTTAAACATTGTGGTTTTCCAAATACTTTTTCAAAGTTATATCCGGGAATGCGACATGAACTCTTTAATGAATTAAACAATGAAGAAGTCTACTATGATATTCTTAAATTCTTAGAAATAAAAGTTGGTATTGAACCACTGGAAGTTGATGAGGATTAATTATTATCTATAAATAAAAAGAACCACGCTAATTAGTTTGTTGCAATGCACTATTAATTAGCGTGGTTCTTTTTTTATTAATAATTTCCCAATATTTTCATATTAAGCGCTTCTGCATTAATTCCGCTAAGAGCATTTACAACTCCAGGCTGGTTAGCCCTACCCTCAAATTCAACATAGAATCTGTACTCCCAGTTCTTATCCGGTACAGGTCTTGACTGAATACGTGTCATGTTAAGGTCATTGTAAATAATATGAGATAACATCTGATATAAAGTACCTGATGCGTGAGGCATTTCAAAACTAATACAAATCAAACCTGCATCTCTTCTTGCCACTCTCTGACGGCTGATAATAATAAACTGTGTTGTATTAGAATCATTAAAATTAATGCCTTTATGTAAAATATTAAGTCCATAAATATTTGCTGCATTTTCGCTGGCAATACAACCTCTGGACTTATCTGACTGTTCCGAAATATATCTTGCGCTTATTGCAGTATTGGCTAGATTAACCTTGCCCCAACCATGTTCTTCAATAAACTTGTTGCTCTGCATAAATGCCTGTGGATGTGAATAAACATCCTTTATATCATCAATTGTAGCTCCCGAAATACCGCAAAGACAATGTTCGATTTTTACATCAAATGTGTCCACAATGTAATTCTGAAATTCTACAAGCAAATCATATACATCTGTTACAATTCCCGCTGAAGAATTTTCAAAAGGAAGAACTGCATAGTCAGCCTTTCCATCTCTAACATATTTCATTGCTTCTCTAAAAGTTGTAACATTAACGTAATTAACCTTATCCCCGAAATATTCTGTTGCCGCCTGCTGGCTGTAAGCTCCGGGAATTCCCTGATATACTACTGTTGCATCCTCTGTTGGAAGCTTATCTACAATATCAAACCCAATATCATTGTTTACGCCTTCTTCATTTAAAAGCTTATACTGCATCTTACGACTCATAGCCATAATCTGCTCAAACAATTCCTCTACGCCGTGAGCATAAAAATCGTCTGATGCTTTAGTCTTTAAAGTGGCTATTTTATCAAGCTCTCTTTGTCTGTCAAGAACTGGCTTGCCTGTTCTAAGTTTATACTCTGCTACATTTTTGCAAACTTCCATTCTTTTTTCAAACAATCTAATAATGCTATCATCTATTTCATCTATTTCTTTTCTGCTTTCTAATAAATCCTTCATTGTATTCCTTATGCTTTCTTCAGTTTTTTCTTATTGTTCAGACATCTGTTTCATGCTACATCCACCACAACCTGCACATTTGTTATCCGGCTGTAACTCCTCTAACATCTGACTAACTGTTTTATTTAAAACCGGATGTACTGCATACGGTGCTATTTGTTTAAGAGGTTCCAAAACAAAAAGTCTCTTATGCATTTCCACATGAGGAATTAATAAATCCTTTTCATTAACTATATCATTATTATATAAAACAATGTCTATATCCAAAGTTCTTGGTCCCCAATGTATTTCACGGGTTCTGTTTGCCTCAGCCTCAATTCTGTTAACTGTAGCTAATAATTCTTTAGGTTCATACAATGTTTCTATTTCAACGCAACCATTTAAAAAATTGTCCTGTTCCACAGGTCCATAAGGTTCAGTTTCAATAAATTTAGATACCGCCAAAACTCTGCAATTTTCATCATCATAAAGACTATCAATTGCCTGATTAAGGTATCCCTCCTTGTCTCCTATATTTGAGCCAATACTTAAATAAGCCTTATTCCACTTTCTTGAAATTGAAACAGCTACATTTCCAAAAGGTAACTTAATAGGTGCATTAGGCTTATTAATAGTAAAATCAATAGCCTTAATCTTTGGAAACTCTTTCAAAAGTCCTCTTGTGGTCTGCTCTGCAACAGCTTCTATTAAGTCAAATCTATTTTCAGTCATAAACTTATTTATAAACTTGCACGCCTTTGCATAATTAACTGTGTCCTCCAAATCATCGCTTAATCCCGGAGTTCTCACATCAGTATAAAGGTTAGCGTCTACATAAAACTTCTGACCGTTTATTTTTTCATCTTCATTGCAACCGTGGTATGCAAATATTTCTAACTGTCTAATCTTAATACAATCCATATTATTTCCTTTTTAGATAATATTTTTGTTTTTTAATCTTTAATAGCATTTAAACTTACGCTTTTAGAATCTTCTCAGCCATCATCATTGCCTGATAATTCTCTTTTACATCATGAACTCTAAAGATTCTGCATCCTCTTTCAAGTCCCATAACTGTTGTGGCAACTGTGCCTGCCATTCTGTCATTCTTATCCACATCGAGAGTTAAACCAATAACAGACTTTCTTGATGTACCAAGAAGTACAGGATAACCAAGTTCCAAAATTTTGTCCACGTGCTTAATTATTAAAAGATTCTGTTCATAATCCTTTGCAAAACCAACTCCCGGATCTAATACAATCTGAGAATCCTTAACTCCTGCCTTGTGAGCTATCTCAACAGATTCCTTTAATTCATTAACTACATCATTAACAAAATCATTATAAGTTATAACATTCTTATTATGCATAACACAGGCTGCTACACCTGTTTTTGCCACAAGGTCTGCCATATCTCTTTCGCCATACTTAAATCCCCATACATCATTAATCATGTCACATCCGGCTTTAACTCCGGCTTCTGCAACTTTAGTCTTATATGTATCAAGTGATACAGCAATATCAAAATTCTTCTTAATTGCTTCAATTACAGGCACTACACGACCTATTTCTTCTTCGTCACTAATAAGTGTGTAACCTGGTCTTGTAGATTCGCCACCTACGTCTATAATCTTTGCTCCATCCTTAATCATTTCTTCTGTATGCTTTAATGCAGCATCTAAGTTGTTAAACTTACCTCCATCTGAAAATGAATCAGGTGTTACATTTAAAATTCCCATTATTACAGGTTCTTTTTCTAAATCAAAATTGTATTTTCCAATATTCATATCATACTCCAATCTTTCTACTGGCCATCCCTAAAAATTGACAAGACGTCACTTCTAAGATTTCTGTCCTCTTCAAAAACTCCTGTACTTGCAAAAGTAACCGTCTTGCTTCCCGGCTTCTTAATTCCTCTTGCAGACATACACATATGCTCTGCCTGTGCCATAACAAGTACACCCTTTGCTCCCAGGTACTTCTCCAATGCCGTAGCTATCTGGTTAGTCATCTGCTCCTGAATCTGTAATCTTCTTGCATAAACTTCTACTGTTCTTGCAAGTTTACTGATTCCCACAACCTTGCCATTTGGAATGTACGCAATATGCACCTTTCCATAAAATGGCATAAGATGATGTTCACATGTTGAATAAAAAGTAATATCCTTTTCAATAACAACATTCTCATTATCACAAGTAAATGTTTTGGACAAATGTTCTTTAGGACTCATATTCATACCGCTACACAATTCTTCATACATTCTTGCCACACGGTCCGGAGTATCCTTTAGGCCTTCTCTATCCGGATTTTCACCGATTCCCTCTAATAAAAGTCTAATTCCTTCTTCTATTTTCTTCTTGTCAAACACGTCAATCTCTCCTTCCGGCTTTAACTGTTTGTTTAATGGTTACAGATTAATCTTACAACCTGTTTTAGCTCTCCTAAATAAGACAATGAACCAAACGCCAAAATCATATCGGCCCTGTTCTCTTTTATTGTATCTATTGATTCTTCCGCAGCCTGCTTCAAACTATCTGCAACCTGTACATTATGGTTATACTTCACCAAAGTTTCTGCAAGCTTGTGCCCGTCTAAACCTCGTGAATTGTTTGGCGTTATCGTAATAATTCTTTCTGCCCTGTCAGCAATAATTTCTGCTTCCTTGGAAAAATCTTTATCAGACAACACCCCCATTATAAATGTTATTCTCTTATTTGTAAAATATAAATCCAAAGTTTTCCTTAGTTCAAGCACTGCTCCCGGGTTATGAGCGCCATCAATTATAATTAACGGCTCCTTACTTATGACTTCCATACGTCCCGGCCAAACTGTTTTTTCTATGCCTTTTTTTATATTTTTCTCAATTGTATTTCCACTATTATTAATATTGTTTTTCATACCAGTGCCATTATTCTTATCTGACTCATCGCATATATTGGTCTTTTCTGTTAATGCTTTATCAAGCACTAATGCTACCTCAACTGCTGTTTTTGCATTTTTAATCTGATATGTGCCAAGAGCCTGAAGGTTAAGAATATATTCTTTATTATTAGATGCTTTGTATGTAACCTTTGTTGTTAAACCATCTATTTCCACATTTTCAGAATCCTGCTCAGTAGGAATTATAAGTTTTGAATTATTCTGCTTGCAAACCTTCTTTATTACACTCTCAGCCTCCCCTGTCTGTTTCGACATTACAACAGGACAGTTCTCTTTAATTATTCCTGATTTAACTTTTGTTATTTCTTCAATAGTACTGCCTAAAAACTGGGTATGGTCAAGACTAATTGTGGCAATAACACTGCAAAGAACTTTTTCAAATACATTAGTGGCATCAGTTTCTCCGCCCATTCCACATTCAATTAAAGCTATATCACAGTTCTGCTCTTTAAAAAACATTAACGCCTCTGCTGTTTCTATTTCAAAGGATGTAGGATGTGGCAAACCTTCACTATACATACTGTCACATTTTTCTTTTATTCTTGTAAGCAAATCAGCAGATTGTTCCTCTGATATGTATTCGTCATTTATTCTTATAATCTCACGCTCATTAAAAACTGCAGGTGAACAATATCTTCCAACCTTATATCCTGATTCCATTAAAATATTCTGAACAAAAGTCATAATGGAACCTTTTCCGTTAGTTCCTGCAATGTGAACTACTTTAAGTTCATTTTGTGGATTGCCCAATCTCTTAAGTAATTCTTTTATGGTATTAAGTCCCAGAATACTTCCCAACTTATTCACATTCTTCAAATACTCTCTTGCTTCACTATAATTCATTTCCATATCCTCAATCCTAATCTATCAAACAGTCAACTTTAATAATAAAATCTAATTATCACTTTAATAATGTAAAAGAAAGGCCTGAACAATTTCAAGCCTTCCCTAAATCTCATTAGTTTCAAAAACTATACTAACGCTATTAATATAAAATTAATATAAAACTCTTAATCAAGCATATTAGAATAACTAAGATATTTCTTCATTACATATCCTGTATCCTTGCCATATTTAATCTGGCACCACTTGCCATTCTCTGAGATGACCTGTACTTTCTTACCTGCTCCTATCTGAGTTATAAGTTTGGACTTGGCACTTGCCGACTTACGCAGGTTCAAAACATCAGTAGTATACATATACTCTTCTGCCGTAGTAGTCTCCTGAACAGTAGTCTGCGCCACTGTTGTAATCTGCTTTGCAGTAGTTGTCGAAGTTTTTGCCGGCTTCTTTCCTGATGAACAGGACTTAGCCAAAACCATTACCAAAATAAGCACAACTAAAATTCCAACACCAATTGCTATTATAGTGTTTCTCTTCTTAATCTGTTGCTCTCTAATTAACTCTGCCTTGCGTCTTCTGTTTTCTACTATCTTCTTTACTTCTTCTTTTCTTGTCGCTTCATTGTTTGTCCCTGGCATCCTATCACCTCTTTATCTCTAAAGATGATTTAATTATCCTAACATACAAATCATCTCTATACGGATTATGACCTGCTTTACACTCCTACAGTCCTAAATATTATTCCTCGATAATTTCGTCATATTCTCCGTCTTCAACAATACTGTCAAACACTTCTGAAACCATGTCAAATTCTTCCTGTGTTTCAATATTGTCAAGTCCAGGCTCTCCATCTTCGTCTTCAAAATATCTATAAATAAATATTTCTCCATCTTCTTCTCCATTATCATGAAGTAATGCAATATAGTCCTGTTCTTCAACTTCAAAAATTGTAAGCACTTCGCATTCAATCTCTGAATCATCTTCCAATGTAATTGTTACAAATAATTCTTCATCTTCATTGTCAATATTATTAGTTCCCATCTTTTCCTCTTTCCGCTTTCCGCTATTTATTATCGGTATACCTTTTTTATACCAATTAGTTTGCTATAACTTTATCAAAACATACGGGAAAATGCAATAAAATAGATACAGTTCACAAATATTTAACTTTCTACAGCATCTCTTCCACAAACATGGACACTTCTATGGGGCATCCCAGCCTTTCCTCCACCGCATATACATTTAAATAATCTATGGCTCTTGTTATCGCCACATAAAAAAGTCTGCGTTCTTCCTCAAAGTCCCTCTCTCTTAATGCCTTTGACGTAGGGATTATTCCCTGATTAGCATCAACAATAAACACAGCCTTAAATTCCAATCCCTTAGAGCCATGCATTGTCATAATATTAATCCTGTTATTTGTGCCACCTTCTCCACTGCTCTTTTTACCAAAATTCTGACCTTCACTATTTTGTGCTGAATCAATGCTATTTATCCACTGTTCTAATGTATTAAACTTGCTACACTCCTGCACTAACTGTTCCAATTGTTTTAACAACCCTGACATTGGAATATTATTTTCAATGGCATACAGGCGCAAATACTCCTCATAACCTGCACCCTTTCTAATATATGACAATGCTGCCTGAGGTGGTAGCTTTCTTATCATCTCAATATGAAATAGAAAACTGTCTATGTTGTTTTTACTATAAATTCTTCTAACAGCGGAAATATTCATATTCACGCTAAGAACAACCTGCCTGCTTATATATCTTTGAGGCTTATTTAAAACATATATTAAATCTTCATTGAAATATGTGCCGTCAAACTTTAATGCTCCTCTAACATAAGACAAAATATCCTTTGCAACCATACCATTATAAATGTTACTTCTATGCTTTCCACTTTCCGCTTCTATCTTTCTGTTTTTTAAAAAACTTGAAATCTCCTGAATCTGACTATTATTCCTAACAAGAATAGCCATTTCAGACAGACTAATCCCCTGATTTTCATATTCCTTTATTTTGGATACTACAAACTTTAATTCTTCCACTTGATTTCGAAACTTTCGTATATCAGGTTGAAAATCCTTATCATTATTAGCGTGAGCACACTTATCTAATCTGGTCTTATTATTTTCAATAACACGACCTGCCACATTAATTATGGACTGAGTACTTCTGTAATTAACATTCAAGACAATAAGTTCAGCCTCGGGATAATAATCCTTAAACTCAATCATAATCTCCGGTCTTGCTCCACGAAAACCATAAATGGACTGGTCATCATCCCCCACCACAAAAATATTGTTAAGAGGACTAGCCAACAACTCTATTATATTCATTTGGATTCTGTTAATATCCTGAAACTCATCTATTAAAATATACTTATACAGCTCCCTCCACTGTTCAAGTATTGTATGATTCTCACATAACAACAAATAACACTCTCTTAGAATATCATCAAAATCCATCTTGCCATCCTTCTTTAACTCCAAATTATAAGCGTTATAAACCTTTATAAAATCCTCTTTCTTGCAGCAGGACGGCTCATATTCCTGAGCATTAAGCATATTACCTTTAATATTTCCAATATCATTAATAATGTTCTGAGACAATTCTGAAATATCATTAGAAGAAATACCATACCTTCCAATAATCTCCCTTATATAGTCCGTTTTCTGCCTTTCAGACAGAATCTCCGTTGCTTCATACCGCCTTGATTTTCTCAAAATCTTATAAAAGACGCTATGAAAAGTGCCAAAGGTAACCAGTTGTCCCTTCCCTCCATTCATTAATGTAGAAAATCTCTTCTGCATACTTATAGCCGCTGCCTTAGTAAAAGTTACAACTAAAATATTCTCCGGGCGCACTTCCGCCTTCTCTATTAAATTCTTAATTCTATGGGTAATAACTGTGGTCTTACCAGAACCCGGTCCTGCAAGAACCATGGCCGGACCATCCATATGGCTGATTGCCTGAATCTGTGATTTATTAAACATATATACAACCTTTCCGGTTGTTTCTCTCCAAGTACTGAAAGTCTATCACAGTCTGACTAAAGTGTAAACAGGTAAATGTGATTTCTTATGTTTTTTCAAAGAATACTCAGATTACAAACAAAAACTTTTCTATTATCCGGAGAATTTTATTATTAAAAAAGACCTTTGATATGCTATTTACAGCTTTAATCAAAAGTCTTTTTAATGTTTTTAACATTTATATTATTTTAAAATCAATCTATTAACATTTCTTATAGTTATTAACCTGACAGTTACTCGCCTAATAACTATATTTCGTATTAAAATTATTTTGATAATAATTCAATACCTTTCTTAATTCTGCTAATTGATTCTTCTTTTCCGATAACTTCCATAATTTCAAAGGCCCCGGCAGGTGTCATCTGCTTTCCTGAAACTGCAGTTCTAAGTGGCCATAAAGCCTGACCATTCTTGCAACCCTTCTTTCCAATATATTCAAATACTGTATCGTGAAGTCCGTCAACTGAATAATCATCTGTTGCTTCAAGAATTGGAAGTAATTCTGTTAACACTTCTAATGAATTTTCTGAATTAGTTTTCATCTTCTTATGAGTGTACATAGCCACATCATATTCAGGTAATTCTTCAAAGAAATCAACCATATCCATAAGCTCTGGGAATGTTTCAATTCTAGTCTTAACCATATCAAGAATCTTCTCTAAATCCAAATCCTTAGTAATAACTTTCTTGATGTATGGCATAGCTTTTTCATAGAATTTTTCATTGTCCATAGCCTTAATGTATTCCCCATTCATCCATTTAAGCTTCTGAATGTCAAATACTGATGGGCTCTTGTTTACCTTGTGATAATCAAATTCCTTAATCAACTCATCAAGTGAAAAGATTTCTCTATTGTCTTCAGGGCTCCATCCTAAAAGTGCCAAATAGTTAACAACTGCTTCAGGTAAAAATCCCTGTTCAATTAAATCTTCATATGAAGCGTGACCTGAACGCTTGCTTAACTTCTTGTGATTTTCATCTGTAATCAAAGGTAAATGAACGTATTTAGGTGGTTCCCAACCAAAAGCTTCATATAATCTCTGATATTTAGGTGATGAAGAAATATATTCATTACCTCTTACAACGTGAGTAATCTGCTGAAGATGATCGTCAACAACGTTAGCAAAATTGTATGTTGGATATCCGTCTGACTTAATCAAAATCATATCGTCAAGTTCTTTGTTTTCAACAGTAATCTCACCATATAATTCATCAACAAAAGTTGTAGTTCCTTCTGTTGGCATGTTAATTCTAATTACATAAGGCTTGCCTGCATCAAGATTTGCCTGGATTTCTTCTTTTGATAAATGAAGACAATGCTTGTCATAAACTGTAATCTCTTTTCCATCTTCACCTACAGAAGTCTTCAAAGATTCCAATCTCTCCTTATCACAAAAACAGTAATATGCATCTCCTGATTCAATTAACTTCTTAGCATATTCAAGATATAAACCTGATGCCTGACGCTCGCTCTGAACATAAGGACCAAATCCCTTATCCTTATCAGGACCTTCATCATGTACAAGACCTGTTTCAGCCATAGTTCTATAAATAATATCAACTGCGCCTTCAACCAAACGCTCTCTATCTGTATCTTCTATTCTTAAAATAAAATCTCCACCTGCATGCTTAGCAATCAAAAATTCATAAAGTGCAGTTCTTAAATTTCCTACATGCATTCTTCCTGTTGGACTAGGTGCGAATCTTGTTCTAACTTTTGTCATTTTCACTTTTCTCCTACTATGAAATACTATTTGAGATTACATCTCTAACTAATATAGTATAGTGCAAAAATTAAGGTTGTGCAAGGGGGGTGATCTACAATAGTAGTAAGGTTATTCAACCAGAACGATAGTACAGTCACCGACAAAATCTACACTAGTAGAAATTCTTTAAGGTTATTCAACTTCAGTAAGTAGGTCGCATACTTTTTGATCTACACTAGTAGAAATTCTTTAAGGTTATTCAACATGGCAAATACCAAAACAACTAGCACAATCTACACTAGTAGAAATTCTTTAAGGTTATTCAACCTTGAGCTGAGTAGTCGCCTAACTCCAATCTACACTAGTAGAAATTCTTTAAGGTTATTCAACTGTTTGTTCGAACAATCGGGAACATTATCTACACTAGTAGAAATTCTTTAAGGCTATTCAACCTGAAGAACCTTGAATTATCTGTTGCGATCTACACTAGTAGAAATTCTTTAAGGTTATTCAACATAGGAGGGATAAGTTCGTTCAGCGACATCTACACTAGTAGAAATTCTTTAAGGTTATTCAACATATGCAGGCGCACATTATTTCACTGAATCTACACTAGTAGAAATTCTTTAAGGTTATTCAACAAAGCGATTACCAGGGGTATGTTGATAAATCTACACTAGTAGAAATTCTTTAAGGTTATTCAACAGGATATGGTTAAATTGGCTAACGGAATCTACACTAGTAGAAATTCTTTAAGGTTATTCAACAAAGGATCCTTTGATTCATCGGCAAAATCTACACTAGTAGAAATTCTTTAAGGTTATTCAACCCATACGACTAAATCCACGGAACTGATATCTACACTAGTAGAAATTCTTTAAGGTTATTCAACTTCTGTAATATACGCTTCCTTATAGTCTCATCTACACTAGTAGAAATTCTTTAAGGTTATTCAACGATAGTGACATAATGTTAGATATAGTATTATCTACACTAGTAGAAATTCTTTAAGGTTATTCAACCCATCTACATCATACTTCAAAGCAATGTATCTACACTAGTAGAAATTCTTTAAGGTTATTCAACTTTTTAAAAACTTTCCAATAAATGACTACGATCTACACTAGTAGAAATTCTTTAAGGTTATTCAACAATAAGGACTATGATTTATTTACAACATCTACACTAGTAGAAATTCTTTAAGGTTATTCAACATACATCCATAGCATACACAGCATCATTATCTACACTAGTAGAAATTCTTTAAGGTTATTCAACACCTTCATCATCTGTTGTCGGATCACAATCTACACTAGTAGAAATTCTTTAAGGTTATTCAACATAATTAAACTACCCCTATTATATATTATAATCTACACTAGTAGAAATTCTTTAAGGTTATTCAACGTTTATATTTAATATGAAAGGAGATTAATCTACACTAGTAGAAATTCTTTAAGGTTATTCAACTCCTATACCGTCATTTTGCATAACTGAGTTGTCTTTTAACCTTATATTTATCAATATTTTTATACATTTTGCACACATTCTTGTTGAATAACCTCAATTTAAATAACATTAAGACTCAGGTTTGCATTATGTTATGATAAAGAAATCATTTTCGTCATTCTTAGCATAGCCGAATCGCAATACTTCACAGCTTGCTGAAAGCTTAAATACCATAACACTATCCTGTTGTGTAAAGCATTTTTCAAACCTGTTCTTTATATCAGTAACTATATTATCTAATATCCTATTGCTATTGTCAATTTCAAAAACTGAATACTGCAATCTATGTCCAAACTTACTTAAGTATTTAGAGAATTTTGTTCTTAATTTATCATCTGATATATCATAACTGACTATTACCATAACTCCTCCTAATGTAAATTAAACTCTGGCAACTGTTCCACACTTTTCCTTTTCATAAAATATCTGTAGTATTGCTGAATGTAAACAAAGATTTCTTCCTTATATTCTAAAATTGCCTTCATTAGAAATTGTATATACTCAGGATTCTTTTTATATTTCAAAACCCATCTCATATCGTATAAATCAAAATCTTCCTCCTTACATTGTCCTAAGTTGATTGCTTTTCTAACCTGATAATCAACAATTGGACGCATTGATTCCATTAAATCACATACAAGTGATTTTCTCATATAGAAACATTTATGAAAGACTCCATAATAAGTATCAAATCCATATACTTGTAATATGGAATCAACAATATTAAACAGCATCGTATATCCTATATCCAGCGTCACATTAATATAGTCGCTCTTTATTCTTGGTTTTCTCCCCTTCCAGTTAACGTTATTAAAAACTCGTGGAAAATAAACCCTTGCTGCGTTCCCTTCTATTCCCATTACTTCCAAATACTCCAATGGTGCGTCCAGTTTTTCAACCATTTCTTCTAATAATTTAATTCCTTCCTTTACTTCCTCCGTCTTGCTTCTAATATTCTTTAATGCTTCCTTTTGATTATTTATTTTATTCTGCTCAATTTTTCTTCCTATGTCATTTTCAGAATACTCATACTGCCTTTTTCTCAAAAGAGTATTTCCTTCCATTCTTGTTCCAATAATCTCGTATACCCTAAACGTTGTACTCATTAAACATATAGAAAATCCAAACTTCTTGCTTCTTTGTATTAACCCACTTGTTATTGATATATTTCCTATGACACAAACCATAAATAATCTATAGCAGGTAGATTGATGCTTAACTTTTCCATCCCTATCTTTGACAACAATATTGTCATTAGAAAAAGACAGTTTTTCTCCTGCATTGGTAAACAGAAATATGATTTGCTTTTTTCCAAAATCATTTGCATTTAACATTTTATTCTCCTCTGTTCAATGAACGATCACATGCATCCTCGTATATGCAATTACCACACTTTAAAGTATTTGTTTGTTGATATCCTTCCAAGTCAAATTTCCTGATTTCATTAATTGTATTTTCGAATTTTGTATTCATTTCCAAATCTTCTTCGGGCAGTTTAACATTATATTTTTTGTTATCATCTACACTTCTTAGTTCCAATTTAGAAATTTCATATCCCATTTCTTTCATACAATAATACTGCGCATAAAGTTGAAAAATATATCCGTCATATATTTCTTTAATATGCTTTTTTCTTTCGACCAGTAATTTCTTTTTCTTGTCAAAAATATCAATTTTTCCAATTATTCTATATTGCTCCGAATAAACATCAAGAGCTGTAATGATTTCTGCTTTTGTAGAATACTTATTTTCATCTACAGTTTCATGAGCTTTTGTCCCATTAAGCTGATATTTCGATTGAAACATCAGCTTGTTTTCATTTCCATATAAGTTATGAAAATATATAGATGCAGGACAAAATATAAAATCATTTATATTTGAAATTTTTATAATATCATCCATTATAAATACCTTTTGTTTTGAATAAAATCAAACCAATCCTGGTGTCTAATCTTTAATTCTTTTCTTGGAAATTCTGTTTCCTCATTCCAATTTTTCTTTATTTGCATTACTTCATATAAGCCTTTTAAGGCTATGCAATAAGCACCATTAGCATCTGCGTCTAAAGGCTTATCTTCATCTCCTCTGGTTGAATCAAAAAATTCGCCATTATTGTTTATAACAGGTGAGATTATGGCATCATAATCTTCTGCTGCATTATCAGGCAGACTATTTCGCATTTGAACAATATCTTTAACCAAATACTTGATTTCTTTGCAAATTCCATTCTGGGCTTTTTCATCCAATTCCTCTATCTGCTCAAGAATATCCTGACCTTTGTTGTACTCAATTTCATATTTTTCTAATATTCTTCTCATCTGATAAGTCAAATCAACTTTTTCTGCTGTATCCCATGAACCATTTTTGAACTTTCTTTTTATTCTTTCTCCATAGGTATACACCGTCCACTTATTTCTAGCCATCTCAACTTTATGAGTCACAAAATTTTCATAATCAAATTCAAAAGCAAATAATCCTCTTTCGTCATCATATTTAATAGAATCAAAGCTTGTAACAAAGTCTTTATCTGTAATTCCCTTATAATTAAAAATTGCAACAAAACCCGTTGTCGGATCAATCTTTGATGTATAAGCTGCCGGAACATAAAAGATATATCCGCATTGTCTGCCTAATACCTTTAAACTTTCCGGTATATATGTCAGTTGATATCCTCTTAGCAAACCGCCCTCCTGATCAACTGCCAAATCTTTATCAACTAAATAATTCAACTTATTAATTAACATCGTTTCAAATTTTTGATAAACCTGTCTTTCAACTTTGAATCGTCCTCGCTTAAAGCCTTGGTTTAAATCTTCCATTGTTATTATCGCATTGTATTTAACTACTAATTTTGCTATTTCATGCACAACTAGAGATAAATAACCTTCTTTTAAGTTTTTTATTTTTCCAATCTCTTTCCAATTCTTTCTGGCATTATCACGGTCTAATTCTTTCTGTTTTAACTTTTCTTTATAGTCAATTCCGTTAACTATGTTAAAGTTTCTCTGCTCAACAATATTTCCTTTTGTGTCAATTACAGACACATAAATAAGATTTCTTTCACCTCTGTCAATTCCAATAATGTGCATATCATCTTTTAATGCAATATTCTTCAAAGCTATATTATTTATTGGTGAAAATCCCGCTGCCTTAAAATTAATAGTCATCGGAAGATGAATAAAGAACTTATCAACACTGTATCGATAATCCTTTACGATATCATAATTTGCTTTATAGTACTCAACCTTACCTTCTTCAATTAATTTTTTTGATTTTTCAGATAATTCATTTGTTCCAATTGAATTCAAATACTTGTATATTTCTGTATACTGTTCCTCAGGAATAGACTTTCTTTCGCCGTTTTCATTATATGTTTTGTTTACCAAAACACTTCCTTTTTTATGAATAATAGGCTTCTTTATGCTGGATTTTCTGAAAAATACTTCTGCTTCACCATTTAACTTAAGTACTATGTTCTTTAAATTCTCTTCACTAAAAAGATTCTTTAAATACATAGTATGAAGATTTTCTTTTCCTTTACTCTTTTCTGAAAAATCCTTATTGTAAATCTGAAATAAATATAGTTGTCCATTTTCGTCAAGCTCTTTTATTTCTTTCTCACTTATATATGTCCATTCTATTTTGTATCCCTGCTTTTCCACTTCACGATAGAACGTACTTATATCCTCATATTCAGAAGTTTCTGAAAACTTGAAGTTAAACTTACTCCATTCCGGATGTCTGTTAATTGATGTCTTAAAGAAATCAATTAAGTCCCTGCAAAATTTAATATCAAAATTTTTATCAGATTTTATGTGTTTGTTCTGTTCATAGCATTCTAATATATACTGTGATGGTTTATATTCTGCAATTCCTGTTTTTGACATAAATACCTTGGGAAGCATTTTATTTGGTCCCGGTAATAATCTATAAATCATTTTCTTATAATCACCGTTTTCTTCACTTTGATGCCCTTCCATAATCTTCTTGTCCGGCTTATTTTTTGCATTAAATATACCAAGATAATATTTTCCATCGCGAATCATTATAATTGCATTATTATCATATTCTTTAGTCTTTGACCAGCCGTTTGCTAAAGTTGGAATGCCAAAATTTAACTTGATTTTTTCCTCGCTATATGGCTTTTGTGTTACATAATTTCTTATTCTGTTGTAAATAGTTACTAATGGCTGCAACTCATCATATATTTCTTCAATTTCATTATAGAAATTTACATCTTTCTCGATTTCTTCTTCAATAATGAACATTTTAGTCCAATGCATTATTTCCATAATGCTATCTAACTTGCTCTTTATTTCTTCAGATTTCGTTTCATTTTCTATAAGATTTATTTTTTCATCATACTCGATTTCATTCACATCCAAATCTTTAATCTTTTCATTTATAGCAGATATATATTCTTCCGCTTTTCTATTTAATTCATCATTATTGTATCTTTCTACTAATTGATTTATATCTGCCAAACTTTTATATTCAATAGCTTTGATAGCCTTTTTTACTTTTTCTTCTTTCGCTTTTCCTTTCGATTTAATCTTTTCATTATAATAAGTTTTTAATGAATCATTTATAATCTGCCAATTTCCGCACATGAAGCTTGAAAAGTTTTCGAAATTTTTGCTTTGAATATAAATTTTATTTATTTCATATTCACTTACATTTTCTCCTATTTTTTCAACTCTTTCCAATATCTTTTTAGAAGCTAAATCACTTAAAAATTCGTTCAAAACCTGATATACTTCCTTATCATTTTCAAACATTGTTGGAACTTCGAATGTTGATTCATCTATACTTAATATCTGTTTATGCATCCTTTTCATTTTAAACTTATTACTTTTAATGTTATGCTTCTGTCCATATAGGTTCATATGATAATTAATCTTTCCACATACGTCATTATAGAATCTAATCCCACCTTGATTAAGCAATAATCCATAAAAATCAAAGTCAAATATTTCCTTCAATGAATAATCACTAATGCTGTCTCTATTCTCTGCCTCGATTTTTTCAATTTCCTGTTCTGCAGTTTTTTTTATTTCTTCAAATGCAAGTAAATTCTGATAAAAAATCCACGCATTTTCCTGAACCACTCTATAGCATATAGACGTAGATATTTCATCCTTCGAAAACACATTCTTTCGATTTTTAAAGAAATCAGTAAACGAAGATGTAAACCTTTGGAAAAGCTCCACTGTAGATATTTTCTCTTGTTTTTCTTCATTATCTATATTTTGATTTTTAATGAACTCAGGCAAAACATTTGTTAACAGCTTAGCGTTAAATAATTGTTTAAATTTTTCATCATCGCTAAGTATTTTGTATATTTCAGTTCTTTTTTCTTTCTGCTTCTTCTCTAATTCACTTTTGGTTTTAGTTGTATTTTGTTTATAATTATCTTCAATTGCTTGAAATAGCTCTTTCCAGTCAATGGTTCTAGTGAGCGCAACATTAGACAGTTTATTATCTATGTACGTTCTGTAGTATTCATCCATAATTTCTTTTAATTGTTGTCTTTTCTCTGCTCGTAACTGATCATCAATTATAATTCCGTTCTTTTCAATATTTCTTTTCGTTGATTCTGTTGGAACAAGAGAGTTTCTCATAGTCTTTGCAATAGATGATGTGCCTATTGTTTCAGTGAATATTTTATTATTTGATTCCATATCATTGTCCTCCTATTATTGCGGTGGTTATTGTTTCTAATTATGTTATAGCATTCTTTGTTTTCTATGTCAAGTTTTATAAAGCGGTGTCATTTATTTTTATTATTTTTCAAAAAATATAACGCATCATTGCGTTACATCTTTTAGACAAACCGCTTTAATCTACGAAAGTAGAAATTACTTAAGGTTAAATTTGTAACATTACTTGTATATCTACGCATAGTAGAAATTGTTTAACCATATGTTATACCTTATATGTTTGTCTTCACTCTTATAATATACATCCCAATTGTAATATACATTTATATTTGTGTCAAATAACGCAACTTTCTCTTATTTTTACTTTTAAATTTTGCTATATATTTATTTTCCCTCCATCATCTTTTCCAACGCCCAGTTTTCGTCTATATCAAACCTATCCTCTCTAATATCCGGACTATCCTTCAACACTTCTTCTCTAATTTTTTCCAATAATTCTTTCTCAATGCTTGCCATTTTCGTCTCTCCATTTTCGTCAAATATAATAAACATATACTTGCCCTCACTGCTTACATCAAAGAATATATGTTTTACTTTAATGCCTTGTTCTTTTGCCTTACCAATGTAAAAAATCTTTGCAATCTCTATTACTCTATCGTCCAATCCATTATCGAAAATAATTATTTTTTCTCTTAATTCTCCCGGCGATGTTACGATTCTATACAGATATTTTTCTGCCATTAAATTCTCGAATATTTCAGGCATATCTTCGCCACTAAACATATTGCATGCACTTTCATAGTCTTCCTCATTCTGAACATAATATATCATTATTCTATCTTCCATCTGATGATAGAGACTGCTATAATTTATCCTTGCCTCACAACCGCACTTATTACATTTGAATTTAAAAATCTCTCCTGTTAATACCTTCTTTTTCATTTCCGGATTAAGAACAGTATTTATACTGCTCCACATAACAAACTTACTCTCTTTTCCACACTTTGGACATTTAATTGTTTCTTCACTTATTTTTGACATAGCCGTATCTCCTTCCATAAATCTTCTTATAACCTTCTAACTAACCATTCCCTCAACATTTTCCATTTGTTTTTCATCACTCCTCCCCGCCATAACCTGACTAACTGCATCTTCACTTTGTTCAGATATATCATTTTTTTTCCATCAAAAGGAGTATCTTTTCTTTCCTCAATCATCATTTCTTCATAAGTAAGCTCTTTGACAGCCGAAATATTTTCATACTGATTTTCCATATCCGGCTCCTCTCGTACTTCAACTCTATTAAATGCAATATCACCATCTTCATTTTCGTCATCCATTCCATTTTTTTGCTATTTAATTAAGGTCCCGATTTAACACTTGATTGAAAAACTTATTGCAACAACTTTTCAGAAATCACAATGATTTTGTTGCGTTAAGTTTTTCAATTAAGGGTCCTTGCCTTGTTGATAAGTAAATTCTACTTTTTTAGTTGTCCCAAAAGCAGGACTTGAAGCATGAAATTTGCAAAATTTAATTGCAATTTAAACTGCTAGTTTTTCCATGCTACTACTTTTGCAAACTAG
>ERZ772880.1038-NODE-1038-length-24882-cov-5.259073_pt1 | contig 24882 bp, 27 predicted proteins | sample MGYA00580577_ERZ772880 | MGnify/ENA primary metagenome ERZ772880 (study PRJEB29015, sample SAMEA2737705) | human gut metagenome | biome: human gut; feature: human-associated habitat; material: faeces | place: China | collected 2012 ... | reverse complement strand
TGCCCTGATCGACAATGATCATGCACTGGCCGTCAGCCACCGCGATGACGGAGCCGTTGGAGATGATGTTCTCGCTGCCCTTGTAGTTGCTGCTGCGCCCGGAAACACGGTGCAGGCCCTTGACGGCCATCACGTCTTCCGGAATGGATTCACAGTAAAAATATTCCTTCCACTGGTCGGCCATCACGCCGCCAGCCGCGCCCAATGCCGCTCTAATCAGTCCCATGTTATGTACTCCTTTTCCATTTCTTTGATGTTTTTCAGACGTGCCGGGAGAATCTTTTGTTCCGCGCCGCGTCAAAAAGCCTCCTGCGCGGGGAATTCCTGCGCAGGAGGCTTTCAGTGTTTCTGCTCCCGCCCGGCTTTTGTCACGCCATTTCCGCGATGTCGCAGACAATGTCGACGCACTTGTCCACGCCGAGCGTACCGCTGTCGAGGCAGACGTCGTAATTCCCGGCCTCGCCCCAGTTGCGGTTCGTATAGTGCTTATAATAGACCTTGCGCTTGCTGTCCTTTTCCTGTAGGCGCTTTTCCATCGGCTGCTTCGTCTCGCCGTAGCGCTCGCGAATACGCGCAGCGCGGTGCGCGTTGTCGGCATGGATGAAGACATGCAGGCAGTCGGGCCGGTCCTTCAAAATGAAGTCGGCACAGCGGCCCACGATCACGCACGGACCCTTGTCTGCAAGATCGCGGATGACATTCGTCTGGCAGACATAGAGCTTATCGGAGACGGACATCGTGTCGATCAGGCCCATCGGATGGGACGAGACGGCGATGTTGAACAGGAAGCTGCTCGTCACTGTGGCGTATTCGCCGATCTCTTCGATGAATTCGTGCGAGAAGCCGCTCTCCTTCGCGACCGCATCGACCAGTTCCTTATCATAGTAGGGAATTCCAAGTCTCTCTGCAACGGCCTTGCCGATGGTGCGGCCGCCGCTGCCAAACTGACGGCTGATGGTGATAACTTTGTTGGTCATATGGACTCCCCCTTTTCTTGGTGGCTCCATTATACACCAATTTCACGAAATTGACAACGAGTTTTTTCTGAGGCAGCACCACATGATTCGGCAAGCAGATTTGGCGAGAGATTTTCCGTCAAGGCAAGATTTGAAAAACGCAGACATACTTTGTGTACCCGCGAGGGGCATTGCCGCATCCGTAAGGCTCCTTCGTCGCCAACGGCTGCGCAATATTTCAAGTTTTTCAAACCGAAGCATTGGCGAAAAAGATCCGTCAAAGCGCGCAGACGCAATGATGTGGTGTTGCCTCTTCAAAGGTAGCGCCGTAACTCGTTTGACAGCTGCTCCTCCGCGTCGATCAGCTGCCCGGCCAGCGCACGGGCGTGGCCGCTGGCGGCGGGATACTGATTCTGATAGCGCGTCAGGGATTTGACGCCCATGTTGCAGCCGTCGACGATCAGGTCGGCAACGGTCTCGTCGCCGGGGCGGACGGTCAGCTTCCAGTTCGTTTTCAGCCATGCCATCGACTGCGCGACGGGATTGGCCGCCTTGCCCTCCTGGCCCTGCGCGCGGAGCAGACTGCGCGTCTCGCCGCCGATGCGGTCGTGGACGCGGCGGCTCTCGGTCAGGGCGTCGCGCAGCGCCGGATTTTCCACGCCCTCCAGCACCTGATCGATCGCAGACATTGCCATGTTCGCGCCCGCGGAACATTCCTGCAGGAGAGAAACGGTATCGTTGTTCATAAAAATCGGCCTCCTTTTTTCCAATAGGATGTGCAGAGGCGGCCGATCTATGTTATACTATACGAAAAAAGGAGGGCTTACCATGATTTTTGAACGAACCATCAAAGAGATCCGCGGCGACTATGCCGTGCTCGTCGGCGAGAGCGGCGTGGAGACCGAGGTGGCGCTCGCGCTGCTGCCAGACGGCGTGCGCGAGGGCATGGTGCTCATCTGTGAAAATTTCGAATATCGTATCAAATAGGGAGGAACAACAATGATCCGTCATATTGTCATGTGGAAATTCCGCGAGGGCGAAGAAGAAAACCGCGAAAAATTCCTGTCCGGCCTACAGGCGCTGGACGGCGTGATCCCGGAGATCCGGCGCATGGAGATCCACCGCAGCTGCAAGCCCGGCAATACCTACGACGCCTGCCTGATTGCTGATTTTGATGATCTGGAGGCCCTGAGCCGCTATAAGAACGACCCGCGCCACGTTGCCGTCTCTACGCTCTGCAAGTCCATCCGCGAATCGCGCGGCGCCATCGACTACAATCTTTGATCGCTCCCACCACAGCGCGAATTTGTGGGAATTTCGCGATATCTTCCGGCCTTGCACTGGACGCTGCGCAGCGCCGTGTGATGGATGCCAAGCAGCGCGTCCATCTCACGCGCTGCGTTTTCATACTGCCCGCGCGTGTGATGTACCAGAATATAGTCCGCCGTGCGGATCTTCCCGGCGGCCTCGCCGCAGAAGGCGCGCATCGGCGCGGCCAGCGCAAACACCCAGATTGGCGAGACGATCGTCACGTGCGCATACTTCGCGAGATCAACATCGATCGGCGCAATCGGCATTGCCCAGCGGTGCATGCCGTACCGTCCACACCACCAGAAGCCGAGCGTCCCTTCCGTCCGCTCTGCGGCGCGGAGTTCATAGACTGCCGCGCCCGTCCGAAGCGGGAGCGTGGTTGCTCTTCCCGCTTCATCTTGTTTTTCTCCGACGCAGCGCGCGAAGCGGCGACCAAAGTTCCTTCTGTGAGACACTGCGCTCCAGTTCCTCGTCCCGCGCCCAGATGGGGGTCTGCGGCCGCTGCTGTGCAATGCGGGTCCATTCCATTTCAAAACGTTCCATGACGTATCATTCTTTTCATTTGGATTACGCGCATACTCTACCAAGCGCTCCGCCCTATTTCCAGTCTGATTTTTCGCCTCTTCGTGTCGATTTTTCAGGTGCGGCGGTTTTCTCCGTGTTTTTTGCGGAAATAAGGATTGACAGGGCGCACGATTTATGAAAAAATAGAAAAAACAAAAACGCAGAAAGCGATTGGTAATACTATGGAACAGGAATTTCTGACCGGAAAATGCCCAAAATGTATGCAGGAGCTGAGAGTCCCGGCGTCGCTTGCCGAGTTTTCCTGCATGTACTGCGGCGCGCGCCTTGCGCAGAGCGACCTTGTGACCGAAGCGGCAGAGACGCCTGCTGCGCCGGATGCGGATGCCTATGCCGCTGCGCTGGAGGAACTGTCCGGATGTATCCGGAACTACCGGGGCTTCCACAAGCGGGTGACAAAGACCGATTATGTCCCCGCCTTTGACGAATATGAGGCGGGCTGCCGCGCCGTGGTCGTCCGGCTGGATGCCGGGCTGGCCGGCCTTCCCGCCGATGCGCGCGCTGCGCAGCTCCGCGCCGCAGCCGGACGGATGATCGACGATCTGGCTGTCGACTGGGCCGCCAGGAAGGGCAGCCGCTTCCTGTTCGACGAAGACAAATACGTCGTCGCGCTCTTCTTCGTGCCGATGGTGCTGCGGCAGGAGCTGCCGTCCGGCCGTGAATTTGCCGACACACTGCAGGCCGTCTGGGTCGAGCGGTATCCAAAGTCGCCGTTCTACGTCGGCGATTACGAGACGCTGGTCGGCGGCTTCCGCAAGAAAAAGTTCCTCGGCCTCTGCTTCATCACGACCGCGGTCTGCGAGTCCGAGGGCAAGCCGGATGACTGCGCCGAGCTGACGGCGTTCCGCGCCTTCCGCGACGGATACCTCAAGGCCCAGCCCGACGGCGCGGCCCTGATTGAGGAGTATTACCGCATCGCGCCGACGATTGTTATGTGCATCGACGTCTGCGGAGACCGGGACGCACGCTACGCCGCCATCCGCGAGCAGTATCTCCAGCCCTGCTACAACGCATTGCAGGCGGGCGATCTCGCCGGATGCAAGACGAAATACGTCCGCATGGTGCGCGATCTCGAGCGCGAATATCTCAGCTGAATCACAATGCGGGCGGCGAATAGCCGCCCGTTTTTTTGCGTCCTGTTTGACCAGAAAATAAATGTAGCTTTTTTCTCCGTTCTCGCGTATAATAGGGATACTCGCAGAAGGGAAAGGAGGATATGGACCCGTCCATCAGCAAGCGCCAGCGCCGGGGAGATCCCCGGACGACGAGGAGAGACGTGATCGAAGATTCGGCGGATGCGTCTCCGTGCTCGCTCTGCGCGCGTAACACAGTCAGAAATATGCGGGCGACCGCAAAACAGAAGGGCTGTGAGCAGAGTGTCAGACAAAAGGACTGCGAGGTTTGTTCTGAGAAGAAAATCGACCATGCAGCAAACGGCTAGGCGGACACAGATCGCCCGGCTGGATCGCTGTGCGTAAATTTTTGATCAGGAGGCCTTTTTATTATGTGTGGAATCGTTGGATATATCGGCCGCGAACAGGCGGCGCCCATTTTGCTGAACGGCCTTGGCCGTCTGGAATACCGCGGCTATGACTCCGCGGGCATCTGCGTCGCGGCGGACGGCGTGCTGCATGTGGAAAAATGCAAAGGACGTCTCGCCAATCTCGAAGAAAAAACGGAGCATGGCGCGCTCCTGCCCGGCACGCTCGGCATCGGGCACACCCGCTGGGCTACGCACGGCGAGCCGAACGACATCAACTCCCACCCCCATCTGAGCCAGAATGGCAAGATTGCGCTGGTTCACAACGGAATCATCGAAAACTATCTCGAAATTCGCACCTTCCTCGAGGAAAAGGGCGTGAAATTCGTCTCGCAGACCGACAGCGAGGTCGTGGCCCAGCTGCTCGAATACTGCCTCGGCCTGCCGGAGACGAACACCGTCCCGGATGCGATCTACATGGTGCTGCACCGTATCGAGGGCGCATACGCCTTCGGCATCGTCTGCGCCGACGAGCCTGACCGGCTCTATGCCGCGCGCAAGGACGCGCCGCTGCTGCTCGGCTTCGGCAAGGGTGAGAATTTCCTTGCCTCCGACGTGACAGCGCTCGTGCAGTACACGCGCGACGTGGTCTACATGGAAGACGGCGAGGTCGCCGTCCTCTCGCGCGATGGCATCCAGGTCTACAACGCGATGGAGCAGCCTATCGAAAAGGAACACCACCACATCGACTGGGAGATCTCGGCGGCAGAAAAGGGCGGCTATGAGCATTTCATGCTCAAGGAGATCATGGAGCAGCCGGAGGCGCTGCGCCGCGCGATCAGCCCGCGCATCCACGAGGGCCGTATCGTCTTTGAGGGCCTGTCTCTCGACGCGACGAAGATCAAAAAGATCGACATGATCGCCTGCGGCTCGTCGCTGCACGTGTGCATGGTCGCAAAATACACGCTGGAAAAGCTGACGCGCATCCCCGTTGAGGTCTGCCTCGCGTCCGAGTTCCGCTATTCCGATCCCATCGTCGAGGATGGCACGCTTGCCATCGTCATCAGCCAGTCCGGCGAGACGCTCGACACCATGGCCGCCATGCGCGAGATCAAATCGCTCGGCGCGCGGGTGCTCTCGATCGTCAATGTCGTCGGCAGCACGATCGCCCGCGAGGCGGACGACGTGATCTACACCTGGGCCGGGCCGGAGATCGCCGTCGCCACCACGAAAGCATATTCCACGCAGTTGGCCGTCGTCTCGCAGCTGGGCATCTACATGGCCGATCAGCGCGGCACCATCACGCCCGAATATTACGCCGCGCTCGTCGCCGAGCTGGAGCGCCTGCCCGACAAAGCCGCACGGGTACTCGAGGAGCAGAGCGAGATCCAGCATTTTGCCTCGCGCTTCTTCAACCACAACTCCATCTTCTTCATCGGCCGCAATCTCGACTATGCCACCGGCATGGAGGGTTCGCTGAAGCTGAAGGAGATCTCCTACATCCATTCCGAGGCCTATGCCTCCGGCGAGCTGAAGCACGGGACGATCTCGCTGATCGAGCCGGGCACGCTCGTCATCGCGCTCGGCACCTATGCGCCGCTGTTCGACAAGGCGATGAGCAATGTCGTCGAGGTCAAATCGCGCGGCGCGAGCGTTCTCGCCCTGACGACCGAGTCCGGCAAGGCGCAGATGGCCTCCCGCGTGGACGCGCTGATGACCATCCCGGATGCGGAGGATCCCTTCCTCCCGTCTCTGGCGATCATCCCGCTCCAGCTGTTCGCCTATTATGTCGCGCTGCAGCGCGGCTGCGACATTGATAAGCCGCGCAACCTCGCCAAGAGCGTTACCGTAGAATAATACACCACAGGGGGCGGGCAAAGCCCGTCCCCCTTCATCCGTCATCGATCACAGCTGCCATGGGGCAGGAGGAACACTATGCAGAATTTTGATTATGATGTCATCATCGTGGGCGCTGGCCCCGGCGGCATTTTTTCCGCCTACGAGCTGACGAAGGAAGACCGCGGCCTGAAGATCGCCGTTTTCGAGGCGGGCCATCCGCTCGCCAAGCGCCGCTGTCCCATCGACGGCGAGCGCGTGAAATCGTGCATCAAATGCCAGACCTGCTCGATCATGAGCGGCTTCGGCGGCGCGGGCGCGTTCTCCGACGGGAAGTACAACATCACGAACGACTTCGGCGGCACGCTCCACGAGCACATCGGCAAGAAGAAGGCGCTCGAGCTGATGCACTATGTCGACGAGATCAACATGACCCACGGCGGCGCGGGCACCAAACTCTACACCACCGCCGGCTCCCGTTTCAAAAAGCTCTGCATCCAGAACAAGCTCAACCTGCTCGATGCCTCCGTCCGCCATCTCGGCACGGACATCAACTTCGTTGTGCTGGAAAACCTCTATGAGGAGCTGAAGCAGAAGGTCGACTTCTTCTTCGATGCCCCCGTCCGCAGCATCCGCACCATCGAGGGCGGCGGCTTCCGGATCGAGTGCGAATCCGACGCGCATTCCTGCCGGGAATGTGTTGTTTCCGTCGGCCGCAGCGGCAGCAAGTGGATGGAGACCGTCTGCCATGAGCTGGGCCTCGAGACCTTCTCCAACCGCGTCGACCTCGGCGTCCGCGTCGAACTGCCCGCCGTCGTCTTCTCGCATCTGACCGACGAACTCTATGAGAGCAAGATCGTCTACCGCACCGAAAAATTCGAGGACAATGTCCGCACGTTCTGCATGAACCCGAACGGCATCGTCGTCAACGAAAATACCAACGGCATCGTCACCGTCAACGGCCACAGCTACGAAGACAAGTCGATGCAGACCGAGAACACGAACTTTGCCCTGCTCGTTGCGAAGCACTTCTCCGAGCCGTTCAAGGATTCCAACGGCTACGGCGAGTCCATCGCCCGTCTTTCGAACATGCTGGGCGGCGGCGTCATCGTGCAGCGCTTCGGCGATCTCGTGCGCGGACGGCGCAGCACGGTCAAGCGCATCGAAGAAGGACTCGTCACGCCGACGCTCGGCGCGACGCCCGGCGACCTCAGCCTCGTCCTGCCGAAGCGCATCCTCGACGGCATCATCGAGATGATCTACGCGCTCGACCGCATCGCGCCGGGCACGGCCAACGACGATACGCTGCTCTACGGCGTCGAGGTCAAGTTCTACAACATGGAGGTCGCCCTGAACGAGCGTCTGGAGACGACGCAGAAGGGCCTCTATATCATCGGCGACGGCAGCGGCATCACCCATTCGCTGTCGCATGCGTCGGCGAGCGGCGTCTTTGTCGCGCGCGAAATTTTGAATGAGCTGTAAGTTCCCGTTAATTTGCCGCTTTCTCGCGGTGCTTGCAGCGGAAGGAAGTCTGCCATGAAATTGCTGCTCTGCGCCATCGCCGGTTATCTGCTCGGTTCGATCAGCGTGTCCATTCTGGTCGCAAAATACATCTTCCATGACGACCTGCGCCAGCAGGGCAGCGGCAACGCCGGCGCAACAAATGCCGCGCGGGTCTATGGGCTTGGCGCAGGCGTGCTGACGTTTGCAGGTGATTTTGCGAAAAGCACTCTGGCGATGCTCCTCGGCCGCGGACTCGGCGGCGTGATGGGGCTGGCTGTCGGCGGGGCCGCGTGCCTGCTCGGGCACTGCTTCCCGGTCTACTTCAAGTTCAAGGGCGGCAAGGCCGTCTCCGCCGGGGCGGCAGTCGGATTGATGATCGACTGGCGGCTGTTTGTGATCCTGGTCGCAGTCTTCGCACTGATGGCGCTGCTCTCGAAGCGCGCGTCCGTCTGCTCAATGGCCTGCGCCGTCGTCCTCGCGGCGGGAACGCCGCTTTTCACGAAGGAGCCAATGCTCATCGCCCTCGCTGTGTTCACGGGCCTGCTCGTGCTTGTGATGCACCGGGCGAACATCCGCCGCCTGCTGCGCGGCGAAGAGCCGCCGTTCCATCTCGGTTCCCGCAAAAAGTAAAAGACGTCCCGGTTTCGGATCGAAACCGGGACGATTTTTTCTGTTCTGCTTCGTTCCCATTCGTAGGGGCGGACGACGCTGCCTACCCAAAATAGAAGCGTCATTGCGAACCAGTGCGCACACTGGCGTAGCAATCCCGTAGATCTTTATGGAGTTCAAAATAGAACGCGCCCGGCATACCCTGCAGTATGATGCGAGGCAAGGCGCTGTGCGCCAGCCCCTTGATGCAATCAAGGAGAGTCTTCCGACTGGGACAAAAATGGGACTTGACAGGAGCGGGCTGTTGTGCTATGATAAGCGGCAGTTAGAGTAATCTAACTTTTACTTTTGGCAATGGTTAGAGTGCTCGAACTAAAATGCAAATGAAAAAGGAGACCATCGCTTTGAAGCACACGAAACGCCTGATCGCCCTGCTGCTGGGCCTTTGCCTGCTGCTGGGCCTGACCGCCTGCACGTCGTCCGCGCCTGCGGACACCGAGACGCCCGCCGCGGCCTCTGACGCCGAGACCACCGCGTCTGAGACCACGGAAGAGACCGAAGAAGCCGCTGAGCCGGAGGCCGGGGAAGAAACAGAAACGCCCACCGATTTCGGTATCCTGACCGACATTGCCGGAGAAAACGGCACGACCTATGCGAATCTGTTCACCGTCATCCTCGACAGCCAGTATGACGACCTCTGGCTGAGCAAGGCCGCGGCCATCGTCGGCGAGGACGCCGCGCAGGAGAACGTCGACTATCTCAAGAGCTTCATCAGCGCCGATATCTATGGCGAAGAAGCTGTCGAGGCCTACAAGGACGCGGGCTATTTTATGTTTGACTGCTGGTATCTCGCGGATGTGGACACCTTCACGTTCGACGGCGACACGGTCACCACGAAGCTGACCGATGGCAGCGAGCAGACCCATACCTACGAATATCTCGGCAGCTATCAGCTCGGCGAAGGCGAGATGATGACCTACGGCGGCGAGACGTTTGATGCCTCCTTCCCGGTCGACGTCTACAAGACTGCCGACGATGCAGGCGAGTTCACCTACTTCCTGTTCCGCGACGACACGATGCAGACCACGTGGCATATCGAGTTTCGCTACGGCAGCGACCTCGATCAGCTGCTGAAGTACATGGAAGGCCCGTATGCCTATTGGCTCTCCGCCGGCATCGACGCGGACGCCAGCCCCGAGACGATCGACAGCGTGATCGACCTCTTCGTCAGCGAAAACCTCGGCGGCGAAGAGTAAAGTTTACCCTTCCCCATGCCCCGGCTGGACAGCTGTCCCGCCGGGGCATTTCTTGCGCGAATTGGACAAGCTGCATAAAAACAGACATGGATTTTTTACAGATCGTTCATGATTTCCGGCTTCACTTCTGCTAATATTCCAATATCGAACTATTCAAGATCGGAGGATGCAGTATGACGGAGCTGACAAGGACCGCTTCGGAGATGTTTGTAAACACAGCGCGCTTTCTCGACGCGTATCACGCAGTGATGCAGCCGCTGTGTACGGAGGCAAAGCTGCCGCCCGCGGCGCTGGACATCATCCTGTATCTGGCGAACAATCCGAGCTATAACACGGCGAAGGACATCTGCTGCCACAAGGGCCTGAAGCCGAGCATCGTGTCGTTCCATGTGGACCGGCTGGTGACGGACGGGTATCTCGAGCGGCGCGAGGTGCCGGGCGACCGGCGGAAGACCGCACTGGTCTGCACGGAAAAGGCCGCGCCGCTGATCGCGCGCGGACGGGAGCTGCAGCATGCGTTCGCCGTGGAGCTGGGCCGGGGGCTGGATCAGGAGGACTTGGAACATTTCCGGCGGTGTGTGGCGGTATTTGACCGCAATATCGACCGTCTGCGCGGCAGCGTGCCGCGCGCGGCCAGATCGGAGGAAGCAGAATGATCAAACTATTCAAACAGATGCGCAAAAAAGAGGCGCTGATGGCGCTGCTCTGCGCGGTGCTGGTGGTGGGGCAGGTGTGGTTCGAGCTGCGGCTGCCGGATTATATGACGCAGCTGACGACGCTCATCAAAACGCCCGGCAGCACGAGCGGCGACATCTGGAATGTCGGCGTGCAGATGCTGCTCGTCACGCTGGGCAGCGCCGTGCTCTCCATCGGCTGCGGCTTTCTGGCGGCGAAATGTGCCTCGGGCTTCAGCTTTACCGTGCGCGAAAAGCTGTTCCACCACGTGATGGCCTGCGGCAGCGAGGAGATGCAGGGCTTTTCCGTGCCGAGCCTCATCACGCGCACGACAAACGACATCACGCAGATCCAGATGATCGTTGCGATGGGATTGCAGATGATGATCAAGGCGCCGATCATGGCCGTCTGGGCCGTGATCAAAATCCTCGGCAAGAGCTGGGAGCTGTCTGCGGTGACGGCGGCGTTCGTTGTCGTCCTGTGCGGGACGGTACTGGCCATCATGGCGAGCTGCCTGCCGCGGTTCCGGCTGGTGCAGAAGACGACCGACCAGATCAACCGCGTCGCCCGTGAAAATCTGACGGGCATCAACGTCGTCCACGCGTTCAACGCGGAGGACTATCAGAATCAGAAATTCGATGGCCCGAGCAAAAAGATGCTGGGCCTCCAACTGAAAAACCAGCGGCTGTTTTCGCTGCTGCTGCCGGTGATGACGCTCGGGATGAACGGGCTGGCGCTCGCCATCTACTGGGTGGGCGCGGCGCTGGTCGAGGCAATTTCTGTGGCCGACATGGCCGCGCGGCTGACGATGTTCACGAACGTCATCGTCTTCAGCACGTATGCCACCTATGTCGTCATGTCGTTCATGATGCTCGTCATGATCTTCATGCTCTATCCGCAGGCGCAGGTCTCGGCGGAGCGCATCAATGAGGTACTCGAGACCGTGCCGCACATCACCGAGGGCACGCAGGACGCGGCCCCGGAGCAGGGCACGCTCGAATTCCGCGATGTCTCCTTCCGCTATCCGAACGCGAAGGAGGACGAGCTGGAGCACATCAGTTTCAAGGTTGGCCGCGGGCAGACGCTCGCCGTCATCGGCGCGACCGGCTCCGGCAAGACGACGCTCGTCGGCCTGATCCCGCGCTTTTACGATGCGACGGACGGCGAAGTCCTAATCGACGGCGTGAACGTGAAGGACTATACGTTCGACGCGCTCTATGACCGCCTCGGCTACGTGACGCAGAAGGCCGTCCTCTTCGCCGGGACGGTGCAGGACAACGTGTTCTTCGGCGAGAGCACTGTGCCGGAGACGGACGAAGTCCTGAGCGACGCGCTCTCGCTGTCGCAGGCGGCGGAATTCGTCGGGAAATATCCCGAGGGCGCAGAGCACCCGATCGCGCAGCTTGGCCGGAACGTCTCCGGCGGGCAGAAGCAGCGCCTGTGCATTGCCCGCGCGCTGGCGCGGAAGCCGGAAATTCTGGTATTTGACGATTCGTTCTCCGCGCTCGATTACCGGACGGATGCCGCGCTCCGCGAGGGGCTGGCAAAGGAGCTGCCGGATACGACGAAGGTTATCGTCGCCCAGCGCATCAGCACCATCCGCCACGCGGATCAGATCCTCGTGCTCGACCGCGGCGCAGCCGTGGGTCTCGGGACGCACGACGAGCTGATGCGCAGTTGCGACGTCTACCGCGAGATCGCGCTCTCGCAGCTCAGCGCGGCGGAGCTTGCAGAAGGAGGGAAGACCGAATGAAACCGAATATGCAGCCAACGCAGGACGCGAACATGGGCAAGGCCCTCTCGCGCCTGAACCAATACATGCACAAGACGCTTGGCATCATGATCTTCGCGCTCGTGCTCGCGGCGCTGAGCGCCGTGATGACGATCATCGGGCCGGATAAGGTCGGGCAGATCGCAACGCTGATGTCTGACGGTCTTGTGACCGGGATCGACCTTGGCGCGGTCGCGAAGGTCGGCATTTTCCTCGCCGTGATCTACGGCCTGAGCGCCCTGTTCGGATTTTTACAGCACTATATCATGGCGACCGTCACGCTCGACACGTCCTATCGGATGCGTGCGGAGCTGTCGGCCAAGATCAACCGCGTCCCGCAGAAATATTTCAATTTCCATGCACAGGGCGACATTTTAAGCCGCATCACGAACGACGTTTCTACGCTCCAGCAGGGCCTGACCAACGCACTGCCGACGATCATCAGCGCGGCGACGCAGTTTGTCGGCTGCCTGATCATGATGTTCGTGACGGAATGGCGGCTGGCGCTTGCGGCGCTCGGCATTACGCTGATCGGCCTCGTGCTCGTTGTGCTCATCATGTCGCGCTCGCAGAAATACTTTACCGCCCGGCAGGAGAGCCTCGGCGCGCTGAACGGCTACGTGGAGGAGATGTATTCCGGCCACGAGGTCGTGCGCATCTCGCGCGCGGGCAAGAATGTAACCGAACATTTTGACAAGCTGAACGCCGCCGTCTACGACGCGAACTGGAAATCGCAGTTCCTCTCCGGCGTCATGCAGCCGCTGATGAACGTCATCGGCAATCTTGCTTACGTCGCCGTCTGCGTGATCGGCTCCGTGCTGGCGATGAACGGCACGATCGAATTCGGCGTCATCATTTCCTTCATCCTCTATGTCCGCCTGTTCACCTCGCCGCTGACGCAGATCGCGCAGGGCATGACCAACATGCAGACGGCCTCCGCCTCGGCGCACCGAATCTTTGACTTCCTCGAGAGCGAAGAGCTCAGTGATGAGAGCGGCAAGACCGAGCAGATCGAGCAGGTGCGCGGCGCGGTCGAATTTGACCATGTCCGCTTCAGCTACCCCGACTCGCCGGACAAGATCATCATCAAGGACTTCTCGGCCAAGGTGCAGCCGGGCCAGAAGGTTGCCATCGTCGGCCCGACCGGCGCGGGCAAGACCACGATGGTCAATCTGCTCATGCGCTTTTTCGAGGTCAACAGCGGCAGCATCCGCATCGACGGCGTCCCGACGAGCGAGCTGCGGCGCGAGGATGTCCACAAGCTGTTCGGCATGGTGCTGCAGGACACATGGCTCTTTGAGGGCACGGTCCGCGAAAACCTCGTCTACAACATGGAGGGCATCACCGAGGAACAGCTGGAGACCGTCTGCCGCGCCTGCGGGCTCGACAAGTTCATCCACACACTGCCGAATGGCTTTGACACCGTCCTTTCCGAGGCGACGAGCATCTCCGCCGGGCAGAAGCAGCTGCTGACGATCGCGCGTGCGATGCTCCAGAACGCGCCGATGCTGATTCTGGACGAGGCGACCAGCTCTGTCGATACCCGCACTGAGCTGCTCATCCAGCGCGCAATGGACCGCCTGACCGAGGGCCACACGAGCTTCGTCATCGCGCACCGCCTCTCGACGATCAAAAATGCCGACCTGATCCTTGTCATGCAGGGCGGCGACGTCATCGAGAGCGGCACGCACGACCAGCTGATGAACAAGGGCGGCTTCTACGCAGAACTCTATAACAGCCAGTTCGAGCAGGCGTCCTGAAAAATAATTTTCGCCGCAGCGGTTGTAGGGGCAGTCGCCCTCATCGGCCCCAAAGGCCCCCTCTACGAAGAGGGGGCTGTCATGCAAAGCATGACTGGGAGAGAAATCCCTGCGCAGCGGAGGCTTTCCCCAAGGGAATGCCTTGGGCGGACAGAGCCGTCCGCCCCTACAAACGGTATCCATAAGATGCCGCCTGCCTGACATCATCAAAATCGCATGCACCGCGCCAAAATGAAAAGGAACCTCTCAAAGAGAGGTTCCTTTTTCGTTACTTATGATTTTCCGCAACAGAGATACGCACCTGCGCGCGGCGTCTCGCCGCCTCGCGGACGCGCCGCTCTTCCTTGGAGAGCGACGGATTTTCGAGCGCGGACTCTGCGCGGGCCAGCGCATCCTTCGCGCGCGGCAGGTCGATCTGGTCGGCCCATTCGAACGTGGTCGCGATCAGGCGCACCTCGTTCTTCGTCATCGCGAGCATCCCGCCGATGCAGGCGGCATACCGCTTCTGCCCGTCGATGGTGACGCGCGCCTCGCCCATGCCGAGCGCCGTGACAAAGTCGATATGGTGCGCGAGCAGCGTCAGCTCGCCGGTCGTCGCGCGGACGGTCAGCGATTCGGCCGGGCCGTGATAATATTCCCCGTCCGGCGTGACGATCGTCAGTTGGAAGGTGCTCATGCTTCCCCGCCTTTCGCGCGGGCGACGACGTCGTCGATGCCGCCGGCGAAGAGGAACGCGGACTCGGGGATGTCGTCATGCTTGCCTTCCACGATTTCACGGAAGCCGCGGATGGTCTCCTTCAGCGGGACGTACTTGCCCTGATAGCCGGTGAACTGCTCGGCAACATGGAACGGCTGGGACAGGAAGCGCTGCACCTTTCTGGCGCGGCTAACGGTGAGCTTGTCCTGCTCGGACAGCTCGTCCATGCCCATGATGGCGATGATATCCTGAAGCTCCTTATAGCGCTGGAGCATGTGGATGACAGACTGTGCGACCTCATAATGCTCCTGCCCGACGACATCCGGCGAGAGCACGCGGGACGTGGAGTCCAGCGGATCGACCGCCGGGAAAATGCCGAGCGAAGCGATGGAACGATCCAGAACCGTCGTCGCGTCGAGGTGGGCAAACGTGGTGGCCGGGGCCGGGTCGGTCAAGTCGTCCGCAGGGACATAGACCGCCTGCACGGACGTGATCGAGCCGTCCTTCGTGGATGTGATACGCTCCTGAAGTGCGCCCATCTCGGTGGCCAGCGTGGGCTGGTAGCCGACGGCGGAAGGCATACGGCCAAGCAGCGCCGAGACTTCGGAGCCTGCCTGCGTGAAGCGGAAGATGTTGTCGATGAACAGCAGCACGTCCTGATGCTTGACGTCGCGGAAATATTCCGCCATCGTCAGACCGGACAGGCCGACGCGCATACGCGCTCCGGGCGGTTCGTTCATCTGGCCGTAGACCAGAGCAGTCTTGGACAGGACGCCGGACTCTTTCATCTCATGATAGAGGTCGTTGCCCTCGCGGCTGCGCTCGCCGACGCCGGTGAAGACCGAGCAGCCGTTGTGCGCCGTCGCGATATTGTAGATCAGCTCCTGAATGAGGACCGTCTTGCCGACGCCCGCGCCGCCGAACAGGCCGATCTTGCCGCCCTTGGCATAGGGGCAGATCAGGTCGACGACCTTGATGCCGGTCTCGAGGATCTCAGTGGAGGATTCCTGCTCTTCAAACGACGGGGCCTCGCGGTGGATGGGCAGACGCTCGACGTTCTCGGGCATGCCCGCGTCGTCCAGCGGTTCACCCAGCAGATTGAAGATGCGGCCGAGGCACGCATCACCGACCGGGACGGTGATGGGGCTGCCGGTGTCGACGGCCTCCATGCCGCGGGTCAATCCGTCGGTCGAGCTCATCGCGACGCAGCGAACCACGCCGCCGCCGATCTGCTGCTCCACCTCGGCGGTGATCGTCTTGCCGTTGTGCTCAAGCGTGATCGCGTTCAGCAGGTTCGGCAGGTTCGCCTCCGGGAAGCGGATGTCGAGCACCGGGCCGGTGACCTGGACGACGGTGCCGATGTTTTTGGTTGACAAAGGATTCACACTCCTTTTGAATCAAATGGGGTGGGACGCCTCGCGTCCCGGAGTGGTCAGTTTTCGCTGCCAGCGACAATTTCCGTAATCTCCTGCGTAATCGCGCCCTGGCGGGCCCGGTTGTACTGGAGATTGAGGTTTTCGATGATCTCGTCGGCGTTTTTGCTGGCGGCGTCCATCGCCATGCGCCGCGCCGCCTGCTCGGAGGCGGTAGACTCGCACAGCGCGCCATAGAGCACGCCGCCGAGATATTCCGGCACGATTGCGTTGAACACGGCCTCGCTCCCGCCCTCATAGATCATTGCGCGCTGCGCGTTTGTCTGCTTTTCCGCCGAGATCGTCAGCGGCAGCAGCGGGAGCGCGGCGGGCGTCTGCGCGAGGAGCGAGACGAAATTCGTGTAGACCAGAACGACGTTTTGATACGTCTTGTCCAAAAACCCGTCTGCGACGAGCTTTGCAATGCTATAACAGTCGCCAATGGAGACGGACGCCGCCTCGCGATACTCCTCGGTGAGGATCTCGCAGCTGCGGTGCTGGAAAAATTCGACCGTTTTCTTCCCGATGGGCAGCACAACGGCGTCCTGCGGCATCTGGCGGAAGGCCAGCTTGAGGACGTTGTTGTTATAGCCGCCGGCGAGACCGCGGTCGCCCGCGATGACGATGTAGATGGTCTTGCCGGGTCCTGCCTGCCGGAGATAGGGCGATTCGAACGAGCGGCTCGAATCGGCGATCTCGTTCATCGCCTCGTAGAGCGCGGTGAAATACGGGCGGCAGGCGACGGCGCGGGACTGCGCGCTGCGGAGCTTGGAGGACGCGACCAGCTCCATGGCTTTCGTGATCTGTCTCGTGGAGGCCATGGACTTGATGCGGGTCTTGATCGCTTTTGTGGATAATCCGGCCATGGGGGCGCCTCCTTGTTACAGATTTCTGAGGAATTCCGCGACGCGAGTTTCGATGGCGGTCTTGAGCGCGGCCTCGTCCTCGTCGCTGAGCTTGCCGGTCGTGCGGATGTTCTCCAGCAGCCCGGCATAGTTGGCGTCCATCCACGGATAAAGCTCCGTTTCAAACGCGCGGATCTTCGCGACCGGCACATCCTTCAGATAGCCGCCGATGACGGCATAGAGGATGGCGACCTGATGCGCCACGTCGACCGGGGCATTGCGGTCCTGCTTCAGGACTTCCACGATGCGCTCGCCCTGCGCCAGACGCTCCTGCGTGTCGCGGTCGAGGTCCGAGCCGAACTGCGCGAAGCTCTGCAATTCGCGGTACTGCGAATAGAGCAGCTTCAACCGGCCCGCGACCTTCTTCATCGCCTTGATCTGCGCGTCGCCGCCGACGCGGGACACGGAGATGCCGGGGTTGACGGCGGGCATGATGCCGGAATGGAACAGCTCCGTCTCGAGGAAAATCTGGCCGTCGGTGATGGAGATAACGTTCGTTGGGATGTAGGCGGACACGTCGCCGGCCTGCGTCTCGATGATGGGCAGCGCGGTCAGCGAACCGCCGCCGCACTCCGGGCTCAGACGCGCTGCGCGCTCGAGCAGGCGGGAGTGCAGATAGAACACGTCGCCGGGGTAGGCTTCACGTCCGGGCGGTCTCCGGATCAGCAGCGACAGGGCGCGGTACGCGGTGGCATGCTTGCTGAGGTCGTCGTAGATGACGAGCACGTCCTTGCCCTGGTGCATGAAATATTCCCCCATCGTGCAGCCGGAATAGGGTGCGATGTATTGCAGCGGCGCCAGCTCCGACGCCGTCGCGGACACGACGATGGTATAGTCCATCGCGCCGCCCGCCTCGAGCATGCCGACCAGCTGCGCGACCGTCGACCGGCGCTGGCCGATGGCGACGTAGATGCAGATGACGTCCTTGCCCTTCTGGTTGAGGATGGTGTCGGTGGCGATGGCGGTCTTGCCGGTCTGGCGGTCGCCGATGATCAGCTCACGTTGGCCGCGGCCAATGGGGATCATCGAGTCGATGGCCTTGATGCCGGTCTGGAGTGGGACACTGACGCTCTTGCGCTCGAGAATGCCGGGCGCGGGTGCCTCGATCGGGTCGAAGCGGACGGCGTCGATCGGGCCTTTGCCGTCGATCGGCTGACCCAGCGCGTCGACGACGCGGCCAATGAGCGCCTCGCCCACGGGCACGGACACGACGCGGCCCGTGCGCTTGACGGTGTCGCCCTCGCGGATGCCCTCCTCGGAGCCAAGCATGACGATGGAAACGGAGCTTTCCTCCAGATTCTGCGCCATGCCGTACACGCCGCCGGGGAATTCGAGCAGTTCACCGGCCATGCAGCCGTCGAGTCCTGCCGCGCGGGCAATGCCGTCGCCGATCAGGGTGACGGTGCCGGTCTCAGACTGGTTGATCTTTGTTTCGTAGTGTTTGATTTGCGAACGGATGATGCGGGAAATCTCTTCCGGTCTTAATTCCATAGCTTCACCAGCTTTCAGTTACTATTTGTTTGCAGGATGCGCTGGAGCTCGTCCAGATGGTGCCGGACAGTGCCGTCATACTGCACGCCGCCCATCGTCAGCTTCACGCCGCCGATGAGATCGGGTTCAACCTTGACGGTCAGCTCCACGTGCTTGCCGGTCTTGGCCTCGAGTTTCTGCCGGAGCTTTTCCTGCAGCTCCTCGCGCATCGGCGCGGCAGACACGGCGGTGACGGCGAGGATGTTGTTGTCCTCGTTGTAGCGCGCGCGATAGACCGTCTCACAGTCCGGAAGCTGCGAGACTGTGCCGTTGGCGCAGAGCAGCTTGACGAAGTTCAGCGTATACGGATGCAGCGCATCTTTCCACGCCTCGTCGAGCAGCGCCTCGCGCTCCGCCTTCGGAATCGACGGCTCCGTCAGCAGCCTGCGATAGTCCGGGTCTTCCCGGAACACGGCGGCGAACGCGCCGAGATCCGCGAGGATCTGCGCGCTCAGGCCCTCGTCCTTCGCGAGGTCGTAGAGCGCGCCGCCGTAGGTGATCGAAGTTTTACTCGTCATGATCCTTCACCCAATTCGTCGATGAACTTGCCGATCAGGGCCTCATGCTCTTTTTCGCCGATCTCCTTTTCCGCGACCTTCGAGGCGATCTCCACGGCAAGACCCGAGATCTCGCCCTTCAGCTCGTCCATGGTCTTGCGGCGTTCGAGTTCAATTTCGCGGCTGGCCTTTTCGCGCATCGCGTCGGCCTCCGCCTTCGCGGTGGAGACGATCTGCTCGCTGGCAAGGTTGGCGGACGAGATAGCGCGGGTGGTGATGGCCTTGGCCTCTTCCGAAGCGGTCTTCAGATGGGTCTCATACGCAGCCTTGGCCTCTTCGGCGTCGGCCTTGGCCTTTCCGGCCTCATCGTAGAGCCCGTCGACCTCGGCCTGACGCTTGGCGATGATGTTCTTGATCGGCTGGAACAGGAATTTCTTGAACAGAACGATCTGGATCAGCAGATTGCAGATCTGTGCGATGGTCGTCCACGGGGCCAGCTCGACGAGGGACTGAAAATTCATGTTACAGTCCTCCTTTTTCAGAGATCAGTTGGCTTACAGCAAGCCGGTGAACAGGCCGGGCGCGACGAAGATCAGCAGCAGGCCGATGACGAAGCCGTAGATACCGGTGGTCTCGGCGCAGGCGATGCCAAGGAACATCGTGCTGGTGAGATCGCTCTTCATCTCGGGCTGGCGGGCCATGGCCTCGAGGGCCTTACCGGCGATATAGCCTTCGCCGATGCCGGGGCCGAAGCCGGAGATCATGGCGATGCCGGAGCCAATGGCGCAGCCCATCAGGATAATTGCTTTTGCGAGTTCAGTCATTTGAAGATCCTCCTATACTTTCCTTTTTGTTTTTTTACTTTATTTTATTCCGCAGCTGTCCGGATGAAGATCATCGTCAGCATGCAGAAAATAAACGCCTGCATAAAACTGGAGAACCAGTCGAAATACAGCGAGAGCACCGCCGGCACGCCGACGGCCAGGAATGGGATGTTCCCGAGCACATCGCCGACCACACCGGGCAGCAGCCCGAACAGCGCATGATTCGCCAAAATGAGTGCGGCATAGACCAGCGAGCTGATGACATAGCCGGACAGGACGTTGCCGAAGTGACGGAAGGACATCGAGATCGGCTTGAAGACCTCGCCGAGCACGTTGAACGGCGCCATTGGGAACACCGGATCGCAGAAGCCCTTGAGATAGCCCAAAAAGCTGTTGGTCTTGATCTTATAGTACGTGATGAGCATGAACACGATCAGCGCCCAGCCGAGCAGTACGGACACGTCCGCCGTCGGGGCCCAGAGGCCGAGCAGCGAGAGCAGGCTGCTGCCGAGCGAGAGCGAGAAGAGCGCCGCGATCATCGGCACCATATCCATCCACTGCTCGCCCATGTTGGCGCGGACAAAATTTTCCGCCATCATGACGATCTTCTCCGCGACGGCCTGCCGCTTGGAGATGTTCCGGACCTTGAGATCGTGCGTCAGCCAGACGCAGAGCAGCGTCAGCACCAGCATCACACACCATGTGCCGACCATGCTCGCCGTGATGGGGATGCCGCCGAGGATCGGGATCTCAAAGTATACTGGTGCACCGTGAATATCGACTTCCATCAGGATTCCCCCTTTTTCTCTGTATCATCTCTGCGCGCGCGGGCGGAGCGCACCGCGCGGCGGATCATCATAATTGGCTGCGGCGCCAGAAACGGCACCAGTACTGCGATATAATGGAACCATGGGACGAGCACGCCGGTGACGACCGCGAACGCCATGATCATGATGCGGCCGAGATAGGACGCCTTGAGCTGCTTCTGCGCGGCGGCCTTGTCGGCCTCGCCGGAATCGGAGATCCGCTGCACCCGGCGGGCGAGCAGATAGAGATTGAGCAGCGCGAAAAAGCTGCCCCACACCGCGCCGAGCGGGACCGTATAGTCCAGGCGGTGCAGCAGCGCGAAAACCACGCAGATCAGCGCGCTGCAGACGATCTCGCCGATCAGCACATAGCGCAGCTCTGCCCGGACATCTTTGCTGAGATGGTGCATAGGAACCCTCCTGTCAGCTGTGATCATCGAAATGGACGGTGGTCCGCGGGGGCTTGGACGGCTTTTTGGGCCGCAGCATGCTCCACGCGCTTGAAAGGCCGGACAGGATGCCGACGATGAGCGCCGTGACGACCACCCAATAGCCCCAGCCGTGCTTTGTCACGAGCAGATTGGCCAGCCAGCACAGCACCAGCGGCGGCGTGATCACACAGACGCCGAGCTGTCCGACGAGCGCCAGTCCGCGCATCCATTTTTCAAGCCTGTGCATCCGGGCCTCGCACCTCCAAACGGCTTTTTTCCAAATTGCCTGTATTATAACACACATGTTAAGAAAAAAGCAATCCATATCAAAATATTATATAATATGCCTATAATGACATGTTGCTATCGATAAACAGGAATAACGCGGAAAAATATCAGTAAAACGCATGAAATGCACAGAAACTGCAAACGGGAAGAAAATATTGCGGGTTGTGCCATCTGAAAAATTGCATCGGCCGCGTTAAGCATGCGTTCAGAAACTGCACGTTTCTGTACTGGATTTCCGCAGTCCGGTTTGCTATACTATAAAAATAGAATGAAACAGACGGAGGCGTTTGCGATGGAAGAGCTGATCAGCGGCTATTGCCGCACGCAGGATGCGGCGCGGATGGTGCTGTGTGAGGAGGACGGCGGCGTCTGGGAAGCGGACTGCGACTATGCCGCGGGCTGCGCCTACCGCGACGTCTGCGAGATCGGCAAACGGATACGGGAACTGGAGGAACGGACATGAATATCTGCCTTTACGGCGCGTCGAGCACGGAGCTGGACGCGCGTTATCTGGACGCGGCCTATGACCTTGGCCGCCGCATTGCCGCGGGCGGCCATACGATGGTCTATGGCGGCGGGGCGCAGGGCGTGATGGGCGCGGCAGCGCGCGGCGTGGTCGACGGCGGCGGGGCCCTTGTCGGGATCGCGCCGACGTTTTTCAAACGTGCACCCGGCGTACTCTTTGACGGGTGCAGCGAGTTCATCGACACCAAGACGATGGCCGAACGCAAGACCCTCATGATGCAGCGGGCCGACGCCTTTGTCATGGCCCCCGGCGGCATCGGGACATACGAGGAATTTTTCGAGGTGCTGACGCTCAAGCAGCTCGGGCGGCACAACCCGCCCCTCGCCGTGCTCAACACGCTGGGCTATTACGACGCGATGCAGGCCATGCTGGAGCACACGGTGGCCGCGCACTTTGCCAAGCCCATCTGCCTGCAAATTTACCGCCTGTTCGACGAACCGGCGGCGCTGATGGAGTATCTCGAGCACTATGACCCGGACGAGGTCGACGTCCGCCACATTAAAAATATCTGAGGTAGCGCGATGAACGAACCCTACGAATTCTATTTGAAAAGTGCAGACTATGTCCGCGCGCGGATGCCGTTCCAGCCGGAGCTCGCGGTGATCCTCGGCTCGTCGCTCGGGCCGTTTGCGGCGGAAGTGCAGAACCGGACGGAGATCGCCTATGCGGATATCCCGAATTTTCCGCGCTGCACCGTGGCCGACCACGCGGGCAAGCTCATCTTCGGCGAGCTGGCGGGCAAGCGGCTCGTCTGCCTCTCGGGGCGCTTCCACAGCTACGAGGGCTACGACTTCGAGCAGCTGACGCAGCCGGTGCGGCTTTTGAAGCTGCTGGGCGTGCGCGCGGCAATTTTGACAAACGCAGCGGGCGGCGTGAACCTCAACTACCGCCCCGGCGACGTCATGGTCATCTCCGACCATATCAAGCTGAATGGCGCAAGTCCGCTGCGCGGGCAGAACGTGGAAGACTTCGGCGAGCGGTTTTTCGACACGACGCGCATGTACACGCCGGAGCTGCGCGCGCTTGCGCTCCGCTGCGCCGAAGGCAGCGGACTCCACGTCCACGAAGGCGTCTATTTCTTCATGCCCGGCCCGCAGTTTGAAACACCAGCCGAGATCCGCGCTATTCGCATTCTCGGCGGCGATGCCGTCGGCATGTCGACCGTCACCGAGGCGCTCACCGCCGCGCACTGCGGCCTGCCCATCCTGGGTCTCAGCGTCATCACGAACATGGCCGCCGGCGTGACCGGCGCAGCGCTCTCCGGCGCGGAGGTCAACGAGACCGGTGCGGCCATCGGCGCAAAATTCAGCGCCTACCTCAAATCCATCCTCAAGGAGCTGTGACCATGGAAGCAAGAGCCGACGCCGGATTGGCGTACATGCTGCAATACGAGCACGTCGCGTGGTACGAGGACGGGGCCGTCCACATCCTCGACCGCCGCGTCTACCCCACGAAGGTCGAATACGTCACCTGTCGCGATCATGTGGCCGTGATGCAGGCCATCCGCGACATGGTCACGCAGTCTGCCGGGCCGTATACGGCAGCAGGGATGGGCATGGCCCTCGCCGCGTGGGAGTGCCGCGGGAAAACGGCGGCAGAGCAGATGGCATATCTGCATCAGGCCGCCGGGACGATCGCAGACGCCCGCCCAACGACCCGTTCGCGCATGGCCCTCATCTGCGACGGGTGCCTGAACGCAGCAGAGGCCGCGCTGGCCGAGGGGCGGGCAGATATCGACCTCGCGATCCGCGAGCACGTGATCCGCACGAACAACCGCCGCTACGGCAAGATCAATCAGGTCGCAAAATACCTTGTCGACCTCTTCCCGGCGCACGGGACGGTTATGACCCAGTGCTTCGGCGAGACCATCGTTGGCATGATGCTGAAGGAGGCAAAGCTTGCGGGCAAGGACATCCGCCTCTTCTGCCCGGAGACGCGGCCCTATTTTCAGGGCGCGCGCCTGACCGCGACGGTCTGCCGCGACATGGGCTTCGACGTGACCGTCATCACCGACAACATGCCCGCGTTCGTCATGGAGCGCGAGGGTGTCGACCTGTTCACCTGTGCGGCGGACGCGATCTGCCTCGACGGTTATGTGGTCAACAAGGTCGGCACGCTGCAAATCGCCATCTGTGCGAACCATTTCGGCATCCCGGCGTTCGTCACCGGCGCGCCCGACATCGGCCACCCGACGAAGGACACCGTCCGCATTGAAATGCGCGATCCGGAATTCACACTCCAGGCCATGGGCGTCCGCACTGCTGCCGAGGGCGTGAAGGGCTACTATCCGGCGTTCGATATGACGCCGCCGCACCTCATCTCCGGCATCGTTACCGACCGCGGCGTGTTTTCGCCCTTCGACCTGCACCGCTACTTTGCAGACGGCGGCGCGGGTGAATACGACACCGTCGTATAACATCATAATTCCGTCCTGTTTTCACAAATTTTATCCTGCAATTCCCGCCGCCCGGCGCGTATTTTGCGTCCGGGCGGCGCATTTTTGCGGCGAAAAGACGTGAAAATGCAGGATGCTCTGCGGCAATATTTCAGGCGCTTGCAGTGCGAATGAGGCAGCACTGCAAAATTTCTGCCATCTGGCGCGGAAATGCACCCGGTTTGCAGGAATTTCGTCATCAGGCTGCAAACGGATTTTGCAGGATGAAATGCAGGATTTCATTCCTGCATTTCATGATTTTGTGCAAAACTAACAATATACAGTTTCGCTTTTTGAGCAATAGTGGTTGATTTTTTCGCTGGATGCGCTATACTAAAGATACAAAGAAAAGCAAATCGCATCCCAATGAAGGATGCGCTGCAAAGGAGACCTGCTATGATGGTCACTGCGCTTGCTGCCTGCACTGCGCTTTATCTTGCTGCCATGGTCGCCATGACCGTGAAGGGCATGAACGCCTGATAGATTCATTTTTCCATCTTTCCATCCGTATCGCAATTTCCCGTTCGCCGAACCGCCGTCTGTATTGTGCGCTCCCCGTTGTTTTTTACGTTTCGGATTCTACGCACACCCCAGCGTTTCCTGCCCGGCAGGAATCCCCAGCAGATAGGTTCGCCATACCACGGCCTGGACGCCCGCTGAACTTTCTCGTTCAGCGGGCGGTTTTTCATGCCCGCCGCAACGTCAGAAGAAGCCAGCTACATTGCGCTTCCGCCGGGGCGGCGAAAGCTCCATATTCGCTGGCTCCTTCTTCCTTTCCAAACTGTGACCGCTG
>ERZ772880.1022-NODE-1022-length-25163-cov-4.209614_pt1 | contig 25163 bp, 20 predicted proteins | sample MGYA00580577_ERZ772880 | MGnify/ENA primary metagenome ERZ772880 (study PRJEB29015, sample SAMEA2737705) | human gut metagenome | biome: human gut; feature: human-associated habitat; material: faeces | place: China | collected 2012 ... | reverse complement strand
ACCTGGCATCTCCGCCGCTCGTCATCGCCTATGCGCTCGCTGGCACCATGGATTTCGATTTTGAAACCCAGCCGCTTGGCAAGGATCCGGACGGTAATGATGTGTATCTGAAGGATATCTGGCCCACCAATGGCGAGGTTGCCGCCGTGGTGGACGGTACCGTCAGCCGTGAGATGTTCCTGAAGGATTACGCTTCCGTATTCGAAGGCGACCGTCGTTGGAAAGGACTTGACGTTCCAGAAGGCGAACTGTTCGCATGGAATGAGGATTCCACCTACGTGCGTAAGCAGACGTTCTTCGATGGCATGAAGGCCACACCGGATCCCGTCGAAGACATTCATGGCGCCCGCGTGCTCGCACTGCTCGGTGATTCCGTGACCACCGACCATATTTCTCCAGCCGGCGCGTTCAAGGCTTCCAGTCCTGCTGGCAAGTACCTGACCGACCGTGGCGTCGAACCGAAGAACTTCAACTCCTATGGTTCCCGTCGAGGCAATCATGAGGTCATGGTACGTGGCACGTTCGGCAATATCCGACTGCGCAACCAGTTGCTTGCGTCCGTAGGAGAAGAGGTCACTCCGGGCGGTTTCACCTACGATTTCCTCGACCAGAAGCCGACCACCATTTTCGAGGCGTCCCGAGACTACATCGAACACGATGTGCCTCTGGTGGTACTTGCCGGTAAGGAATATGGCACTGGCTCCTCACGTGATTGGGCTGCCAAGGGAACCGTTATGCTGGGCGTCAAAGCCGTTATCACCGAAAGCTTCGAACGTATCCACCGTTCGAACCTGATCGGCATGGGTGTGCTGCCGTTGCAGTTCCCCGCAGGCGACTCCTATGAGAGCCTCGGCCTTGATGGCACCGAAACGTACGATATTGCCGGCGTTGAAGAATTCAACAATGGCATCACCCCGAAGACCGTGCGTGTCACCGCCACCCATAGCGACGGTTCCACAACCGAATTCGACGCGGTCGTACGCATCGACACCCCAGGCGAGGCCGACTACTACCGCAACGGGGGCATCCTCCAGTATGTGCTGCGCAATCTCATGAAATAAATAATCACATGATTGAGATCGGCAAGTGACAAAGCCCGTGTCGCACTGTGCAATGCAGTATGACACGGGCTTTGTTGATACCGGTTTTTCATGCGTTTGATACTACGGCGGAATCGGTCTGTCTCGTCACATTGTTGACCCAACGATACTTTCGATAATGCAGCAAAGCAGGAATCATCTTGATGCATTCGTCGGTATTCAGCAAAGCATAGACCGCCAATACCGGCAACTTCCACACGAAAGCCGCCAACAGACCGACCGGTACGACGACAAGCCACATAACGCTCGCATCGCAGACAAGTCCGAACCGGGAATCGCCTCCGGCAGGGAAAATACCGGCGATAGTCAGATTGGCCATGCACCCGCATGCCGCATAATAGGCGCAGATAAACAGCATAACCGACAGATAACGCGTGGCCTGCGGCGTCAATCCCGCCCACTGCAACGCCAAAGGACGTGCCGCGATAATCAACAGGCCGGTTCCAACGCCAACTGTCGCCACCAGTACACAGAGCCTGTCGCCCATAACCTTCGCCTGATCGAAAGCATTGCGGCCAAGCAGATTACCGACAAGAATGCCGCCCGCATTGCCAAGGCCAAGACTCAAACAGACCAACAGATCCTTGACGATATTCGCAATGGAATTGGCCGCCACCGCATCCGTACCAAGATGACCCATAATCACGGTGTACATGGTGAAACCGCAGCCCCAAACCAGCTCATTGCCAAGCACGGGCAGACTATACTTCCAAAAATCCTTCTGCAACGCCACATCCGGATGCAACATCATCGACAACCGCAAACGTGGGCGGCCATTGCGGCTGGCTACAAGCACAGACCACACCAGTTCGATGGCTCGGGAAATCACCGTGGAAATCGCCGCGCCGAAAATACCCAATGCGGGTAAACCGAACCAACCATAGATCAGCACCGCGTTCAGCGCAACATGCACGATCACGCCAACCGTGCTTACCGTCATTCCGGTAACCGCCGCACCCACATTCTTCATCAGACACAAATACATTTGCGACAAACCGATGAACAGGTACGAAACCGACGAAACCCGCAAATACTGTGAGCCGATGGCAATCAGCGTCGCATCGTTCGTCATAATCGACATCAACGTTTCCGGAATGAGTAGCGTCAATGCGAAAAACACCAGCGACAATCCGCCGGCATACAGCATGATGAACGCCAAGACACGTTCGACGGCATTCGTGTTGCCCGCACCCCAATACTGGGCCACCAGAATGCTCATGCCAAGCGTGAGCGCGGCAAGACACAAACTGAAAATGAACTGGAACTGCGTGGCAAGAGACACTGCCGACAGCTCGTTTTGACCGACGTTCGTCAGCATAAGAGTGTCGGCGCACGATGACAGCGCCAGCATCAGTTGTTGAAACGCGATGGGCAGGGCGAGTGTCAACGTCTGTCGAAGAAACTCGCGCCAAGTGATGGAAGATTGCATGATGATGTGAGGATGGTGCGGTGCGTTTTACTGAATCGAATCCTTCCAAGCGTGATATTCCGCTGCCTTGCCTTCCCAATATTCGCGGTCGGCGTCGGTGATCTCACGGATCACATGGCATGGATTGCCGACTGCCACCGAATGCGAAGGAATGTCCTTGACCACCACTGATCCGGCACCGATCACCACATCATCGCCGATGGTGACGCCAGGGCCGACCACCACATTGCCGCCGAACCAGACATCGTTGCCAATGGTGATCGGACGAGCGCCTTCAGGGCCGGAGGAACGCACCGTCGCATCGATCGGATGATACGGCGTGTACAGGCCCACTCGGGGGCCGAAGAACACGCGGTCGCCGATGGTGATGCGTGCCACGTCAAGGAAAATGCAATCCATGTTGGCATAGAAATTCTTGCCGATGAACGTGTTGCATCCATAATCGCAGTTGAATGGGGGTTCCACGAATCCACCCTCTCCAAATGCGCCGAACAGTTCGTGAAACAGTTCGTCACGTTCTTTGAACGCGTCATATTCGGACGTGTTGATGGCCTGCACCAGGCGACGCTTGCGCATATTCGCTTCCTGCTGTTGCGGACTATCGGCCACATACAGTTCGCCGGAGAGCATACGCTCCCATTCGTCGCGTGCCGGATGATTGGTGGGTTCCACCATGCTGCCTCCTCTGCTGTATTACGTCAATCGATTGACGTGACATATCATGTTCCATTCAACGGCATCATTATTCGTTGACACTGTATTTCGTTGTATTATCGTTCTTGATTTTCGTATTATTTACCGTATCCACTGATGGGGTATTGCATGGGACAGATGGAATTAGACGTTCGTGACGTGCAGGTCGGACAAAACGAACAAACGGAACAGCCTGAACTTGCGCAAGACGGTCGTCTTCCATATGAGTTCATGCCGGTCACCAACTGGGGACGCAAGCCCAACGGCGCGGAAATGGTGCAATATGATGCGCCGATGTTCTTCTCATTCACCGAACATTCGCTGCTGCATCAGTATCCGAACATGCGCGCGGAATGCCATTGGCATATCGATTTCGAATTCACCCACATCATCCGTGGACACATGTGGTATTTCGTGAACGGCGAAAGCATTCGTCTCGAAGAAGGCCAAGGCATTTTCGTGAATTCGCGCCAATTGCATTACGGTTTCACCGAGGACGGCACCGATTGCGAATTTTCCTGCACTCTGCTGAACCCTTCATGCATGTGCATGCCGAACATGGTTTATGAACGCTTTGTGGCTCCGTTGATGGCGGACGAACGGCTCCCGTACATGGTGTGTGATCCTGAAGATGAGCATGGATCCGCGTTGCTGGAATGCATGATGCGGCTGCATGATGCGAAATTCGGTCAGATGCCGGCTGCCCAGACCATGCATCCCGCCACCGTTGACAATATGAAATTAAAGGATGATACGGCATCGTTGACCGTGCTCAGCTGTTTTTATACGATGGTGCGTGAACTGACGGCCATAGCGGGCGAACATGGCAAGAATGGTTCTTCCAAATACGACAGGAAGAATCCGAAGATTGCTATTTTGAGCAAGATGATTGATTACGTGCAGCACAATTACGTTCGACAGATCACCCTGGAGGAGATTGCTTCAGCAGGGTCCGTCGGCCGTACGAAATGCGCGCAGATCTTCCATGAGATGGTCGATCAGACGCCGATTGAATTCGTCAATGACGTGCGTATGAGAGCTGGAGCGGAAATGCTGGACACCACATCGATGCCGGTTTCCGACATCGCCAAAAAACTTGGTTTCTCATCATCGACATTCTTCACGCGCACGTTCAAGCAGTACATGCATACGACGCCCACAGCCTACCGGAGGAATATGCTCAAGTAGACCGTGGACGTCGTATGCGATCGTCATGCGGCTGCCACAGTGTTGGCGTCGACTACTTGGCCAACTGCGTTGTGGCGGGGGAGGCCAACGTCGGGCGGGCTCGCCGAATGCGTCCCAAGGCCAAGCCCAGACAGATGAACGCTACCGCGAACATTGCCACCAATCCGGTTGATGACGCCCACGCGCCGTAGTCCACGCCGCTCGAGGAGGCCGTACCCAGTCCGAATACGTGGTCTATCGATGAGCAGAGCCACCATCCAGGCAGCAGTTTTCCGATGATGATCATGGGATCTGGCATCATATCCACGGGGAACGCCATACCGGAAGTGAACATGACCAGCAGAGCGAACACATTGACGAAACCGTTCGTTGCCATTTCATTGAAACCGGATGACCCCAACAGGAATCCGCAAGCGATCGCCATAAGCGTGTAGACCATCAGCGACACGAACGACAAGCCTACGTTCACGGCATTCAGGCCGGTAAAGGACACTCCGGCCAGCGCCATCAACAGGAATGTCACCGCGGTATACGCAGCACATACCAGCAGACCGAACGTCCCGCATGTCAGCATTTGCTGCGCTTCCAACGACACCAGACGCGCGGGGGACGAGTAGAGCCTGCGGCGGATTTCGTTGTCGTTGAATGTGCTGACCACGAGGAACGTGCATACCGGCATGACCAGCAACAGTGGATACAAGCCGGTTTTGAGCGTGCCCGCGAATGCCGATGAGCCCGGTGTGGTGCCGTCGTCTTCAGAGTCCGAGGACACCACGGCGATATGCGACTGTTTCATATCGGCGGTGGCAGCATCCAACGTCGTTGCCATGGCGGCGTCGAGCGTGCGCTGTGCCTGCGGCATGCCGAGATAGGCGGTACGCGTCAGCGAAAGAAACTCGTTGACTTTCAGCTGTGCGAGCGATCCGGCTCCGGAAGCATAACTGACGACGGTATCTATGGTCGGTTGCGTAGCCGTGGCGTTATCCGCATACTGCAGATAACGCTCGGCGAAACCTTGTGGCACAATCGCAATCAAATCAACATAATTCGATGCGACAGCCTGCTGCAACGATATGGAATCGTCATCAATGGTGACCATCTCACCGTCCAAAGCGAGGTAGGAACGCAACGATTGAGCCACATGCTCGGCGTCGTCATCACGGTCGATTACCGCAATACGGGCGGATTCCGGCTCATACGTCATCGCTCTGGCAGCTGTGGAGCCACGCATGATCTGCCAGCTGATGGAAAACATCATCGTGCCGATCAGCACCAAGTAGATAATCACATACAATTTGCGCGCTTTGAGAATGCGCAGTGCTGCTTTACAAGTGTTCATAGCGTTGCCTCCTCAACAGAACGGTCGCCATACCAAGACAGACCAAGCTCATCGCAGCCAATACGCCCACCGTGGCAAAGAACGGGCGGAAACTGGCGTAATACAGAATGTCGTAGAACAGATTCGTAATCTGTTGCGCCGGATTCAACATGCTCAACAGGGGCGCATGCTGCGCTATCTGATCGCTTAAATCCATGGCGAACGAGCCATACAAACCGGAAAACAGCGACAGCGTGCATGCCAAGGCCGTGCACAATCCCTGCTTGGCACTCGTGGAAACACCCTGTATTGCGCCGATCAACGTGCCGAACGCGCTTGTGGCGAATGACGCCATCAAGCACGCGCCCAAGCCGGCCCATTCACGACCGCCGAGAGAAATCTGGCAGCCGAAACGAATGTACATGGCCACGGTCAGACTTAGGAACGAGCAGATCCAACTGGAAAGAAAACCTGCCAGCAGCTGTTGCAGTTTCGGCAGGGGAGCGACGGAACGGCGAATGCCAAGTGCCGACAGGTTTGCCTGGGCCAACGATACCGCGTTCACCGCGAAACTCATGGCCATCATCGCGGCCATGCCGAGCAACGCGTAATAGTAGCGTGCGGTGCCGCTTGGCTTGAAATTCGTCAGCTGCACTTCCTTCGTGAACCCACTCGACGAGCCGATGCTGCCGGTGAACGCGTCATCCAACAACGCGGACGGATTGTGCTGCGCGGCATTGATCACCACGGCGGTGTTGTGATTGTACAAGTCCACGATATTGCCCAACACCGTCAGGGAAATATCCAGACCACTGCTCGACGCCATCACATCCGTGGCGGATGTTTGCGTGGCTTGGGAAATGGCCAGCTGCAGTTTCCCACTACCGTCGACGGACAGTCTGCCCTGCGCCTTGGCGTCAAGCAGCGCTCGATCCGCGGCTTCCATAGATGCGGCTTCCGTGACGGTGATGAGTTTCGGCATGGCGTCACCGTCATCATCGACCTTCGCATGATCGCCATCGGCACCGGTCGCGCCAGTATCGGACGAAATGCCGTCGACCAGCATCTGCGCGCCCGGAGAGGCGCGCCAATCGTCGTTATTGACCACGACGACGTCAACCGTGTGCAATGCGTAACTTTCCGCGATATTGCCGAACATGCCATTGAACATGGTCGCCAGAATGATGGGAAAGGCAAACAGCCAGAACAGCTGCGCTTTCTCCCTGAAATGCAATTTCAGATTGACCAGCAATGTCTGCAACATAATGTCAAACCTTTCGAACCATGATTCCGTCAGTCACGCAACGCCGTGCCGGTCAGTTCAAGGAACACATCGTTCAGCGTCGGTTGCCGGGAGGAAAGATGCCCGATATTCGTGCCATTGGATTTCAGCAACGTCAACACGTCAAGAAGATTGTGATCGCCCCTACGGCAACGTACCGTCAACTCATGACCGTCATAATCGGCGCTCATCACACATGGCAGCGCACGTAACTGTTCCAATGCCTGCTGCGTTCCCGCCTCATGATGCAAGCCACCCAGATCGTCGGTTTCCACACTGATGCGTTCGCCGGTGTCGATCATCGCCTTCAACTCGTCGGCGGTGCCCAAGGCCAAATGCCTGCCATGATCCATGATGAGAATGCGGTCGCAGATCTGCTCGACCTCCTCCATGTAATGGCTCGTGTAAATCACCGTCGCGCCTTCGTGGTTAAGACGCTGAATGCCCTCCAGAATCGCATTGCGGCTTTGCGGATCGACGGCGACGGTCGGCTCATCGAAGAAAATCAGATCCGGCTTATGCGCCACACCGCATGCGATGTTCAATCGACGAAGCAAACCTCCCGACAATTTCGACGGACGGAACCTGCGGTAATCGCGCAAGCCCACAAAATCCAGCGCATCCTCAACCAGCGCATGACGGCGTGCCCTGTCAGGCACATACAGCGAGCAGAAATAATCGATATTCTCCTCAACCGTCAATTCATTGAACACAGCCACATTCTGCGGTACGATGCCGATGCGGCGTTTCAGCGCATAACTGGTCGGGCCAATCGGTTCGTCAAACACACGTACCGTGCCCTCATCGAACGTCAACAATGCGAGAATGCAGTTAATCGCCGTGGTCTTGCCGGAACCGTTCGGTCCAAGCAAACCGAAAATCTCACCTTGATGCACGTCAAGATCGAAATAGTCAAGCGCCAGCATATCCCCATACCGTTTGACCAGCTTCGACACCTTGACCGCGCTGCTGGAGCTCTCACCTGTTTGCCTTTCCATACGCTCGCTCATCGGCTCTCCTTACCTCACATGTTCCAACAGCGATAACCGCCGTTTACGATAGTGATTCCATTGTCTCCGACCAAACGGCGACGACATGGTGTCTGAGGTCATAAGCCTGGCGCAACACAGCCATATGGAAGATGACAAATGTCACCTTCGTGGCAAAGATGGCCCGCAACGGTGGCAACGTACACTACGCTGGTAAGACATAACCACAAGAAGCGGCGACGATGGAGGAAGGCATGCGGCGATTATTGCTTCAGGCCATATTCCTCACGTTCGGGCTGATCGCAAACCTGTATATCGTCGGAGACGTATCGGCTGAACTGGTATGCGGCGCGTTGCTGGCCATATGCTGTGCCGCGGTGGGGGAATACGCGCGCTCGTCGGCATGGACCATCGCCATACTGTTGATGTTGGATTGCGGCGCATGCTTCACGCCATCATGGTGCGCGATGATGCCGGTCGCCGCATACAACGCGGCCATGCTGCCCGCCATATCACAGAACGTCGAACAACACCGTGCGGGACGGAATCATGCCGGCTTGCGTTCGCAATTGCCGAACATGCCGCAATACGATGCGATGCAAATCACGACGGTCATCGCACGATGGGTGTGGATCATTCCCGTAGTGGCGACCTTGGTCCGTTGCCGTAATGCAGGCGCGCATGCGGATGATATGGGAGCTGCACTCATCGCCGTACTGCTGGCATTGCATGTAGTGTTGGGATTCATGGTTGGCCTGTTGTGCGCGCGCAATGTCACGCTCACCCGGCAGAACAGGCGGCTTCAGGATTCCAAACGTGACCAGATCCGCCGGCTGCGCTCGCAATTGGCGGAAAGCGAGGAAGATCGCGCCGCGTCGGTTCGTGTGGCCACGCTCGCGGAGCGTACACGCATAGCGCGCGAGATTCATGACAATGTCGGCCATATGCTTACCCGGGCCATCATGCAGTCCGAAGCGGCCCAAGTGGTGGCTCAGGTTTCTGGTCAGGAGCAGGCGGCTCAAGGGTTCGCGCAGATTCACGACACGGTGGGCGAGGCGATGACATTGGTGCGGGGCGCGGTGCATGATCTGAAAGACGAAGGCACTGATTTCGTGGCGCAGATTGAGGCATCCGCGCATGGTTTGGACGATTCCAGTACAGTGAACGTCACCTTGAGCAACGGCATCGATGCGGCTCCGGCCGCGGTGTCACGCTGTTTCGCCACGACGATTCGCGAGGCGTTGAACAATACGATTCGCCATAGCATGGCGCGCAATGTCGATATCACCTTGCGTGATTTTCCTGCGTTATGGCAGCTGCGCATACAGGATGATGGCGCCCTGTGGAACGATGGCTCCCAAGGAAACATCAACGGTATGATGGGGGAGTCTTCCGCTCGTTTTCGTCAGTTCCATGATGCCGCGCGTACGGCGACGATGCGTGATGCTTCGGGCATTGGATTGGCGGATATCGAGGAGCGTGCGCGGGCGCTCGGCGGTACCGCGGTGTGCGGCCCGTATCATGAGGGGTGGCGGGTGTTCGTGTCCATTCCCAAAACGGACGATGATGCGGCAGCGTCCGCAACAACGAAGGAGAACGTATGATGCGAGTCGCAATCGTCGATGATGATCCAATCGTATGCTCGTCGCTGTCCACGATTCTCAAAGCGACAGGCACGGCCGATATTGCATGGACGGCCTATGATGGCGAAACCGCGGTAGGTCAGTATGAAGAAGATAATCCGGACGTGCTGCTGATCGACGTGCAAATGCCGGTTATGGACGGTCTTGCCGCGTCGCGAAAGATCATCGACGCCCATCCGAATGCGAAAATCCTGATACTTACCACATTCGCGGACGAATCGTACATCGCCGAGGCGTTGGAAATCGGCACCAAAGGCTATCTGATCAAACAGGATGTCTCATCGGTGATTCCCGCAGTGCAGTCGGTGATGGCCGGACAGGTGGTTATGGGAGCGCAGGTGTTGCGGAAACTGCATGTCAATAAAGCGAGTCAGACGCAGCGTCACGTTTCGCAAGCTGGCGATAACGGGGAAAATCGTTTTTCCGGTCGTTTCGCGAATCTCACTGAGCGCGAGCGGGACGTGATGCAACTGGTCGCCGAGGGGTACGACAATCGTGAGATCGCTGCGAAACTGTTTTTAAGCGAAGGCACGGTTCGCAATCGTATCAGCGATATTCTCGCGAAAACGAACGTTACGAATCGTACGAAACTTGCGGTCGAATGGCTCGCATGCCAATAGGAAACCGTCGATAAACGGCAAACTCATCAAAACGAACAGCGTTTTCAGCGCTTGCGTAGGCGATAGGCCTTCCACACGTCGCTAAGCTTCTGACCGTTCGACGTGCGCTTCCACACGGTCAATCCCGCCGAACCGCCACCGACGGCACGGGCCGCTGCGGTTGGTGTGGAGTACTCGCTGCCGTCATCCAGTCGAAGCTTGCCTTCGGCGGTGACGGTAGCCACCCAACGTTCGCCCTTGCGCGGTCGGTCCCATACCAGCGTCTCACCGGGAATGAGCAGACCAGCGGCGAGCACCTGCGCGATGGACACGCGTTTGGATGTTGGGGAGGTGGACGTGTCCGTGACTCGCAACGACTCCTCACTGAGCGTGGATAGGTCATTGCGCTCGGCATCGTAACGGATATTCCAATAATCGGCGATCAGACGAATGGTTTCATCCTGGCGGTATTGCAAGGTTTGTGGCGTACAGTCCGCAATGTCGGCAAGCTCGGCGGTGAGCGGGAAGCGTTTGGAACTCGCCGACAGCAGCATACGGTCACGACGGTCCGTATAGGATGCCAATCCCGCGATCTGCTTGTCATTAGCCTGACTGAGCGCAAGATTGCCGATGCGGTTGACCCAATGGTCGCGTGTCGCCTCAGACCATGATGCAAACGATGAGTCGGAGGCGACCTGTTCCGGCATGATCGGCAGCGCGTTGAGGCTGCGTGGTCGGGTGATACGATGCCCGGCCCGCTGCTCGTTGGCCCGAACCAGAAGCAGTTTCTTCATGGCGGGACTGGTCTGCAGGTCGCCACGCAGATGCGCGAGCGCGTTGCGGCGGTCTTCGTCGGTGATGAGTAATCCTCGGATTTGTTGGATGGTGTGGTTTTTATCGAGGTCGCGAATGGTGCTGGCTGCGCGTGTGCGTCGGTTGAGCGGGGTTTGCCTGTTGAGACTGTCCACGCCGGTTACGCGTTCTAGGGCCGCGAGTACGTCGTGAAGTCGTTCAAGGTCGTGGAGTTGAGGTTCCTCGAGGTTTTTGTTCGACGTGCGCGAGGCTGCGGCAGTGTGTGTGCCCGGCGTGGAGAATATGCGTGTGTCGGGATTGCCGAGGTTGCGTATGGAGTTGACGAGCGCCCACATGGCTACTGGTTTCCAGTCGGTGGTTTGGTAGTCGTTGAGGGATACGAGTTGGCCAATGATATCGTCTGGCAGGTTGGCGTCGGTCGGGTGTTCGATGATGCGCCATGCGTTGGCGTAGGGTGCGAGCAGGTCGTCGATGAAGGAGATGACGTTCTGCTTTTTGACGAATGGTTTGAGCACGTCCTTGCGGAATTCCTCAAGTAGTTGTGTGCAGACGGCTTTGTGCGAGATGATGAGATGGATGTCGCTGAAGAATTCTTCGAGCGTCTGTGCGTCGTCGCCGAGTGGATCCATGATGTCGTCCCAGCGTGAAGCGTAGGCGTTGCGTGCGGCGGGGGAGATTTCGGCGATGGTTCTTGCTTTGAACACGTCGGATGCGGTGAGGGGAACTCCGCGCATGTTCATGACGTCGAAAATACGGTGTGCGCCGGCGAGATCGTCGGTGGTTACGATGACGAGGGTGACTTCGTTGACGAGGTATGATGCGAATGCGCGGCGGTCTTGTGTGGGCATTTTCGCGAGTTCGTCGAACACTTGTCTGGTGTTGATGGCGATGTTGCGTTGCGCGTGCGATTCGATATCGTTGTCGCGCAGATCGAACAGTCCCTCCAGATCGCCTTCCTGCACGTACATGCGGAAGAAGTTGGTGTCGCGTTCGCGGAGTTTGAGACGTGGTTCGGCTTTGATGCCGCGTAGTTTGTCTCCTGGCTCGACGATGAGGTCGTTGAGGCTTTCCACGAGTTCGGGGTCGTCTTCCAGATCGCGGAGTACGGAAATGATGATGGAAAGTGAGATGAGGCGTTGCTGTCCATCGATGACTTGGTATTTGGTTTGTCCATCATGGACGAGGATCAGCGATCCAAGGAAATACGGCGTGTCTGGGTCGTGGCATGCGTCCTGCAGATCGGTGACCAGTTGCGCGATGTTTTCCGTTTGCCAAGTATATGCGCGTTGGAATGATGGGATTACGAACCGGTAATCCGAAGTGAAGATTTTGCCTAAAGGCTTTTCCGTTGCACTGATTGACATGGCGTTCCCCTCATTGCGTTGCTCTGTGTTCAAGTGTACGATGCATGATGTCATAGTCGTGGCGGCAGGTCGGCTCGTTCTACCAAACGGGCCATCTGCACGCGGCCCATGCAGAGTTTATCTGCGGCGGATGAAATATGCGCTTTGACCGTGCGTTCTGAAATGAACATTTTCTCGCTGATTTCCGCATTGGTGAAGCCCTCGGCCGCGAGAATCACCGCTTCGCGTTCGCGTTCCGGCAAGGCGTCGAGCATGGCACGGGCCTCATCGCGCCGCGACTGAGGCTGGTGCTGATGCAAATCGCCGATGAGCTGCCGTTGACTTGCCGGATTGAACTGTGGCTCCCCTTCGCACACGTCGGCCACACGGCGGATGATATCTTCCGGAGCGTCCGTTTTCGATACGAATCCTTCCGCGCCCGCTTCGATGGCGCGTTCCACCGTGTTGTTTGGACTCAGCGACGTCAGAATAAGCACATGCGGAGGATCGGGAAGCATGCGGAGCTGACGAGTGGCTTCAATGCCATCCATGCCGGGCATGGCGATATCAGCCAGCACGACATCAGGAGGATTGTGCGACGCATGTTCGATGGCGTCTGCTGCGTTGGTGCAGGCGAAGGCAACGCTGATGCGTCCGGAGGAATAATCCTCCAAAATCAGACGCATCATCTGGCAGATCATCGGATCATCATCAATCACGCCGACGGTGATCGGCTGCTCGTCATGGTTGCGTTCGGTGCTCACCCAACCCATGGTAGTCGTACATCAAGGTGGAAGACGTTATGTTGGTCAAAACCGTATTGGCATGTTCCGCCAGCCTGCTGTATGCGTTTGGCCAAACCAGGAAGACCGGCCCCCTTCCTGGTGTCTGCCATATGCGAGGGGGATTGCGGCATCGTCGGATTGCTGACGTGCACATGCACCCCTTGCGGGGGGTTCGCATCGACCTGCAACGACACCGGAGCGCCAGGCGCATGCCTGCGCACATTGGTCAATCCCTCCTGTACCACGTGATACGCAATCACGCCGATGGACTCATCTAACTGCCCCAGCTGTTGAACGTCGATCCACGTATCAATCCGCATATTCGCGGCACGGGCGTCGCCAATCAACTGCAGCAATGAGTCACGGGTCAACGACGCTTCGGCATCATTCGCAGCCAACTGCAGGCGAGCATCCTCCGGATGACGAAGCATGTCAATCACACTATGCGCCTCATCCAACGCGCCGGAGGCCTGCCTGCGGATATCCTCGGTAGTGCCGGCGATCTTTCCAGCCATACCAGCCACATTGGCATTGCCCAACTGCTCGGCCTCAGCCTTCAATTTCCTAGACTCGGCCTGCAAAGCGCTCGCATTCAATGCAAGCAACGACAGCGAATGAGCCAACGTATCATGCGCTTCCGCGGCTATCGCATCGGCAAGCTGCTGATTGTCAAGCGTGGTCCGCAACCTGCTCACCTGCTCGTTGGCCGACTGAGCCTTCGCTTCGGCCACGCGCGCAAGGGCGCGCGAGCGAATATGCAATCCGGCCAATGTGGCGATCGCCACCGCAATCAGGGCAACCACAACGGCGCTCGCGATGATCGTTCTTTCGTCGACAAGCATCACCATGGTATTGCCATACCGAACTCCGGTATATGGTTTGGAGAAGATCGCATGCCAGATCGAAGCCTCGGCAGGATGCAAAGCGTCTCGCACCTGGGACCAGATCGTCGTTGTCGCCGCGGCAAGCACTGATCGAAGCGTCACTTTGGTTCCCTGTCTCCGCGCAAGCAGAGAAGTCAACGCCATAAGCGCGATCAGCGAATCGTAGGGGAGCGCCACCACCAGTAGGCATGCGGTCCAGAACACGGCTTGCGGGTAACTGTTGCGAGCCAGAAGAATCAAACCCGAAGGGATCGCAACGAGCACGCACGCGATCATCCACAAGTAGGGGGCACTATCCTGCGCATACTGTTGGGATGCGAAAGACACCTGCGCCAGACAGGCGAAACTCGCGCACACCACCATCGGCACCGTGCACCAGATTCTGGTGCGCACTGGCACTTCGGCGGTGGAAGGGTTTGTGATCACGCTCATGACTCCCATTATCGGCATACTCATGGAAACATGCCATTGAGCTATCGGGCATGATGGCGCAAGCCGCGCGCCCCAAAGTGCAGGCAGGAATGGACTTTCGTCCAATACCGGGAACGAAGCCGATCCCGTAGGCTCGAAAGTGTTCCGACCACTTCGAGAAGAAAGAAAAAGATCATGAGTGAGTTCAACAATGCTCCGATTCCCAACGGCGGCCCGGCAGCGCCGAACGGTATGAGACCCGCGCCGATCATGCCGTCCCCGGCTCCGCAAGGCACGACGGTATGTGGCATCGTGGGAGTGGTGTTCGGCGCGCTCGGCTTGGTGCTGAGCTTCATTCCAATCATCAACAACATCGCTGCGATCTTCGGACTCGTCGGCGCGGTATTGGCGATCGTGGCCATCGTGGGCACGTTCCGAGGCAAAAAGCGTGGCAAAGCCCTGTCCATAGTCGCGGCGGTGCTGTCGGTGTTGGCCATCGTCATCACCTTGGCCATGCAATCGGCCGCCAGCAAGGCGCTTGACGACATCACGGGCACAAGCACGTCGCAATCCTCGTCGGCGGACGCCGATAAGGACGCCAAAACCGATGATTCCACCAAAACCGACACCAAGGCGAAAGGCGAGCAAGACATGGAAGGCGATCTCACCGATATGCACGTCAAAATCGTATCCGCAGTGCGTTCCGGCAACGACTACAACAATCAGCCGACCGTGCTCGTCACCTACGAGTGGACCAACACTACCGATAAGAACAACTCCTTCGCCGTGCTGGCTAATCCGAAAGTGTTCCAAAACGGTCAGGAACTCGACACCGCCATGTACTTGGACAATCCGGAAGGCTACGATTCCGGCTCCTATCTGTCTGAACTGCAGCCAGGAGCAACCGGCACGGTAACCCTCGGATATGTGCTTAAAGACGATTCCGAAATCACCGTCGACGTGACGAACCTTCTCGATTTCAGCGACACCGCCAAAGTGACGTACAAGTTCGCCATCTGACATGGCATGTCCCAGTCTTTCGCGTCCGGCACACTCCCCGTGTCGAACGCGAAACCTATGCGGGCTTTGAAGAAATCATGAGATTAAGCCAATATTCATGAAATCGTCAGGAAAATGCCGTATCGTGATGCGCAATCGAGCAAAAAGGAGCGATTATGGCATTCGGTCAACAGCCCCAGGGTAACAACGCCCAGAATAACGGCTTCAACAATCAATACCAGTACAACCAACAGTACAACCAGTACAATGCGCAGCCGCAATACGCCTATGCGCCCAACGGTACCGCCGCAGTCAACGTGCAGACCACCTATTCCTACGAGCAGGCCGAACGCAGTTCCGTCAACAGCGCATACACGCACATGACCCTTGGTTTGATCGTCACTGCCGTGGTCGCCATCATCACCCAAATGAGCGGCGCGTACCTGGCACTCATCCAAACCACGGGCATCATCGGCATCTTCGCCCCCGCCGTCATTGAAATCGTGCTTGCCATCTACCTTGGCGCGCGCATCCATACAATGAAGGTCTCCACCGCATACGTCATGTTCTACGTGTATGCGGCGCTCATGGGCTTCACCCTCAGCACCATCTTCATGGCCTACGATCTTGGCACCATCGGCATTTCCCTCGCATTGTGCGCCGGCTTCTTCTTCGCGCTCACCATGTTCGGACGCACCACCAAGATCAACATGCTCAAGGCCGGCCCCATCCTTTTCGTCGGCCTCATCGTGCTTATCATCGCCGAAGTGATTCTCATGATCTTCGCCCCCGGCAACACCACCCTCATGATCGTCTCTGCCATCGGACTTCTGCTCTTCGCCGGCATGACCGTCTACGACGCCCAAGCCACCCGCGCGATGCTTGAACAGTATTCCGCCCAAGGCCCCGAAATGGTCAAGAAGGTTTCCATCCTTTGCGCACTGAATCTGTATTTGGATTTCGTGAACATGTTCATGTATATTCTCCAACTCCTCGGCAATCGCGACTGAAATCCAAATGACGGAGCGTCCCCGGCATTGCTCCTCAGTCGGCGTACCTTCGTGCGCCTTCCTTCGGTGCGTTTTGGGGACGCACGCGTCATTTGGCTTTCAGCCTTTGATGGGACATTATTGGCATTGCTCCTCGGTCAACGTAACGGATAAAGCCTGACCAGAATGTGGCCAGGCTTTATCCGTTGGTCAAAGACATGCTTTACGGTGGGTGCTCATGCAGAGAAAAGAGATTGGCGGCATGGCATGCCTCGTACTGGCGGCCCTCATTTGGGGATTCGCATTCGTGTCGCAAGTGCAAGGCATGGACTCCACAACACCGCTGTTCTTCGGAGCCACCCGATTCACCCTCGGATCCATTTCTCTGATACCGTTGCTTTGGTTTCGCCGCAGCACCATAGCGGAACAAGAGCGTAAACGCCGTGAAACCCAGGGAAAACCGTCCATCACCCTTGGTAACGGCGCAATCGTCGCCATGCCGAAATGGGCCGGCAATCCCATCGTGGTCAGCATCATCTGCGGAATCGTGCTTTTCACCGCAAGCACCGTCCAACAATACGGCATCCTTTACTCCGGATCGGCGGGACGGTCCGGCTTCATCACCGCTCTATACATCGTCATGACTCCGCTGCTTGCCTTCGTCATATTGCGTCGACGAGTGCACCTCAGCGTCATCATCAGCGTCGCCATCTCCGTTATCGGCTTCTACCTGCTGTGCGTCACCGACGGATTCGGATCCATCACCCTGGCGGACATGGTGCTGCTGTTCACCGCGGTCCTCTTCGCGGGGCACATCCTCGTCATAGACACCTTTGGACGAGACATGGACCCCATCCTGCTTTCATTCGGGCAGATCACCACCACCGCGATCATCAGCTGGATTGGCTCTATCATCGAAGGATCCATCGACTGGGCCGGTGCCGCGCAAAGCTGGATCGCCATCGTCTACGCGGGCGTCTGCTCCGCTGGCGTAGCCTATACGCTTCAGGTCATAGGCCAACAACTTGTGCCTCCGACCAGAGCGTCCGTGATCATGTCGCTCGAATCGTTCTTCTCCGCAGTCGGAGGGGCGCTTCTGCTGGGCGAAATCATGACCACTCGAGCCTACCTCGGCTGCGCGCTCATTTTCGCGGGCACCATACTCGCCCAGCTGCCCATCGACCAGCTCCTGCATGCGGCCAAACGCAAACCGGCAGACGTCAGCCGGCCTTAGGGGCCTCGCCAACCTGCGGCGCGCCATTGATATCGCGATGAATGTTCTGCATTTGCGCTTCGACATTCTGCAGACTTCTCGCGCAATCAAGCAACGTCTGCGAATGCTCCGACAGCTTCGCGTCAGGCAAATCCGTCTTATAACGCAGCGCATGCTCCAAACTCGCCCAATAATCCATGGCGATGGTGCGGAACTGCACCTCCACAGGCGTGTAATGCGGTCCGGAAGATAGAAAAACGGGAACCGCATAAATCACATGCAGCGAACGATATCCATTCTGCTTCGGATTCTTAATATAATCCTTCACACGCAACACCTGAATATCGTTCTGCGCGGACAGATAATTCGACACCGAATACACGTCATCGCGATAATTGCAGATCACGCGAATGCCTGCCACGTCAAACAGATTGTCCTTGACCGACTCCACCGTCAACGGCAGATCCTTGCGCCTCAACTTGCCGAGAATGGAATTGATGGACTTCAACCTGCGTTCCATGTGATGGATGGGATTATGGGAGAAACGCACCTGGAACTCGGAATCGAGAATCTCCAGTTTGGTGCTGATCTCATACATCGCGCCCTCATACACCTGCATTTGATCAATGAACTCGGTAATCTGATCGGAAGGCAACGGACCATCGTCGAAAGTCACCGACTTCAGCCGTGCTTGCAGTTCACTGGTATTGATGCGGCTCTGTCTATCAAGTATCACGGTTCCATAGTGTACCCAAAAGGAGCGCGGAAAAACTGAAAAAGCGCTGAAAGCGCCGTCATCCCTCCAATTCCACCGCATGCCACGCTGCATTAAGGTGCATACGGCGCGTGATGGGAATCCCTGCCGATAGCATGGAATGCTATGAACGAAGACATGATGACCGAGGCGGAGCGCGCCTCGAAACTTGCGGAACCTGCCACAGAAGACACCGCCACGCGAGGCAAGGGCGTGTTCTACGTACACACCCTCGGATGCCAGATGAACGTGCACGATTCCGAACGCATCGCGGGTGTGCTCGAAGCGGATGGCTATGTGCCCGCCACCGAAGAACAATACCTCGATCATGACGTGGACCTCATCGTCATGAACACATGCGCGGTGCGAGAAAACGCGGCGGAACGCATGTACGGCACCATCGGCCTGTGGGCCGAACTGAAGCGCCAGCGTCCGAACCTGCAGATCGCAGTCGGCGGATGCATGGCACAGCTCGACCGTGAGAAGATCGCAAAAAAGGCCCCTTGGGTCGATGCCGTGTTCGGTACCAAGAACATTGGCTCCCTGCCTCAGCTGCTTGACCAGGCGCGCATCGAAGGCCATGCGCAGGTCAAGGTCAAAGAGGAACTCAACTACTTCCCAAGCCAGCTGCCCACCGACCGCGCGTCGAAGGTGTCAAGCTGGGTGGCCATCTCCGTGGGATGCAACAACACCTGCACGTTCTGCATCGTGCCTACCACCCGAGGCAAGGAACATGATCGTCGCCCGGGAGACATTCTTGCCGAAATCCGCCAGTGCGTGGACGAAGGAGCCAAGGAAGTCACGCTACTCGGCCAGAACGTGAACTCGTTCGGTTACGGCATCGGCGACCGTTTCGCCTTCTCCAAGCTACTGCGCGCATGCGGTGAGATCGAAGGATTGGAGCGCGTGCGGTTCACTTCGCCGCATCCCGCCGCCTTTACCGACGACGTGATCGCAGCCATGGCCGAAACGCCCAATGTCATGCACCAGCTGCACTTCCCGCTGCAGTCCGGATCCGACCGAATCCTGCGCGCCATGCGCCGTTCGTATCGTTCCGCGAAGTTCCTTGACATTCTGCGTAAAATCCGTGAGGCCATGCCGGATGCGCAGATCTCCACCGACATCATCGTCGGTTTCCCGGGTGAAACCGAAGAGGACTTCCAGAAAACCTTGCGTGTGGTGGAAGAGGCGAGATTCGCGTCCGCATTCACCTTCATCTATTCGCCGCGCCCAGGCACTCCGGCAGCCGAAATGGAGCAGGTGCCGCACGACGTGGTCCAAGACCGGTTCGAACGACTCGTGGCATTGCAGGAACGCATCACCGAAGAAAATCTCAAAACCTTCGAAGGCCGTGACGTCGAAGTGATGGTCACCGGCGCATCTGGCAAGAAGGACGCCGCGACCCATCGTGTCACCGGGCGCGAGAAAACCGGCGTGCTCGTGCATGTCGGTGTGCCCGAAGGCGAGCCGATGCCGCAGGTAGGCGATTTCGTGACCGCCACCATCACCCACGCTGGGCGTCACAACCTCATCGCCGATCCCGATCCGAAGGCGGGGCAGACCTATGCCGTTCGACACTGAACAGACCTTTGAGAAAACAGTCAAAACAGGAGACGCCGATCCTGCGATGCAGCGCAAGGTCGTATCCATTGTCGGACCAACCGCATCCGGCAAAACCGGGTTGGGCATTGCCGTCGCCAAAGCGTTGGCGCGCAAAGGCGAACAGGCGGAAATCATCAACGCCGACGCATACCAGATGTATCGGGGCATGGATATCGGCACGGCCAAGGCAAGCCTTGAGGAGCAGGCGCAGGTCAGGCATCATCTCATCGATATCATCGAACCGGACGACGCCATGTCCGTGGCGAGGTTCCAAGAGCTCGCCCGCGAGAAAATAGCCGAACTACAGGCCAGGGGAGTGCGTCCGATCCTCGTCGGAGGCTCTGGCCTGTACGCACGGGCCGCCATCGACGACATCTCCTTCCCCGGCACCGATCCGCAAATACGTATGGCGCTTGAGGAACGGGAAAAAACCGAAGGTGCGGGCGCGCTGTTCGACGAGCTGAAAGCCAAGGATCCCGAAGCGGCGGCGCGCATGGACCCGCACAATCCGAGACGAACCATCCGCGCGCTGGAAGTCATCGAAGTGACGGGACGACCCTATTCGGCAAGCCTTCCGCACTACCGGTACGTCATCCCCACCGTGCAAATCGGTCTCGATCTGCCGCGTGAGGAACTGGACCGTCGTATCGATATTCGCACCAAGCAGATGCTCGAAGGCGGATTCATCGAAGAAGTGGAACGTATCCGTCCCAAGCTGGGCATCACCGCAGCCAAAGCGCTCGGTTACCAGCAGGTCGTCGACTATTTGGACGGGTTGCGTGACCTGAACGACACGTTCATGGACATTGCGCAGAAAACGAAGCGTCTGGCACGCAAGCAGATGGGATGGTTCGGTCGTGACCCGCGCATCCACTGGCTCCAAGCGCTCAATCCGGCGCTGCTAGACAATGCGATGGCCATCATCGAACATGCCGATGCAGGTGCCTATGACGCCATAGACGCGCAGGCGGACGCCTACACCCAGCATCATCTCGGAGACCTCGCCTGAAATGAAACTCCCGCTGCCGTATTCGTCGAAGCTTTCCACCTTATCCACGGTCTTCTCCGGCTTGGCACCCAACTTGACGGTGACGATCTTGGTGGAATCCAATCAGTGAAATTGCGTGTTCACTTAAGTTAGAAAATGTGTGCGATTCGAGGAAGTGCCATGTCATGGCGCCTCCAATGGGTAAAATCATGACCGTTATGGCACGAACAGCATCTTCCAATACGAAATCCGGCGGCAAAGGGTCCACGGGCAAGGCACGTTCCGGCGAGACCAAGGTCATGGACGCGGTCGAGCCGTCGCCTGTGATGGGTGTCTTGACCAAGTACGGACGTGATATCGCATGTTTTATTCTGGTGATTCTCGCGGTAATGTTCTGCGCTTCGGAATGGTTCCGGGTGCAGGGCGTGTTCGGCCGGATGCTCCACGCCTTGGCTTCCGGCCTGTTTGGTCTGATGAGCGTCATCCTGCCGGTCTTTTTGGCGCTGGTGGCATTCAGCCTCATATATGAGACCAAGCGCAAAAGCGACAATGCGCGTATGGCGGCGGGATGGTCCATGATCTTGTGGTCCGTCTGTTCCATACTTGACGCGGCACTCGCGTCTGACATCCAAGGTTTCGATATGGCGCTACTGCAGAAAGCGGGAGGATTGCTTGGCTACGTGCTTGGTTGCCCGTTGGCATGGGGACTTTCCAAAGCGTTCGCCATCGTTATTTTCGTGGTCGTCATTTTGTTCTCGTTGTTGCTGATTACCAATACAGGGGTTCAAGAGATTCCCGACAAAGTACGTGCATTGAAGGTCCGTTTTGGATTCGGTGCAAATAAAAAGGTTGATGACGAGACCGAGCAATTCCCGAACGAAGTGCGTATAGGAGATACCACGCTGTCGTTCGCAGAAGGCGTGCCGGCGCATAATGGAGCCGACGATGTGGCGGCTGAAAAGAAGAAGCCGATGCCGTTCTCCCTCATAAAGCAATGGATATCATCGAAATCCAAGAAGCAGGGCGCTCAGGACGGACTCGATCATTATGACGGTGATGAGGCGTTTCGCAATGCCGCCGAACGGCATGGCGAAACGGCGGAAACCATGCTTGACGAACCATACCAGAGCGTCTCGCGGCCGCGCAGCATTTCATCCGGCGAACATTCCACTCAGGATTCTGGCGGAACCGTCGTCATGCCGCAGACGCCTGTGGTGCGTTCCCTTTCCTCTGACCCAATCGGTTTGGCGAGCGGCACCATGCCGCAGATCCCGGAAACCATTCCGACGGTTGCCGGCCAGGCGGCGTCCGACGAGATCAAATCCGTTGGCGTGGCTGTAGGGGACCCGTGGGCCGTCATCGACGAGGACGGCACGTCCAACGGGTCGCAGGTCATGGTCGATGCGGCGACCAATGAGGTCGTGAACGATCTGGATGCCGGATCGAACGGAGAGGGCGTTTCCGACGAGTCCGGTGAGATTCCGGAGGGCCCCTACCATCTGCCTGATCTCGGCATGCTGAAGCAAGGCGCGCCGCATGCCGTGCACACTCCGGAGAACGATCGTGTGATCCGCGCTCTTACGGTCACATTCCAGCAGTTCAATGTCGACGCTAAAGTCATCGGCTTTCTGCGAGGCCCATCCGTGACCATGTATGAGGTGGAGCTTGGTCCGGGTGTGAAAGTGGAGAAGGTCACCAATCTGCAGAAGAACATCGCCTACGCGGTGGCCAGTTCCGACGTGCGCATCCTGTCGGTGATCGAAGGCAAGTCCGCCATCGGCATCGAAATACCGAACACCGACCGTGAAACCGTGGTGCTTGGCGATGTGCTTCGTTCGGACAAGGCGAGAAACGATCCGAATCCGATGCTCACAGGCGTGGGCAAGGATGTGGAAGGCCATTTTGTAACGGCGGACCTCACCAAGATGCCGCATCTTCTGGTGGCAGGCGCCACCGGTTCCGGTAAGTCCAGCTTCATCAACTCCATGCTGACATCCGTGATCATGAGGGCGACGCCGGATCAGGTGCGCATGATCATGGTCGATCCGAAGCGAGTGGAACTATCGGCATACGCGGGTATTCCACATCTGCTCACGCCGATCATCACCGATCCGAAGAAGGCTGCGCAGGCGCTCGAATGGGTGGTCAAGGAGATGGATGCTCGTTACAGCGATCTTGAATTCTTCGGATTCCGCCATATCAAGGACTTCAATGCTGCCGTGCGCGCCGGTAAGGTGCATGCCCCTGCCGGATCGAAGCGCAAGGTCGCTCCATATCCGTACATTCTGGTGGTCGTCGACGAGATGGCCGATCTGATGATGGTGGCCAAGAATGATGTGGAAAGCTCCATCCAACGCATCACGCAGCTGGCACGAGCTGCAGGCGTGCATCTGGTGCTCGCCACCCAGCGTCCATCGGTCGATGTGGTCACCGGCCTGATCAAGGCGAACATTCCTTCGCGTTTGGCGTTCGCGACCTCGTCGGCCACTGATTCTCGAGTCATTCTCGACTCCACTGGCGCGGAAACTCTGATTGGACAGGGCGATGCGCTGTTCCTGCCGATGGGACAGGCCAAACCGTTGCGTGTGCAGGGCGCATGGGTCGACGAGTCGGAGATCCGACGTGCCGTGGAATTCGTACGCACCCAGCGCAAGCCACATTACCGTGAGGATATCGAGGAAATGGCCAAGGAAGCCGACAAGAAGGCCATTGAGCCGGACGAAGACATCGGCGGCGATATGGATGTGCTTCTGCAGGCGGCGGAACTGGTCGTCACCTCGCAGTTCGGTTCCACGTCCATGTTGCAGCGCAAGCTGCGTGTCGGATTCGCCAAGGCTGGCCGCCTTATGGATCTGCTGGAGTCACGTGGCGTCGTGGGGCCGTCCGAAGGGTCCAAGGCGCGCGAGGTGTTGGTGCAGCCCCAGGACTTGCCGCAGGTGCTCGCCTTCATCAAGGGCGAGACCTCGTCGCTGAGTTCGGGAGTCTCTTCGGCGGCGGATTCCGAAGCGGCGATGTGACTGGGGAACGCTCCGTATGAAACGCAAATTGGTAAGCAAGTAGAAGTGTCAGGGTAACGTGAACGGTATGGAAAAGCAAGAAGAACGCAAATCATCGTTGCTTGACGGCTGGAACGTGCCGCCGAACCTTGTCACCTTCTCTCGTATCATTTTGGTCATCGTGTTTTTGGCGCTGTACGCCAAAGCCGGCGCGTGGGGCGTGGACAACGTCACCATGCGTTGGGTTGCCGCTGTCATCTTCATCATCGCGGCATGCACCGATAAGCTTGACGGCTGGATGGCCCGCAAATACAACCAAGTCACTGAACTTGGCAAGCTGATGGACCCGATCGCCGACAAGCTGCTCACCTGCGGTACACTGATCGTTGCCGCCATCTTCAACGAATTTGGCAATCCGGTGCTGGGATGGGTCGTGACCGCCCTGTTCCTGATTCGTGAGATCGGCATCACCGTCATGCGCTTCTTTGTGATCGACACGGGCGGCAAGGTCATCGCCGCATCCCAGGCAGGCAAATACAAGACGCTCTGCCAGTGCATTGGTCTGGCCATGCTCATGCTGCCTATGTGGAGCTTGGCGCCGGAAGGGGTCAACGACACCCCGATGTGGATGACCGTCTACTACACCATTACGTATGCGCTGATTTATCTTGCGCTGATTCTCTGCCTGTATTCCGGTGGCGAGTATCTGGTCAATACGTTCGGCGGCCGTAAGAAGTCCGCGGGCAAGTCCGGAAAAGAAACCAAGTAAGGCATTCATGACTGAATCTATGGACCAGACGGCTGCCGCCAACCAATCGCAATGCGATGAATTGGCTGCGGCCGTTCTTGCATATTGCGAAACCAACCATTTCAAGATCGCAGCCGCCGAATCGTTGACGGGAGGCCTGTTGGCCGACGCTTTCGTGCGCGTGCCGGGAGCGTCGAAGGTTTTTCTCGGTTCCGCGGTGACGTATGACATTCGTGCCAAGGCCTCGATTCTTGGCGTAGATGCGGAACTGCTGCGCAGCGAGGGGGCTGTCCATCCTGAAGTGGCCCGCCAGATGGCTGCCGGAACGGCGAGGCTGTATCGGCAGCAGGGGGATGGCGACTGCGTTATTGGATTGTCGACCACGGGAGTGGCGGGG
>ERZ772880.1017-NODE-1017-length-25202-cov-4.765101_pt1 | contig 25202 bp, 14 predicted proteins | sample MGYA00580577_ERZ772880 | MGnify/ENA primary metagenome ERZ772880 (study PRJEB29015, sample SAMEA2737705) | human gut metagenome | biome: human gut; feature: human-associated habitat; material: faeces | place: China | collected 2012 ... | reverse complement strand
TTAACAGTGCGGCACTTACTTCTATTATGGCTAAATATGTAGATGTAGAGCAGGTATGTCTGTGGCTGCAGCCATTAAATGACCGGGTGATCGCAATGACCGGGGAGGCTTCAGAGAGTCAGTGCAGAATCCAGAAGCAGCTTGCAAAGGTTGTACAAAGTCATTATAAATCCGGTGAGCTGGAACAGGAGTATGATGGAAATTATCTGATCCAGGTGTCGCAGGAGAACTATAATCTGGAGGCATTTGTGCTTGTCTCCCAGTCTCTTCTCACTGCAACGCAGAAGACACTGATCCGAACACTTCTTATTATAATGGGAGCCATGATTCTTGCAATTATGGTAATCGTATTGTTTGTGTCTCAGTGGATGACAAAGCCTGTAGAAGAGATGAGCAGTACTATCACGCGGATCAAGGACGGAGAAACCCAGCTTCGGGTGCAGCCCGTAGGATGGTCCCAGGAGCTGACTACGCTGGGTACGGAATTTAATGAAATGCTTGATCGTATGCAGGTCATGGCGCAGGAAGAACTGCAGCATAAAATGCTGGTAGAGCGGACGGAATATAAAATGCTGCAGGCACAGATCAATCCCCATTTCCTCTATAATACACTGGATACCATGAGCGGGATTGCCAATGCTCAGAACTGTCCGATGGTAAGCGGTATGTGTCATTCGCTGTCTGCAATTTTCCGTTACAGCCTGAATATGACAGATGAGCTTTCCACTGTGCAGAATGAGATGGCGCATGTGAGAAATTATCTCTATGTTATGGATGTGAGAAATGGCTCAAAGATAGCTTACGATTATCAGATTGACAGTGATACACTGGCAGATCAGATGCCGCGTATCTGTATCCAGCCGGTTGTGGAGAATGCACTTACACATGGTCTCAGAAACGTCCGCCGTAAGGACAAAAAGCTTCTGATCCGTTCAGAACATGTGAATGAGAATCTGGTGATCACAGTTCAGGATAATGGTGCGGGAATGGATGCGGAATCTATGAACCGTCTGCTGGATCAGAATGATATGAAACGTGTGGAATCCGGCATTTCCATTGGAATCCTGAATGTTAATGCGCGTCTGAAGAGGCTTTTCGGAGAGAAATACGGACTGCATATTGAAAGTACAGCAGGCGAGGGGACAACTGTGACGATCACAGTCCCGGCTGTTTCTACGGAGAATTCCGGTGGTATGGAAAATGCCCCCGCCCGCCAGAACCTGTTTCACACGCAGAAAGGAACCGCTTATGTCAGAACGTCAGTTTCACATTCAATGCACAGCGGAGGACATCGGAAAGTATGTCTTTCTCCCCGGCGACCCCGGACGCACCGAGTGGATCGCCTCTTATCTGGAACATCCCGTAAAGACGGCGCAGAACCGGGAGTTCACCACATGGACCGGCACACTGGACGGCACGAAAGTGAGCGTCACCTCCACCGGCATCGGCGGCCCGTCTGCTGCCATCGCCATGGAAGAATTGGCGGCGCTGGGCGCACACACCTTTCTGCGCATCGGCACCTGCGGCGGAATGCAGCCGGAACTGATTCCGGGAACGCTCATCATCCCCACCGGTGCTATCCGCATGGAGGGAACATCGCAGGAATACGTTCCCCTGGCATTTCCGGCTGTCCCGGACTTCGGTCTGACACAGCATCTGGTCTGCGCCGCACAGGAGCTTGCATATGATTATCGTACCGGCGTGGTACAGTGCAAGGACTCTTTCTACGGGCAGCATTCCCCGGAGACCATGCCTGCCGCACAGACCCTGCTCCAGAACTGGCAGGCGTGGAAAGCCGCCGGAGCGCTGGCATCGGAGATGGAATCGGCGGCGCTGTTCATCGTGGCGGCGACACGCCGGGTGAAGTGTGCCACTATCCTGCAAATGCTGTGGAACCAGGAGCGCCAGGCGGTGGTGCGGGACAATGCACACGCCGCCGGCGACATGACGCACGCCATCGAAGTTGCTGTTTCGGCAATGCGCCGGGAGATCCGACAGGGAAAGAAAGAGGAAATGTAAGTTGGCAAATATATTTTGTGTAGAGGATGATACGGGGATCCGGGAGCTTATCACCTGCGCTTTGCAGTCCGGCGGCTATACCGCCGAGGGATTCCCGGACGGAAAAAGCTTTTTTCACCGGCTCCGGGACGACAAGCCGGCGCTGATCCTGCTGGACATCATGCTCCCCGATGAGGACGGCATCTCCATCTTAAAGCGGCTCAAGGGCAACGACGCTACCGCAGAGATACCGGTCATTATGCTGTCGGCGAAGTCCAGCGAGATCGACAAGGTGACCGGGTTGGAAAACGGCGCAGACGACTACATCACAAAGCCGTTCGGCATCATGGAACTGCTGTCACGGATCAAGGCGGTGCTGCGGCGCAGCCACACGGTACAGAAAGCGGAGAGCCACGTGCTGTCTGCCCACGATCTGACCATCGACCTGGATCAGCGGACGGTGGTCTATCTGGAAACAGAGATCGTCCTCACCTATAAGGAATTTGAACTGCTGTCCTATCTGGTGCGCAACCGTGGCACTGCCATTTCCCGGGACCGCCTTTTGGAACAGGTCTGGGGATTCTCCTATGAGGGCGAGACACGCACCGTGGATGCACACGTGAAAACGCTCCGGCAAAAGCTGGATGCCGCAGGATGTTCCAATCTCATTCACACAGTACGGGGTTACGGCTATAAGATCGGAGGCTAATCATGGAATGGATCGGATGGGCATTCGCTGCGGTGGCGGCGGTGCTGCTGACGGTATTTATCTTTCTGTACCTGCACCAGAAACAGCAGGCACAGCACCAGCACAAAAAAGACCAGAAAGCCCAGGCAAAGCTCCAGACGGAGATGAGCCGGATGCAGAAGGAACTGTACCACGAACGGGACATCATCGGACTCATCCAGGAGCATATGGTAGAGGGCATCCTCATCCTGGACGATTCTGACAAGATCCAGCTGGCGAACCGCACCGCAACGGCACTGCTCAGCATCGAAAAGGAAAACTGGGACAACAAATCCATCTTCATCCTCACCGACAACCAGGCATTTCTGGATGCGCTGCGGAAGTCCAAAACAGAGCCGCAGCACGATATGCCGCCGGCTGACGATGATCTTCACAAGGGCTGCACCGTGCGCCAGCTGCTGAAGATCGACGGCAGCTACATCCGGGCGTACATCACCCGTGTGGAAATGGGCGGCATCTTCGGGACGATCGTGCTGCTGGTGGACGTGACCTATAACGTCAAGGCGGAAAAGATGCGCCAGGAATTCACCGCAAACGTCTCCCACGAGCTGAAAACGCCGCTGACCACCATCAAGGGATTCGGCGAGATGTTCGGCAGCGGCATGATTACCAAAGAGGACGACGTGGCGAAATACGGCGCCATGATCGAACGGGAAAGCGAACGCCTGCTCTTTCTCATCAACGACATCATCCGGCTCTCGGAAATCGAGGAACACACCGAGATGCTGAACACGCCGGTAGACCTGGCGGCGGCTGCCGGGAACGCCCTGCAAATTCTGGAACCCCAGATCCAGCGGAACAGGATACAGGTACATCTGGAGGGCAGATGTCTCCTGCTGCACAGCAACGAAGGCTATATGCGGGAGCTTTTCATCAACCTCATCGACAACGCCATCAAGTACAACAATCCCGGCGGCACAGTCTCCATCACCATCGAACACGTGGGTACACAGGCAAAGATCGTCATTGCGGACAACGGCATCGGCATTCCGCTCCAGGCGCAGAGCCGCATCTTCGAACGGTTCTACCGGGTGGACAAAAGCCGGTCGAAACAGCGTGGCGGCACCGGGCTGGGGCTGTCCATCGTCAAGCACATCGTAGACTGCCACAACGGCACCATCTCCCTGCGCAGCGAACTGGGACACGGCACGGAGATCACGATTTTGCTGCCGGAAAAATGAAAAACAATTGCAAGAGCCTGTTTCGTATCTGACGGTCGAAACAGGCTCTCACAGAAAGGACAGACAACATGAGAAATGTCATGCAGGAACAGGATGTGACCGACTGGAAAGCCCGTCTCGCCGCCTATGTTCCCGAAACCGAACAGGAACGCCGTGACCGGAACGAGATACTCCTTGCGGCGGAACAATACGGCACACAGCTGCTTTGGCGCAGCCACGCAGAAAGCCACTTTACCTGTTCCGGATTCGTCATGGACACCAGGCTGGAAAAGGTGCTGATGGTCTATCACCGCATCTACGACTCCTTCGCCTGGACGGGCGGTCACGCAGACGGTTCCAACGATTTTCTCTGGACTGCCGTCCGGGAGGCAAAGGAAGAGACCGGCATCCGAAAGCCCTATCCCCTCACCGGCGCTGTTCTGTCCCTGGACATTCTCCCGGTCAGGGCGCACCAGAAAAACGGCACACCCGTTCCGGAACACCAGCACTACAACGTGACCTACGGGCTGATTGCAGATACCAGAGAGACGCTGCGCATCGCCCCGGACGAAAACACCGCCGTGGACTGGATCCCCGTGGAAAAGCTGTCGGAGATCTGCAAAGAACCTCATATGCTCCCGGTGTATGAAAAGGTCATCGCCCGGATGCGCCGGTGGAAAGCCATGCAGGAACAGGTCATGGCACAGCTGACACAGCCGCTTTTGTCATGGTATCCCGGTCACGCCAGAGACCTGCCCTGGCGAAAGAACCGGCAGCCCTACCGGGTATGGCTGTCGGAGATCATGCTCCAGCAGACACGGGTTGAGGCAGTCAAGGGCTATTACCAGCGCTTTCTGGAGACCTTCCCCGACATTCCTGCTCTGGCAAACGCCGAACAGGACCAGGTGAACAAGTGCTGGGAAGGTCTGGGCTATTACAGCCGGGCTGCCAACTTGCGCAAGGCGGCGCAGGTCATTGTGGAACAATACGGCGGCGCATTCCCGGAAACGTGGGAAGAAGTCCGGCAGCTGCCCGGCGTAGGCGACTACACCGCCGGTGCAGTCTGCTCCATCTGCTATGACCTGCCCACGCCGGCGGTGGACGGCAATGTGCTGCGTGTGGCGGCACGCATCCAGGACAGTTTCTGCGAGATCGACCGCCCGGAACAAAAGGCAGCCGTCACCCGGTCGCTGGAACAGGTGTACCGGAACATTCCCGGACAGTGCGGCACGATGACACAGGCGCTGATGGAGCTGGGCGCTACGGTCTGTCTGCCCAACGGACAGCCCCGGTGCGAGGTCTGTCCCCTGGCGGAACTTTGTCTGGGAAAACAGTACGGCGACACCATGCGTCTCCCACAGCGCACCGAGAAAAAGCCCCGGCGCAAGGAACAATACACCGTGTTTGTGCTTTGCTGCGACGGAAAATACGCCGTCCGGAAACGCACCGCAAAAGGTCTGCTCCACGGGCTGTGGGAATACCCCAATGTGTCCGGCATCTGCACCACGGAAGAGGCAATCGCCCAGGTGAGCCGGTGGCAGTGCAAGCCGCTGGATCTGACCCAGACGGCAGAGCGAAAGCACATCTTCACCCACGTGGAATGGGAGCTGTACGGCGTCTATCTCACCTGCGGCAGACAGGACGAGCAGTTCGTCTGGAAAACCGCCGCAGAAATTGCCGCAGAGATCTCCCTGCCCACGGCGTTCCGGCAGTTTTTTCAAGCATAAATCCAAAAACAAAAACACCCCTGCTCTCACGGCATTTCACTTGCCGCAGAACAGGGGTGTTTGTTATATACTGTAGTATGGTTACGCTATATTTCCCTTACGCCTCGTAGAAGGTCTCTCTCCGTTCCAGCACCTTTTTGCCCAGCGGAGAATCTACCGGTGCAACGACACAGGAACCGTACTGCTTTGCGATCTGTGCGGTGCTGTCTGCGATGGTCGGGATATCTGCATCCTTTTCCAGATCCATGACGATCACATAGCCGTCTGCGCCGTTTGCCTTGATGCCGTCCAGGTACGCCTTCTTGACTGCCGGCAGGGTTGCCAGGTGGTCTCTCAGCGCCTCCTGCATTCCCTCCGGAACGCCCTCGATGTCACGCAGTTCCAGACGGGGCTGGATGTTCAGCGCCTGTTCCTTGCTGAATGCCAGACCCATGGAGAACGGGTCGATCACGATGCCGGCAGCCGTACTCTTCGGGTCGGACAGCATTGCGGTATAGTTCGCCATGCTCATGGGAACTGCCTTGCAGTCCGGTGCGCCTGTCCACTTCTGCAGCTCCGGCAGACTGGTGAACAGCGGCATGAACTTTCCGCCGTCGTGGTTCAGCATAATGAATTCCGCCTGGGCATTGATCTTCTCGCCAGCCTTGACTTCCTTCGGCATCTCCATCAGAACCGGAGCGACAAAACGAGCCTTGCGCATTACGTTGAACAGATTGTTCTTTGCGTCCTCGTTGTTCTCCCGGCGCAGACGGTCTGCGGCGATGATGACCTCAGAGTTGGTGATCTTCTCGGTGCCGAACAGCGGCATGATGCGGTGATTCTTCGGTGCATCTGTGGGAACAGACACGCCCTTCATCTCTGCCATCTTTTCCTTGCGGATCACGATGTTGGTCTCTGACGGGTTGATAACGATACCGTTGATATCCACGCCCTGTTTCAGCAGGATGCCGCAGTACTGGTCAAATGTGATGACCATGGTGTCTGCCTCCGGGTCGTTCTTCCACTTCAGGAATTCCAGCCAGTCCGTGAACGCCGGGAAAAACTTCGAGCCGTCCTTGTTGGAAACTGCCATGAGAGACGCCTGCATCTGGCGCTGGCCGTTTTCGTCCGGCTCTACCTCATCCAGCTGTTTCTGCAAAGCGATCGGGGCAATAAAGGATGCCTCAGCAATTGCGTCCAGCATTTCTTTTTCAGTCTGCGGATTCTGCTTTGCCTTGAACTCTGCCATTGCGGATACCAGAGCGGGGTTTTTGATTGTGGGTTTTTTCAGTTGTGCCAATTTGGTTCACCTCATCCAAGATTTATCGCCCGAAAACGGCACTGCGCAGTCACGCAGGAAGTTACAGGGATAGAAATAGTGCAGATGCCGTCATTCACAAATCAACAGCATTGCTTTTTATAGTATAGCACATCCCGGCAAAAATTGCAAGAGCAATACCGATCTTTGCGCTGTACTAAACGGAAAAAGCTGTTTTTTTGGCAGATTGCATAAAAAATCAGTCTTGCTTTTGGCATATTCAAAAAATTTTTGGAGTCATATTTTGTCGAAAAAAGCGGCTGTACCGAAATACAGCCGCCTTTCTTCTGATTCAGTTTTCAGAGCCTGTTTTGATTTATTCCGTCACAGGCAGAATCTTGATCATGCTTACCAGGAACTGGAGCAGTGTCGTTGCGTCGCTTGTGGTCAGTTCGCCGTCTGCATAGACATCGCTGTTGTGGCGCTGGTTTGCGCTCAGTTCCACTGCGCCGGCGATCGCCTTATTGATGAGGACAGCGTCCGTGATATCCACTCTGCCGTCCAGGTTCACATCCCCGTAGAGCAGCTCCGTTGCGATCTCGCTTGCGGTGGTCTGGGTCTCTGTGGGCTTGGACTCTGTTGCACTTTCCGTAGTGCTTTCGCCCGGCTTGGTTTCCGTTGCCGTTGCAGTCGCACTGGACTCTGCCGGTTTTGTCTCTGTTGCCGTTGCGGTCTCGCTGGATTCTGCCGGTTTTGTCTCCGTTGCAGATGCGGTCACGCTGGACTCTGCCGGCTTTGTCTCTGTTGCAGAAGCAGTCTCACTGGACTGTGCCGGATTGGTCTCTGTCTTTGTGGCAGTTTCCGTTGTAGCAGTCGTTGCACTGGTGGTTGTCGTTGTGATCGGCGGCTGCGGTGTGTCGATATCCTGGAAAGCAGCGCCCAGAATGCTGTACAGGCTGCTGTTTTCCTTGACCTGCATAAAGCCGTGGGTATTGATAGAACCGTTGGAGTTGCGCCATGCGGTGTCGAAATCCGTTCCCATTTCCGGTGCGGTCACCAGAATGAAGTCATCGTCCGAAATGGCTGCGCCCTTTGTTCCCAGCTTATCGCCGTTGCTGATGGCAGTCTTGGCGCTGACCTGGTAATAACCGGAGTTATAGTAGATGGTGTTCTGGATCGTGCCGACCATCTTGTCGTTGGTGATCTTCAGGCCGCTTACGCCCAGGTTGCCGGTGAGATTCTCCTTGCTGTAGTAGGAGATGAGGTTGGAGAAGTCTGCGCCGTCGTCTGTGCAGCGATAGCAGCTGACATTGGGCTTGCCGTTAGAGCCGACACCGTTGTTATAGGCGGTGCAGTTGGTCAGACTGTCCAGTTTCGGGTTGTTGTTGTCGGTGAAGCCGCAGTTCAGATTCTCGAACGCCAGGCAGTTCTTGACCACATGGGCAGAGCCGACACCGGAACCGCCCAGCTTAAAGCCGTTGCCGTCACATTTGCCGTAGCCCTCGCCGAACTCGGTATAGCCGTTGCGGAATGCCACGCAGTTCTGGATGGTAACAACGCCGATCGGACCGGTCTCAGACTTTGCGAACAGATCCCAGCCGTCGTCGCTGTTGTTGTAGGACATACAGCCGTCAAATACATTGCCCTCGCCGCAGGTCAGCTTTGCTGCGAAGCCGTCCGCATTTTCCATGGTGGCGTTGTCGCAGTTGTTCTTGGAGGTGCAGTTCAGAATCAAGTTGTTGCTGGGCCAGTCTGCAATGGTAGCTGCACTGGTTTTATACCGGGACAGCTGTAAACCGGTATCCTGGTTGTCGTTGAATACCATGCGCTCCAGCCTGTTGTTGCTGCCGGAGAGAAGCATACCGTTATCGGCAGCCTTTGTGATCTCAAAGCCGTAGAAGTGCCAGTAGTCGCCGTCCAGCACGATGCCTCGCTTGGAACCGTCTGCGTCACCCTGTCCGGAGAAGTCGAAGGTAACGTCTGCGCCGTTATAGGGCTTGATGGTCTTCATGGCATCTGCCGTACCGTTGTTCTTGTCGTCAATGAGGATCATCTCCGAGAAGTTATACGTGCCGCCCAGCAGGTAGATGGTGTGACCTGGAGTCAGCTTGGAGATGGCGTCGGTCACCGATGCCGGATCCTTTTCCGAAGTACCGCTGCCCTTGCCGTCCGGCGAGCAGAAAATGTCGCCTTCCACCGGCACATCCGGTGTGGTGGGTGTGGTATCTCTGGTGGTCACAGTCGTTGCCGTTGCAGAGGTGTCCTGGGACACGCTGACGGTGGTGGTTGTCGTTGTCACCGTGGTCTGCTTGGTGGTCTCTGTGGTCACGACCGGGTCGGTGGTGGTGTCCGTAAAGCCGCTGCCGATCGCAACGACAGTGGGCGTATAATTCATCAGCGCATCTTTCAGCGGCTGGTTGACTGCATAGCTGGCATCGTCCACGGAATTGTTGAACTTCCACTGGAAGTCGCCGCCCTGGACACGACCTGCCTTGGCTGTGACGATCGCCGGCACATCCTTTGCGTCGTCAGCCTGGTAGCTGTACATGATGCTGGAATCGGTATCGAAGTTGTTATAGCCTGTGCCGCCGGAAACGGTCTTGACGCTGTCCGGAACTTTTTCCGTCGGGCTGGAGACTTCATAGGCATCGAAAGAGGTGCTGTCCTGGGAATACGGGATATAGCTGGATGCACCCTCGATGTAGTTGCCGCACGCCTTGATGATGCCGCCGGTCTCGCCGGAGAATGTACCCTCGCCCAGTGCGTCTGTACCCTGTCCGGAACTCATCATGGGGTTCTTGCAGTTGCGGAAGTAGTTGTTCTCCGCAAAGGCAGATGCACCCATGGTCACGCCGATGCCGTACTTGGCGTTGCCGTCGAAGTAGTTGTTATAGCTGTGGACGGAGCAGGTGCGGATTCTCGGGTGGCGGGAGTCGGAGTGGTCGTACCAGTTGTGATGATAGGTCACATAGTTGGTCTCCTTCTCGGACTTCATGCCCTGGAGGTTGCACTTGCCGTTGTCCCAGAAATGGTTATAGGAATGTGTGACATAGGTGGAGGTCTTGGTGTCCAGAGCGCCGTCGCCCTTTACCTGGTCTGCATCTGAACCTGCGTGGCCATAGAAGAAGTCGCAGTTATGCACCCAGATATGGTCGTTGCCCTGCTGCAGGCCGCAGTCATCGCCCTCGCTGCTGTCGCAGTTCATAAAGCCGATGTTGCGCACTTCCACGTTGGAACAGTTCTTCATGACCAGACCAAATCCGTTGAACACAGTGTCCGTGCCGATACCCTCGACGGTGATGCCAGCCTTGGCGGTGTCGATCATCAGATCACCCTTGGGCATATCTGCCGGGTCCGTGATATTGCCGATAAAGCGCAGGCACAGCGGACGCTTCTCCTTGTTCTTCTTGTATGCCGTGATGATGTTCTGCACGCCGGTCACATCTGCCGCACCCTTGCCGGTGGAGTCGATGCTGGCAGTCACAGTGTCCTTGTTGGCATCGGTGACGTATACCACGATAGCATCCGCTTTCAGCGTGCCGTCCTCGTTGTATGCGCCGGAAGAAGTACCGTTTACAAAGCCAAAACCGCTTCTGTCATGCGCCTCTACGTTCAACTCCGAGGTCTCCGCCGCCTTGGAGGCATCTTCCTTGCCGCCGATCACCGGCACGATCTTCATGGTATAGCTGCCGGCTTTCAGACCCACAGCGTCTGCCCGGAAACGATCCGGATACTGGCGCACCAGCATGGTGTCCAGCTGGGTATAGCTGCCGCCTGCGGACTTGATATAGACGTTATAGCCCGTTGCACCGGAGACAGCGCCCCATTCTGCATACGCCGCCTCCAGGTCGCCGCTGGCTGTGAGAACTGACACAGACGCACTCGCCGCCGTGATTGCCGGAACATTGTCCGTCACCGTCCCCAGATCTGCGGCAAACGCCGTCTGCGCACTGGCTGCCGCTGTAGTGGCTGCCATCAGAAATGCCAGCAGCCCTGCCCCAATTTTCTTACTCTTCATGATAATGATTCCTCCCGTTTTCCGGCATAGACAAACGCCGCACGGACACATTGGCTTTTCCAATATTCCCCACGTGCCGAAACGATACGGTACGCTTTTGTACCGTTTTTCTTTTTCCGGTGTTCACGCTGCGCTGCACCGCACAGAAAGTGCGGAACAACCGGTGTCCAAGCTCAGATTTCGCCCCTATTTTACACCTTTTTCCGGTCCATGTCAATGTACTTTTTCACCAAATTTCCAAATGAAATTACCGTATATATTGCACAATAAGTTTGATGATTCTGTTTAATTTCATCAGCTTTTTTCACCGAATATATGGCTGTTTTTCTGCATACATTACTACAACAATCCGTGCAAATTCCCACTTCGATTTGGAAACAAATCGGTAAAAGGTGTTTACAATTTATATTTCATGTCGAAAAGTGTTGACAAACCCAAATACAGTGGTTATAATAAATAAGGTATGAAAATACTTCGGCGGCAAGATCGTGCTTTGGCGCTTGATACGCTGCAAAGCTGCCGCCTTTCTGAATTGTAACACATTTTATTTTTCCAATAAAAGAGGTTCTGCTGTTTTCGAATTTGCCGGTATCAAGAGACGTTCATCAACGCTGCATGGAACGAGAGGCATCCGGCAAAGTTCGGGGATCGCTGCTCTTCGGGGGCAGCCCTCGTAAAATGGAAGAAAGGACAGATAACAGTGAACAACAGAGACCAGAATTCCCACGGCGGCACCGGGAACGACCCCAGGCATCTCACCAAGGACGAGATGCGGGAAAAGATCAAGGCATCCCTGGCGGCAAAAGAGGCATCCGAGTTTCATCCCGAAACGCCGAAAAGCACTTCCCAGCGCTTTTCCGGACAGGCGTACCGCAGCGCATCCGGCAATTCCGCCGCAGAGCGCAGCCGCTCCGAAAAAGCCCGGCAGATCCGGGATGCCGTTTCTTCCTCACACCGCAGCGAACCCCAGACGCCACCCAGCCGCTCCGGACAGCCCCGGAACAACGAATCCCGTGAAATTCCCCAGCGGCGGCAGCAGCCCCGGCAGAGCAATGTGGCTGTGGCAGAGCGCCCCCGCCCTGTTCCGCCCCGGCACTATGAAGAAGTCCGGGAAGAGCGTCACGGAGGCCGTATCGCCGTCATTGCCGGCATCGCAGTGCTGGCAGTCCTGCTGCTGAGCTACATTGCCGGGCTGGCGATCTATCACGGAAAGTTCCTGCCGAAAACCTATGTGAACGGCGTGGACATCGGCGGCATGAACGTTGAAGATGCCCAGAATGCTGTCCTCAGCACAGCCCAGGACATGGGGCTGACCTTCATCCCGAAGAGCGGCGACCCCATCACCTTCAAGGGTTCTTCCTTTGGCTGCACCGTCACCCTGCCGGACAACGCCCTGGCAGCGCCGGCGGACGAAAGCCACGCCGCATGGTTCAAAAAGCTATTCTCCAAGACGGAGTACACCGTAAAAGTCCAGGACTCCTATTCCGAGGACGCACTGGTCAGCCTGATTGCTGCCTACGACTGGGGCAATGTGCCGCCTACGGACGCAAAGGTTGTCCAGAACGAGGACGGCTCTTTCACCATCCAGCCGGAAGATGACGGCAACATGGTGGACACCCAGAAATTGTCCGACTACACGATTGCGCAGATGCGTGAGGGCAACAACACCATCAACATGGCGGAAAGCGACTGCTACAAAAAGGCAGCCGTCACCGCAGAGAGTCTGAAACCCACTCTGGAGCTGTACAACAAGATCGGCGCCGTGGAAATTACCTATGACATGACAGACCGGGAAGAGATCTTCGATCCGGTCGGCACGGAAAAGCTGGATCACGCCACCATCATGGACTGGATCACCACGGACGGCGACGACATCACCGTAGACACGGACAAGGCGACTGCCTGGGTACAGGAAAATATCGCCGACAAGTACGATACCCTGGTGACCGGCTACAACTTCAAGTTCAAGGCGACCGAGGACGGCGAAATTACCCTGCCCATCGGCGTGGACGGCATCTACGGCTGGAAAACCAACGTGACTGCCACGGTGGAAAAGCTGGTGGATTACATCAAGGCAGGCGATGCGGTCACCATCGAACCGGTCTATAAGGTAGAAGGATTCCGCATGAACTCCAACGCCGGCGTGAAATACACCGGAAACACCTACATTGAAGTAGACATCTGCCACCAGCATCTGTGGTATTATGTGAACGGCGAACTCTTCCTGGAGTCCGACGTGGTAACCGGTAAGGAATCCGATCCGGAACGTGCCACACCGCCGGGCGCATACAAGGTATGGTCCAGAGAATCGCCCCGAAAGCTGGGTACTTACGCCGTACAGGGCTATGAGACCTGGGTCAACTACTGGATGCCTGTCACCTATACCGGCATTGGTCTGCACGACCTGAACCGCAGCGCATACGGCGGTGACATCTACATCAACAACGGCTCCCACGGCTGCATCAACCTGCCGCTGGACGTTGCCAAAAAGATCTACGACGAAGTAACCATCAACACACCGGTGATGATTATTCCGTAAAAATTCCATAACGCACAAAAGGCATACCGTCTCGCTCGGAAACGGTATGCCTTTTCTTTTGTCTCAACGTACTGCGTACCTGTTACGCCCGGCGTGCTGCCGGCATAGCGCTGGTGAAAGCGTCCTGATCCTCGTTGACCTCGCCGCCCGGATACTGGAACCGGATCAGACGGTCGCCCTGGAACGTCAGCTGTCCCTGCTGGTGGAACGGTGTCTCGATGTACGCCTTCTTGCTGGTCACGATGTGCAGGACATCACCCTTTCTCGTCTTGAAGATCAGCTCGTAGTACTCGTTATACAACTTCATCGTGCCGCTGGGATCCATGGTGCGGCGGCGTTCGTCCACCTTCTGCACCAGCACAGCGATCACGGTGCGTGGCGGATTCTTTCCACGATTTGGTTTACGCATAGGTCTCTCTCCTGTGATATAATATTCCCGGTTGAATTCCAGCGGCTGCCGCCGGTCTGCGGCATTGGGATTCTGCACCAGGAGCTTGCTGAGTTTCTGCCGGAACGGACTCTGCCGGGAACCCAGCATCACCACCAGCAGCAGCACAATGGCAACTGCGACCATGATAATCAGAAAATTGTCGATCGCATTTCCAAATCTTCCTGTCATATGTATTCCTTTCTGTGGGAAACTGTTTCCGCAGATTCCCGACACAAGCGATTATAAGCCGTTTGGATTTTGCAGCGTAAAGCGCCAGCTGTCACTGCACATCTGCTGCAGGTCTGCCGATGCCTCCCAGCCCAGCAGTTCCTTCGCCTTGGAGACATCCGCATAAGAAACGGCAACGTCTCCGGCACGGCGGTCGGTGATCTCCACGGGAATCTTTCTGCCGCAGGCTTTCTCATAGGCGTGTATCACTTCCAGCACGCTGCTGCCGTGACCTGTCCCCAGGTTCACCGCCTCAAATCCGTGATGGTTTGCACCGTATGCCAGCGCAGCCACGTGACCCACTGCCAGATCCATAACGTGGATGTAATCCCGGACACCTGTGCCGTCCGGGGTGTCGTAATCGTCGCCGTAGACCTGGACATGATCCAGCTTGCCGGATGCCACCTGTGCCACATACGGCACCAGGTTGTTGGGGATGCCGTTAGGGTTCTCGCCCAGCAGACCGCTCATGTGTGCGCCGATGGGGTTGAAATACCGCAGCGCCACCGCCGTGAAGTTGGGGTCAGCCGCACAGACATCCCGCAGGATCTGTTCGATCATCACCTTGGTATAGCCATAGGGATTGGTCGCAGAGGTGGGCATCTCCTCCCGGTACGGCACCGGGTTCTGGCTGCCGTAGACCGTGGCGCTGGAGGAAAAGATCATGGTGCGGCAGCCGTACTTCCGCATCACACGCAGCAGCGTCAGTGTGCCGCTCACGTTGTTCTCGTAGTATTCCAGCGGCTTTTCCACCGATTCGCCCACTGCCTTCATTCCGGCGAAGTGTATCACGGCGTCGATCTTGTTGTCCTCAAAGATCTGTTCCAGGTCTGCCTCGTCCCGCATATCCGTCCGGTAAAACCGCACGTGTTTTCCGGTAATCATCTCGATGCGAGCGATTGCCTCGACCTTTGAATTGCTCAGATTGTCCATGACCACCACCGGATAGCCGGCGTTGGTCAGTGCCACACAGGTATGGCTGCCGATAAAGCCCGTACCGCCTGTGACCAGAATTTTTCCCATGTTTTCTTACGCTTCCTTTCGAATTCTGTCAAATTCTATCTTCGTCAGATCAAAATTGTCATGCCGCCGATGGGGCGAATCTGCAGCACGTGGCAGCAGCCCTCGCCCAGCACAGCCTCCATGCCGTCCCGGAACTGGGTCAGCAGCACAGACGGTACAAATGCCTGCACAGTTCCGCCGAAACCGCCGCCGTGTACCCGGATGGCGCCACGTCCGCCCAGCACTGCCGAGCCAACTGCAATGGCGATGGAGACCGGCTGTTCCGCAGGCACAGAGGACGGGTAAACATTTTGCAGCAGGCAGTAGGAGGATTCGCCGGAGTTCTGCACCAGGTGCAGGAACGCCTCGAAGTCCCCACGCTCCAGGGCATCCGATTCGCCCTGGGCTCTGCCGTCCTCCCGGTAGAAGTGCATGGCACGCAGCACTGCACGGTCGCCGCACGCCTTTCGCAGTTCGGGAATCGAACGCAGCACTTGTTCCGACTTCACCTCAGAAAGCACATCCTTGCCGAAATACTTCGCCACAGCGCCCATTTCCCTGGGGATCGCCGCATATTCCTCTGTGAGGTCTGCGTGATTCCCGCCGGTGTCCACGATGCACAGCGCATAACCGGTGGAAGAAAAGTCGAACTTCACCGGATGCACCACCGGCTTTACCGGATTCGCAAAGTCGATGGCAACTGCGCCGCCCACAGACGACGCCATCTGATCCATCAGACCGCAGGGCTTATGGAAATAGACGTTTTCTGCATACTGTCCCATTTGCGCCAGCTCCACCGGAGTGAACCGGTTGTCGGCGTACAGGGCGTTGCAGATATTCCCCAGCAGCACCTCAAATGCCGCAGAAGAGGACAGCCCCGAACCCGGCATGACCTGGGATGTGGTATACGCATCAAAACCGGTATCCAACGGACATCCGTACTGCTGGAACCAGGCAGCTGCACCACGGATAAGCTCGGCTGCGGTGGGTTTCTGGTCTGTCACCGGCTCCAGCTCATCCAGAGAGATCACATCTGCCGGAAAGCCCTCGGACTTCACGCAGATGGTCCGGTCGGTGCGGCGTGCCACAACGGCGATCACATCCAGGTTGATGCTTGCCGCCAGCACATGGCCACGCTGGTGGTCGGTGTGGTTGCCGCCCAGTTCTGTCCGTCCCGGCGCAGAAAAAACGGCGATCTCCCGGTCGCTGCCGAAATGCTGTGTAAATGTATCAATGGCACGCAGCAGACGTGTCCGATATGCCTCTGCCAGGTCTGTGCCGCCGCTCAGCAGCACTGCGGTTTCTGTAAACGCCTCAGAGCTAAGCAGCTGGCGTGCTTCGTCAATCGCTTTCAATGTCATGCCCCTTTCTACGGCAGTCCGGCGCTGCATTTCTGCACCGTCCCGAACTGCTGTTCCCGGAGCCTGTTCTGTCCTCCCGGAAAATCCGCCGGATGCAGAACACGCTCATACAATACTCCACTATTCAGTATAGCCGATTTTTCTCAAATTTGCAAGCTTTGTTTGCGATTTTTTACACAACAAAACAGAATTTGAAAAAAGGAAAGTATCACCGCCAAAAAACAAAACAGATACAACCCTCCGCTTGAAAACAAAAACCCGACACGGGATTGCTCCCGCATCGGGTTTTCTTATGATGTCATATCCAGGCTGTCAAAAACGTTTTCACGTTCTGTTTTGGTTTGGCTTACTTTGCCTCATACCAGCAGGAACCCTGCAGGTTCTTCAGATCCGGGCAAACTTCAGTCCAAACAGTATCCTTGTAGCCTGCGCCCTTCAGAGCGATGTAGTACATCTGATAGAACAGGTCGGTCGGAGTGATGGACTTGTCAGCAGTGTTCTTGCCTTCCTTGCTCTCGGTATCGATATCGGTCAGGAAGTAAGACAGCTTCTCCAGGTTTGCATCCTTGTTGTTCTCCAGCAGAGTTACGCCATCCTTGATGCCGGCACCCAGTCTTGCCTGATAGTACATATTGTAGAACATATCAGTTGCCTCAACCTTACCGTTCAAGTCCGTATCACCCTTGATGCCGATGTAAACCTTAGCAGTGCCGACTTCTTCGCCGTTGTACAGAACCTTCAAGTCAGATGCAACATAAGCGATATCGCCGTGCAGTGCATCGTACATATCCTTCGGAGAAGCGTACTCGAAGGTCAGCTGGCTCAGAATGTCCTCGCCGTCCAGAGTTGCGCTCTCTACCAGATCTGCCGGGTCGAATGCACGAGTGTCCTCAGACAGGTAGAAGTTTGCATCTTCCTTTACCTTAACATCCGGCTTGCCGGCAGGCTGAGTCTCGGTTGTTGTGGTAGAAGTAACAGTATCGCTGGAAGAACCAGTGCTTGTGGTTGTCTCGCTGGAAGTTGTGGTATTCTCAGCAGAAGTTGTGGTTTCTGTTGTGGTTGTTCCGGTCGGTCTGGAGACCTTGGTGTAGTTTGCATCTTCTGTAGTCGTTGTCACAGTTGTAGTCTTCTTGGTGAAGGTGCCTCTCTCTGTGGTAGTCGATTCTACAGTAGTTGTGCTTACCGGAGCCTCGGATTCCGTTGCCTTTGTAGTTGTTGTTCCGGAAGTCTCGGAAACGGTTGTCTTTTCGGTTGTTGTTGTAGAAGTCGCTTCTTCTGTTGTTGTCGTAGATGCCTTTGTAGTTGTTGTAGCAGACGCCTTTGTTGTCGTAGTGGATTCCTTTGTCGTTGTTGTAACAGATGCCTTTGTTGTAGAAGTTGTGGATGCCTTTGTGGTTGTTGTAGCAGATGCCTTTGTTGTGGTTGTGGATGCCTTTGTAGTAGTGGTAGTTGTTACAGTTGTGGTTGTGGTTGTGGTATCTTCCACTTCCTTCATGATAACACGGATCGCACCATCCTTCAGACCAACCTGGTCGTCGAAGATATCCTCACCGGTCACGCCCTCGCCGTTCAGATACTTAAAGCGCTCAACATCAACAATGGTGCCGCCGCTGGGCATCTGGTCAATGCCGTCCGGAGCCCAGGTTACCGGGAACTCGTAGTACTGAACAGTCTTGCCGTCATACTCGCCGGTCTGAAGTGTCAGACCATATTCGTCTGCGATTGCCTGTACGGTATCTGCATCCGGTACATCGAATACCAGGTGGAAGATACGATCCAGCTCAGCCGGATCCTGCGGACCGTCGTTGGAGAATGCTTCGATGAAGCGGATCCAGCGGTCGCTGCCGTCGGTGATGGTGGATGTGCCGTTCTTATAAGCAGCAAAGTCGATCATGTTCGGTCTGCCGCTGGAGCCGAAGTCGTTGACTGCGAATTTGCTCTCCATGCCGTCCGGAATGGTGAACAGCTTTGCGGTTGCATCCGGGAATGCGACTGCACCGCTGATACCATAGCTCTTGGTGTCTACGCCTTCCTTGGCAATAACCTTTACGCCCAGTTCTTCTTCAATGCCAACATAATCCGGGTTTTCGCCAGCCGGCTGCGGATATACATAAACCTCATCGATATCCAGATTGATCGGCATATCCTTTTCGTCGGTTGCGGTTGTCTTTGTGGTTGTGATGGATGTGGTTGTATCAGCGGTAGAAGATGTGGTGACATCCTTCTTGTCGGTGTATACACGGAAACCGCCGTTGTAGTAAGTAACGTCTGTGGTAGCCAGGTCATTGCTGCTGTCGTCCAGGAACTGCTGGTTCGGCATGATGTATGCGCTGCCTGCTGTGCCGGAGAAGTCCCAGTTTACCTTCTGGTACTGTGCAAAGTTCATCGGGAAGAAGTAGTAGGTATTGCCGTCAGCATCTGTCTGGAGTTCCAGACCGTATTCTGCTGCAACATCTGCTGCGTTGTCAGCGATGTCGAAGTACATATTCATGAAGTTGCTTGCGCCGTTTTCTTCATCCGGGATGGTTGCAGTGCCGGCGGAAACAGTCCACATGAAGTACATCCAGCGATCTTCCGGAGCTGCGGATTCGTCAGCGCCGAATGCCTCAAAGCCTGCGGTGTTGGAAGTTCTGCGGACAGAACCGGATACATATTCATCCACGCCGTCCTTGGAAACTTCGGTCTTGTTGATGCTCAGGATCTTTGCAGTTACCATCGGGACATCAATTGCAAAGCTAAAGCCCTCAGACGGGATATACTTCTGCAGATAGAACGGCAGTTCAACGCCCTCTTCGCCCGGCTCTGCGTTAGCCTCGCCGATGTCGATGACAATGCCCTTGCCCTTCGGTGCATCTGTTGCAGTTGTGGTTGCAGACTGCTTGGTGGTGCTTGTAACAGTGGTTGCCTTTTCGGTAGCGCTGGTCTCTGTTGCCTTGTCAGTCTTGGTGGTTGCAGAGGTTGCGCTGGATTCTGTATCCTTGGTGGTTGCAGATGCGCTGGTCTCTGTTGCCTTGTCAGTCTCGGTAGTTGCAGAGGTTGCGCTGGTCTCTGTTGCCTTTGTTGTCTCAGATGCACTGGACTCTGTTCCCTTGGTGGTTGCAGATGCAGTGGTCTCTGTCTCAGAGGACACGCTGGATGCAGTGGTCTTGATCTCTGTGGTGGAAGAAACGGAGGTTGTTGTTGCATCCGGATCTTCGTCGAAGCACAGAACGATCTTGTCGATGGTCACATCACCGAACTTCGGGTAATAAACCATGAACTGCACGGTTTCGCCGACAGTCTTCGGAATGTTGTAGGAAACAACGACCTGCTTGTTTGCCGGAACGGCCAGATCCTTGAATTCCTCGCTCTGCCACTCTTCACCCTCCGGCAGGCTGTCGTTCCATGTGCCGAAAGCGCCGCTGGTGTTGGTGTCGTTTGTCTTTACGGTGTAGTAAGCGATTGCCTTGTAAGCGCCCATCGGGTCGAACTCAACCTTGGTGTTGCTTGCCTTGCCGTCAGTACCCTTGTCTTCCTCAGCCTTCGGAGTCAGTACCTTGGTGTACTTTGCTGCCTCAGTGGTTGTGGTGACACTGGTGGTTGTTGCGGATGTGGTAACAGCGGAATCATAGTGGAGAACCACCTTGTCGATCTTGACGCTGCTTGCATCCGGATAAAAGATCATTGCCTTTACGGTCTTGCCAACATTGGACGGGATGGTGTAATCTGCTGTGCAGGCACCATTTGCGCCAACGCTTGCCTTAAATTCTTCCTGGAACCAATCGCCGTTGTATGTGCCGAAAGCACCGCTGGACTCGGTATCCTTGGAAGTTACGGTATAATACAGTGTTGCAGACTTTGCGCCGTTCGGGTCAAATTCTGCATATGCCTGGATATCACCGTCTGTACCCTTCTGGGTGCCGGTGGTGATCTTTGCCTCTACGTCCTTAATTGCCGGAGCAGTTGTGGTTGTCACAGTCTCGGCAGAGGATGCAGATGCAGTGGTTACAACAGATTCAGATGTCTCGCTGGAAACATCAGAAGAAACTGCGGAAGAAACGGTGGTCTCTGTGGTTTCCGCAGTGGTCTCGCTGGTAGTGGTTGTGGTGGTCTTGCCGGTGCCCTCTACAGTAAAGGTTGCACTAATTGTACCCTTTACTTCGGTGTTCTTGCTAACAGCAGTTGCACCAGACCAGTCACCGCCGAATTCGATTCTGCTTACACCCTTGCCGTCTTCGCCATAGTATTTTGTGTTTACAGTTGCATTGTTAGCTGCATCTGCAACTTCAACGCCGTCAATTTTCAGAGAACTCAGAGAAACCTTCAAATCCTTAAATGTATCAGTTGTAAAGGTCTTCGATTCTCCTGCCGGGTTGATTACAATACCCAGCCACTGAATCGTGCTGGAACCTTCAGACAGTTCCCAGGAAAGAGAAAACTCTCCATCACCGGAAATGCTTACTGTACTGGGCGCATTACCATTATTGGAACTATTGCCTTCGCCCCAATAGGCATTGCTACCGAGTGTACCGATCAAAGATGCTGTACCGATTGCGTCAGCATCAGCCGCAGTCGCAATAAACGACATAACCGGTGTTACCAGCGCACTGGTGAATACGGTGGTTGCCGCCATTACACCAGCAGTCAGAGATGAAAGAAACTTCTTCATCTTCATGTTTATCATTCTTCCTTTCTTGATTTTCTGCGGCATAGCGCCGCCTTGGTTGTGTGCAGAGAAGCTTTTCTGCCCCTTGGTTTCCGTACCTCCGCCGTGCCAGTCGTCTGCTGCCCCCTTTCCGCTCACACAAATCAATTTTTAAGAAAGTCCCCCTTGAAAAGGGGGATGTCAGCATAAGCTGACAGGGGGATCAACCCCTCAGTCAAGCCAACGGGTGCCCTGTTAGGAGAGCCTATAAAAATTGATTTGCGTGCTTTCCGCTTTCCAATTGCACAGTCGGCGCACATCTTCATGAAGCCATACCAGTGCTTTCCTGCACCCTACTTCTCCATATACCAGCATAGCATATTTGTAGATTTTTTGCAAGCGTTTTTTTCATTTTCCACACATTTTTATACAGCACGAATAAAAGCAACCTCTGTTTTTGTGCAATTCTTCTAAATCCGAAAAATTGCGTGAAAAACAACTTGCTATTTTGATGCGCACCCGCACCTTTTTTCGGAAATTCTCAAAGCAGTTTTCTTCCAATTTCCGGATTTTTGTCAGTTTCTCGCCGTCTCTGCAATATCCCGGAGTTCCTGCTCCAGCTGGCTGTCGATCATTTTACAGCTGCTGCGGTCATAGAACACCCCGGTGATGTCCCACAGCATGGGACACATCCCACGGGAATACGCCGCACGTGCCACCGCCGTGAGGAATGTCCGGACGGCGTCCTCGGTCTTGTTCCCGGTGGAACAGCCGTATTCGCCGATGATGACCGGGATGCCGTTGTCCAGGAAACGGGTCTGGAGCTTTTCCATGTCCTTTTCCAGTATCCGCTGGTCTCTGGGCGAACCCCAGGTGGTCTTTGCCTTGCCCCAGTCGGCGTCCTCTTCCAGGATGCAGAACGTAGACGGCGTATAATAATGTACCGACACGGCGCACCGTCCGGCGCTGTCCTCCGGCATCTGGAACATCTCGTCACAGGTCATGTCCACGTCTGTGGCATAGCCGGCAATGAGCAGATGGCGCTCCGGATTGTTGCCGCCGGAGCTGCGCACCAGATCGACGAACTTCTGGTTGATGCGGTTGACGATGCTGTATGCCTCCGCCTTGCCATCCTCCGAACCGCTGTAGTGATTCCACAGATCGTCGAAACAGCCCTCTTCGTTCATGGATTCCAGAATGAGATGGTCGCCGTAACCGGAAAAGCGCTCCGATACCTGCTCCCAGATGCGGGTGTATTTCTCCATGCAGGTGTCATAGTCGGTGGAGAATCCGGCGATCCAGCCGTTGTCCCAGTGGAGATTCACCACGGCGTACATCCCGTTGTCCAGCACATACTGCGCCACGGTCTCCACACGATCCAGCAGTTCCGGCGCAACGGTGTAGTCGTCTCCCATCAGATTCGACCACGCCACCGGGATGCGCACCGAGTCGAACCCGGCGGCAGCATAGCCTGCGATCATTTCCTCAGTCACCGTAGGGCTGCCCCAGGCGGTCTCATAGCTGTTCACGCCGCCGCTGCTGTCGATCCAGTCACCGCACGCCTCCAGGGTGTTCCCCAGGTTGATGCCCAGCCCCATTTCCGCCACGATGTCGCCTGTGGTCATATCGTCCCGCATTTCCGTGCGGAAGTCCGGCTTTTCCTCTGCCTGGCTGCTCTCTTCTCCGGCGGTGCTTTTGCCGCTTTCCGTGCCGCAGCTGCACGCCGCAGCCGTCATTGCCGCCGCCAATACCAGGGCAGTCAGTTTCTTTCCAAATCCCATATGTTCTCCTTTATCCTTTCTTCGGCGGTTTCATGGTCAGTGCAATGCGCTTGCGTTTCAAGTCCACATCCAGCACCCAGACCTTTACCACTTCGCCGACCTTGACTGCCTCCAGCGGATGCTTGATAAACCGGTCGCAGATCTGGGAAATATGCACCAGCCCGTCCTCATGGACGCCGATGTCCACAAAACAGCCGAAGTCGATGACATTCCGCACCGTTCCCACCAGTTCCATACCCGGTTTCAGATCTTTCAGCTCCATGATGTCACCGCTCCGAAGCAGCGGCGGCGGCAGTTCGTCACGAGGGTCACGTCCCGGCTTTGCCAGCTCCTTGATGATATCCTTTACCGTCGGCTCACCCACGCCAGCTTTTTTCGCAATGGCTGCGATACCGTGCTGCTTGGCAATGGATGTGATCTCGCTGCGGTCCTGTCCGGCAATGTCCGCCAGCTGAAAGCCGCATTCCCGGAGAATCTGCTCCGCTGCGCCATAGCTTTCCGGATGCACGGCGGTGTTGTCCAGAGGATTCTTTGCGCCCGGCACACGGAGGAATCCGGCGCACTGTTCATACGCCTTGGGTCCCAGCTTTGCCACCTTTTTCAGCTGTTTCCGGTCAGTGAATACGCCGTTTTCCGTCCGGTACGCCACGATGTTCTTGGCGATGGTCTGGTTGATGCCGGCGATGTGGGACAGCAGGGAGAACGAGGCGGTGTTCAGGTCTACGCCTACGTGGTTCACGCAGTCCTCCACCACGCCGTCCAGCGCCGCCGACAGCTCCGCCTTGGGCATATCGTGCTGATACTGTCCCACGCCGATCGCCTGAGGGTCGATCTTCACCAGTTCCGCCAGCGGGTCCTGTAACCGCCGGGCAATGGACACGGCGCTCCGGAGTGAAACGTCATACTCCGGGAACTCCTCTGCCGCCAGCTTGGACGCAGAGTACACCGATGCCCCAGCCTCAGAGACCACCATATACGCCGCAGAATAGGGCAGCTCTTTCAGCAGTTCTGCCACCACAGCCTCGGATTCCCGGGACGCCGTGCCGTTTCCGATGGCGACGGCGGTCACATGGTGCTGCCGCAGCATCTTCCGGATGGTATCCTTGCCCTTTTCCAGGGATGCGCCCTTTCCCAGGGTGATGTGTGCCACGCCGGTATCCAGCACCTTTCCCGTCTCGTCCACCACAGCCAGCTTACAGCCGGTGCGGTAGCCGGGGTCTACGCCCAGGACGGTTCGGTTTTTCAGCGGTGCCGCCATGAGCAGCTGCCGCAGGTTGGACGCAAACACACCGATGGCAGCCGTTGCCGCCTGTTCGGTCAGCGCCTTGCGGATCTCCCGCTCCACCGCCGGGAACAGCAGCCGCTGAAACGCATCCTCTGCGGCAGTCTGCACCAGCTTTCCGCAGGGACTCTGGTTCTTCACAAACTTCTGGATCAGCATGGATGCCCCGTGTCCCTCCGGCAGCGTGACTGCCACTTTCAGTGCGCCCTCCCGTTCGCCACGGTCGATGGCGAGGACACGGTGACCCACGATGCGCTTTACCGGTTCGGCATAGTCGTAGTAGTTCTGATAGGGTGTTTCCGCATCCGCATCCACAGCGTGGGACTGTATCGTACCGGTGAGCATCACCAGACGGCGCATCTGTTTGCGCAGGTCGGCGTCGTTCGCCATCTCCTCTGCCAGGATGTCCATTGCGCCCTGGAGCGCCGCATCCGTATCCGGCACTTCTTCCGTGAGGAACGCCTGTGCCGCCTGCACCGGGTCTGTTCCGGCATCCTGCGCCATCAGCGTCCGTGCCAGCGGCTCCAAGCCACGGGCGATCGCCATAGACGCACGGGTCTTTCGCTTGGGACGATACGGCAGGTACAGATCCTCCGTCTCCACCAGAGTCTCCGCTTTCTGTATCTTTTCCGTCAGTTCCGGGGTCAGCTTGCCCTGGGACTCGATGGCGGAAAGGATCTCGCTCTTGCGCTGTTCCAGCTTGCGCAGGTATTGCAGCCGGTTGTCGATGGCACGCAGCACCTGGTCATCCAGCGAGCCGGTCCGCTCTTTCCGGTAGCGTGCAATAAAGGGGATGGTCTTGCCGTCATCCAGCAGGGCGATGGTGTTGTCGATCTGTTCCTGCCGCAGCTGGAACTCGTCAGCCAGTTTCTGTGGGATATTCAATATAGATTCACTCCGTTTCGATTTTGCTTGAATGTATCGCTGTTATAATAGTATAGCAAATTTCGGAAGAGATTGCAAGGGGGTTTTTTGGGGATGCGATTTGTGCTGAAATAGTGAACCGTAAACTTAATCCCCCTGTCCCTTCGGGACATCCCAGCACAAGGCACACCCTACGGGCGCCT
>ERZ772880.1006-NODE-1006-length-25335-cov-21.810008_pt1 | contig 25335 bp, 20 predicted proteins | sample MGYA00580577_ERZ772880 | MGnify/ENA primary metagenome ERZ772880 (study PRJEB29015, sample SAMEA2737705) | human gut metagenome | biome: human gut; feature: human-associated habitat; material: faeces | place: China | collected 2012 ... | reverse complement strand
CTCATACGCTTTACGCTTAGCCCATCCACGGTGGTAGCCATTATCATGACGCCTCCAACGGTTTTTGCGCCACTCATAATTGCGATGCCAGTAATCACGATCTCGCCAGTGACCACCGTCCCAGTAATTACCGTAATGATCGCGATCGCCAATTTGTAATTTGATTGATGGCAGTAGGGTGATTTCACCTGCGTTTGCTGCAAGCGGGGTAAATGCCATCAGGGCGGCCGCCAGAAACAGTGACCTGAACATTGTTATTCTCCTTCACGATCGAAGCCGTCAGCGGCCTGTTAACGCAATATTACGGGGAGGTAAAGCCCCGTATCATCGCCATAACTCTTAAATCATAAAGGAGAGCATTTTTTGCTAAACGTTATCGTGGGGTGGCTGTTGCTTCGGACGATTGACCATCATCATCGGCTTACCTGCTAATAACAGCCATGCCGGAAGCATGACGATACAGAGCAGCGGTAGCAATGTGGTATTGGGTACAACGACTGCCGCCATAAAAAGACTTAACCAGCCATCGCGTGTTACCACCAGCACGATGCGGCCCTGTCGGGCCAGATCCCGGATCACGCCGGACACCTCCACCATCCGGGCATAATCCAGGCCGCTGGTGGGCTCATCAAAGATCAGGATCTCGTTGTCGCGGTAGAGCATCTTCAGGATCTCAACACGCTGCTGCATACCAACAGAGATATCACTGATGAGTGCATCGGGGTCCACACGCAGGCCGTACTTCTCGCTCAGGGCCACGACCTTCTTGCGGGCCTCAGCCTTCTGCAAAAAGCCCAGCTTATTGGGCTCCACGCCCAGAATGATGTTATCCAGCACGCTGAAGCATTCCACCAGCTTGAAGTGCTGGTGCACCATGCCGATGCCCAGCGCGTTTGCATCGTTGGGGTTGCGGACGGCGACCTCCTTGCCGTTCTTGAGGATCTTACCGGCCTCCGGCTGGTACAAGCCGAACAGCACGCTCATCAGCGTACTTTTGCCAGCGCCGTTTTCGCCCAGCAGGGCATGTACCTCGCCCTTGCGCAGCTGCAGGGTGATATCATCGTTTGCCTTGATTCCAGGGAACTCCTTGGTAATGTGGAGCATCTCGATCACAAAATCCTCTGCCAATCTGCTCACTCTCCTTTCGTGTCAAATCGACACCTATACTATTCTGTGTACCATTATACCGTATTTTTGCGGTTTTGCACACTTCTTTTTGATTTTTTGGCGGGATGTACTCTTATAAGTATTACTTTTGTGCAAGCTGCACGATTTTTTGCGAGACAAAAACGACCCTCTCCGTCAAAGCCTGGCGGCAATGACGGAGAGGGTCGTTCCCTACAGCCCTTGCGGACTGTTCAAATTTTACTGGATGTAGGTGACGTTGGTGAACTCGCTGACGGTGGGCTTGGTAGCATCGTCGGAGTTGTTGTCCACAGTGATCTCGCCGCTCTTGATCTTGTCCTTGACGGTCTCGTACTCGTCCTTGGTGAAGGTCTCGAAGTTCCAGCTGTCGTCTGCGGTGGGCAGGCCGATGTAATCGCCATCCTCCAGACCGAAGTTGCCGTTGGAAGCAGCGATCTCGCTCCAGTCACCGGCCTCGATGTCGGACAGAGCGGTGTTGACAGCCTCAGACAGACCCTTCATGGCAGAGGTGATGAACGGGTTGTAGGCATAGGTGCCGTCAGCCACGCCGTTTGCGCCGATGTAGTTCTGGTCAACGTCCACGCCGATGACGTAGCCGTTGTTCTTCAGAGCAGCCTCCACAGCGGAGGTGTAGATGCCGCCGCCGCAGGCAAACACGACCTGCGTGCCGTTGGAGTACCAGCCCTCCATACGGGAGGTAATGTTGGCATCGCCGTAGAACTGGCCGCCGTAGAAGTAGTTGATCTCGACGTTCTGGCCCAGCTCCTGTGCGGCAGCATCAGCGCCCTGCACGAAGCCGTAGCCGTAACGGATGACAGCGGGCACAGCCATGCCGCCCAGGAAGCCCAACTTGGTCTTGCCGTCCTTGGCGATCGCGTAACCGGCCAGGTAACCTGCCTGCTCTTCCTTGAAGGTGATGCAGTAGCAGTTTGCGGGGATGGTATCCGTGCCGATATCGCCCTGGGTCACGTCCACAGCGATGAACTTGACATCCGGGTACTGATCAGCAGCCCAAGCCAGAGAAGCACCGTACAGGTAGCCGACGCAGACGATCACGTCTGCACCGTCGTTGACAGCCTGACGGATCATGGTCTCACGATCCTCATCAGAAGCGTCAGCCTCGGGGATGTAGTACTGGCAGTTGTCGCCCATGTAGCCGGAAACAGCAGTCCAGCATGCCTGGTTGAAGCTCTCATCGTCGATCGTGCCGGTGTCGCAGGTCAGAGCGACCTTGACGATCTTCTCGCCGCCCTCAGCAGCGGAGGAAGCAGCAGCGGAAGAAGCGGTGCTGGTGGAAGAAGCGGAAGAACCGCCGCAAGCGGTCAGAGCAGCGGCAGCGGCAGCGGCACCAGCCACAGCCAGGAAATTACGACGAGAAATCATCATAATCAAACTCTCCTTTTATTTTTAATAAAATTGCGTCAAACAAATAAAATGCGCAGAACTGCACATTTACTGGCTCAAGTATAACGGCAAGCCGTGTCAGATGCAAGCGAATTCCGATTACAAAATCTTTACAATAATTTTGTAAGTTTTTATCAAAAGTAGTATTTATGCACAAATTTGCCGTAGTTCCGTGCGTTCTCTGTGCTTTGGCACACAATGCACGTATTGCCGTCACTTTATTGTCCTGCAGTGCACCTCTGCGTTTTTATCCCGTCACTTCACGGCACGGTTGCCCGCCACATTGGAGGGGCCAAAGCCGAAGGGCAGCAGTTCGTCCATGCTGCGCTCGATAAAGTCTTCCGGTGTCTTTGCCATGATAACGTTCAGTTCCGGCCCGCCGAATTCAAACAGAGCCTGGCGGCACACCCCGCAGGGAGAAGTGATCTGCTCGTTCACCTCGCCGCGGCGGCTGCCCACCACAGCAATGTCGGTGAACTCGGTCACGCCCTCGGCCACCGCCTTGAACAGAGCCGTGCGCTCTGCACAGCTGGTGGGGGTAAAGGCAGCGTTCTCCACGTTGCAGCCGGTAAAAATGCGGCCATCCTTGGCGCGCAGGGCAGCGCCCACCATAAAATCGCTGTAGGGCACATAGGCTTTTTCCCGTGCAGCCAGTGCCATGCGGATGAGCTCCTTCTTTTCTTCCAGGGTCAGGTTTGTCATATCCGTCACTCCTTTTTTTGGTTTTCAGGGGTCGAAAACAGCGCGGCAAGCCCTTTTGCAGGCAAACCGCGCTGAAATGCGTTTTTAACGCTTAGTATTCTGCACCCAGTGCTACCTTCATCATATCGGTAAAGCTCTTCTGGCGCTGTTCTGCCGTGGTGATTTCCGGCGAAACAAAGCTGTCGGAAATGGTCAGCAGGCAGGCAGCGTTCTTGCCCAGCACCTGTGCATTGGCAAACAGGGCAAAGCTCTCCATCTCCACGCACAGGCAGCCGCGCTCGTCGCGCAGCTTTTCCCAGTAGGTGGGCTTTGCATCGGAGGGCTGACGGTAGAACACATCCGAAGAGTGGATGTTTCCCTCGATGAGGGGGATGCCCTGCTTTGCGGCAGAAGCGCGCAGCTTGTCGTTCAGGCTCTGGCTGGGCAGCGTGATGTCCCCTTCAAAGCCGCTCTGCACACGGGCATAGTTGCTTTCACTCACAGCACCGGCGGCCAGCACCACGTCAAACAGCTTGGCCTTGTCGGTATAGCTGCCGGCAGAGCCGATGCGGATGATGTTCTCTACATCGTAGAACTTGAACAGCTCATAGGAATAAATGCCGATGGAAGGCATACCCATGCCGCTGCCCATCACGCTGATGGGCCGGCCCTCGTAAGTGCCGGTAAAGCCAAGCATGCCGCGCACGCCGGTCACCTGACGCACATCCTTGAGGAAGGTATCTGCAATGAATTTTGCACGCAGAGGATCGCCCGGCATCAGGACGGTCTTTGCAAAATCGCCTTTTTCAGCACTGATGTGAGGGGTAGACATAAGATCATCTCTCCTTTTCTGTTACATAATACAGCAGATGGGCCTTCTCCGGAGAAAAAGCCCTCTGCAAACTTACCTTTACCTATACTTTCTGCGGTTGAACACATTCTGCGGCGCGATGTAGCTGCCGTTGCGGCGGATCTCAAAGTGGCAGTGGTTGCCGCTGGAGCGTCCGGTGCTGCCCACATAGCCGATCAGCTGGCCCTGCTTGACCGTCTGACCAGAGTGCACCGCCAGCGACAGACAGTGCGCATACACCGTGGTGTAGCCGCTGCCGTGGCTGATGATGATGGAGTAGCCATAACCCGTACCGGCACCGGCCTTGTTGTAGCCGGCCTTGGTCACGGTGCCGCCCGCCGATGCGTAGATGGGCGTACCGGCAGCCGCACAGATATCCACACCCTTGTGGTTGCCGCCGTACCAGCGTGAGCAGTAGCGATAGCCGGGCACCGGCCAGATGAACTGACCGCTGCCGGTGATGTAGCTGGTGCTGCTGGTCACCTTTTTGGTGCCCTTCACGATTTTTTCCGTGACAGGCTCCTGCACCACTTCCGTGCTCAGGATCTTCTGGGAAAGCTGGATGCCATCGGTGTTATAAACACGCTGCGCCGTGATCTGACGCAGGCCGTTCACACCGTTCTGCACCGTTTTCTTGGTACCCACCGTGTACTCGTTGGAGGTGGTGGTCTCGGTGGTATAGGGGATCTCCTCCTGCCAGGTCTCCACCTTGGTGATGCGCACTTCCAGCGTAGCTTCCTGCTTGGTCACGATCAGCTCATCACCGGCCTGAATGTTAGATTTCTCGTTCAGGGGCGCGCCCTTGAAATTGGTATTCAGTTCGCACAGCTCACGGAAGGTGAGGTCGTTTTTCTGGGCGATGCTCCATAGCGTGTCGCCTGCGCCCACTGTGTAGATCTTTTCCTGCTGCTGCACACCGGAAAGTTCCTTTTCCACATCCGCTTCGTCCTGAAAGCTGTCGTTGAAGTAGATGCCGTTTTCCAGCGTAACTTCCTTGTTGAAGCCCACGGTCACGTTGGAGTTCTCAGGGTCCTCATAGGGTTCCAGCAGGCTGCTCAGGTAGCTCTGCAGGCTGACACCATCGCTGCACACTGCGGTCAGCTCGCCATCCAGATACAGGGCCGTGCCCTCGCTGATCTCGTCGCTGGCGCTCTTCAGGATCGCGTCCGCCATCTCGTTTTCATCCATGGTCTTGTGGGCCACGGTAACGGTGTAGGTAGGCTCCACGGTCCACTTTGCATGGTCGGTGTCTGCGTAGTTGATACGCTCCTGCACCGCCTCACGGGCCGAGTTGAACACATCCTCATTGGCCACATAGCCGACGGTCTGACCGTTCACCTGCACCTCCAGCGCATAAGGCTGGCGGACGGTATGGTTGAACACGGTCACCATAACAGCCAGTGCGCACACCGGCAGCACATACATGGCCATGCGCGGCAGTGTTTTCAGGTTGCGGCGCACACCGCTGGCCAGATAATGTACGCTGGCTTTGCAGGCTGCGGCAAAGCCTTTTTCTTTCCGCACCCGTTGGGCGTGCACCAGCAGCGAACCGCAGCCCCGGAAGAACAGCCAGATCGGGCCGAACATGTCCCGGAACATCTGCGCTGCCCCCGGAAACGCCATTGCCGCAGCATTTGCCAGCAGTGTCGTAAATGCCTGCCACAGCCACAGCCAGCCGCTGCGCAGGCCGCGCCCAACGCGGACGAATCCATACTCTGTAGAATAGCCCAGTGCATACAGCGTCTCCCCGATGACTGGCACGGCAGAATTCTGGGCAAGCTTTCTGCCAAAATCATTCACATGATTCTGGGTTTTACGGCGCAGCCGGTGCCGGTGCAAAAGCCCCATGCATTGCAGCTGTGCCCAAAGGGAGCGCAGCCTCTGGCCGCGTTTCGGTTTTACCGGTGAAGCGGGCTGCTGCTCCTTTGTCTTGTCTTCGATCAAAAGGTTTTTCTCCTTCCTTGCCGCCAATGCACACACGGTGCCGGGATAAGACGGCGGCGGTCTTGGGCGCACATGCCCTTTCCAGCAGGCTCATGCACACAACATTCTTATTTTATTATACACCCTGCCGTCTTTGAAACAAGCATTGTCACAAAATTTGGGTGGTTCTTTCACTTACTTTTCACCAAAAAGCTGTTTCATATCCTGCGGCAGCGGGCTTTCCGCCGCAGCAGTCTTCCAGTTATTTCCATTTGCCGGGCATTCCACCCGGATTCCGCCCTCAACCGGGGTGTACACCGGCACCCGGAAGCTCTGCCTTGCACAGTGCAGCGCCTGCCGCCCAATGCGCTCCCGGCTCCCGCCGTAAAGGTCATCCCCAGCCAGCGGGTGGCCGATGGACGCAAAATGCACCCGGATCTGATGGGTGCGGCCCGTTACCGGCACACAGGCTGCAAGGCTCAGGCCGTTTTCTGCTTTTAATATGGTATACTCGGTGCGGCTTGGCTTGCCGTCCGGGGTCACGCAGCGGCCAATGATGCTCTCCGCCTGGCGGCCAATGGGCGCGTCGATCACGCCCGGCCCAAGCGGCAGCTCCCCCTCCACAACGGCATAGTAGAGCTTTTCCACATTCCGGGCCAGCAGCGGCGCAGCGTAGGCGTGCTTTGCAGCCAGAACAAGGCCGCTGGTGTCCTTATCGATGCGGTTCACCGGGCGGAACACCGGGCTGATGCCCTGCTGCGCAGCCCATGCCGCATACCCGTTGGCAAGGGTATCGTAGGGGTAGTTCAGGGTGGGGTGCACGGCCAGATGCGGCGGCTTTTCCAGCACCACTGCAAAGGCATCCTCATAGACCACGTTTACCGGGATCTCCGGCTGCGGGGCCACGCCTTCCCCTTCCGGCGGCAGCTCAAAGCTGACCGTCTGCCCCGGGTACACCCTGCGGTTGGCAAGGACAGGCTCTCCATCCGCAAAAAAGCCGCTGCCCCGGAACTTGACTGCACGGGCAAGGTCGGTAGAAACGGCACACTGGCGCAGAAAATTGCGCAGAAGCACTCCGTTTTGGGTCTGCGGCGTATCGGGCACCGTAAAAAACAGCCGCATATGCACCCACCTCCTGCGCAAAAAAGCATAAAAATATATAAGATATTATATCAAAAAAGGCTTCTACTTGCAAATCCTGCTTTTTTATGGTATCATGAGGAGCGGAAAACGAGTGGAACATACGGCGGCGGGGCGGCTTTGACCGCTCTGAGGAAAGTCCGGGCCTCACAGAGCACGGTAACTGCTAACGGCAGCCGAGGGTGACCTTAGGGAAAGTGCAACAGAAAACAAACCGCCGCAGCAATGCGGTAAGGATGAAACGGCGAGGTAAGAGCTCACCAGCGCATGGGTGACCATGCGGCTTTGTAAACCCTACCGGAAGCAACGCCTATATGGGACGTACAGCGCTGCTCGCGTGTCCCGAAGGCGGCACGAACCTGTCAGCAATGGCAGGTCTAGACAGATCGTCGTTTAATACAGAACCCGGCTTACGGTCTATCTCGTTTTCCATTTTTCAGTCTTTGATTCCCGCACATTTTTGTGTGGGATTTTTTATTTTTTGTCTTGCCCGCTTTCTCCGTCGGGCAGTGCGAGATGGAGAGAGCGCGGCTGTTTTGTTTTTGTCATTGTTCTTTTACTTCCCGTTTGGGTCTGTTTGTGGTATACTATGTGCACTGCAGGAAATTGCAGTCAACTAAGAAAGACAGGATGTGAAATCCTCCGATGAAAGATGGTTTTTTGAAAGCAGCCGCCCTTTCTCCCGCACTGCGGGTGGCCGACTGCGCCTATAATGTCCGGCAGATCACGGATGCTTTGCACAAAGCCGCAGCCCGCGGCGTAAAGCTGGCCGTGTTCCCCGAGTTCTGCCTGACCGGCTATACCTGCGGCGACCTGTTTCTGCAGCGCACGCTGCAGACCGGTGCACTGGATGCCCTGAGCACCCTGCTTGATGAAACAAAAGCACTGGACGTTGTCACGCTGGTGGGCCTGCCGCTGCTGGTGCACGGCAAGCTGTACAACTGCGCCGCCGTGCTATGCCATGGCCGCATTCTGGGTCTTGTGCCCAAGACCTATTTGCCCAACTACGGCGAGTTCTACGAAAAGCGCCAGTTCACCCCGGGCAGCACCGAAGTGGAGCTGGTGGAGGTGTGTGGTCAGCAGGTGCCCTTTGGCACCTCCCTGCTGTTCCGCTGCCGCCAGATGCCCAGCTTTGTGCTGGGTGTGGAGATCTGCGAGGATCTGTGGAGCGCCCTGCCGCCCTCCACCTTCCACGCGCTGGCCGGTGCGACCGTGATCGCAAATCTTTCCGCCAGCGATGAGACCGTCGGCAAGGCCGAGTACCGCCGGGCGCTGGTGTCCAACCAGTCTGCCCGTCTGCTGTGCGGCTACCTGTATGCTTCCGCCGGGCACGGTGAGAGCACGCAGGACATGGTGTTCGCCGGCCACGACCTGATCGCCGAGAACGGCACTATTCTGGCGGAGAACGCCCCCTTTGACGGCGGCTGTGCCGAGACTGAGATCGACTGCCAGCGCATGGAAGCCGAGCGTGCCCGCAACACCAGTTTTGAGCTGAGCGGCGAGGGCTACCAGACCGTGGAGTTCGATCTGGAACCGACAGAGACCACGCTGACCCGCTGGATCGATCCCGCACCCTTTGTGCCCGGCGACCCCAAGCGCCGCGCCGAGCGCTGTGAGCTTATTTTGAAGATGCAGGCCGACGGCCTTGCCAAGCGGCTGGATCATGCCCACGCCAAAACGGCGGTCATCGGCATTTCCGGCGGCTTGGACAGCTGTCTTGCGCTGCTGGTGGCCGTGCGTGCCATGAAGCAGCTGGGCCGCCCCGCCCGGGATGTGCTGGCTGTGACCATGCCCTGCTTTGGCACCACGAAGCGCACCCGCAGCAACGCAGAGATCCTGTGCGATGAGCTGCAGGTCTCCTTTAAAGAGATCGATATCGCCAACACCGTGCACAGCCATTTTGCGGACATCGGTCAGGATGAGAGCGTGCTGGATGTCACCTTTGAAAACGGTCAGGCCCGCGTGCGCACGCTGGAGCTGATGGATACCGCCAACCGCACCGGCGGTCTCGTGGTGGGCACCGGCGACCTTTCGGAGCTGGCGCTGGGCTGGGCCACCTACAACGGCGACCACATGAGCATGTACGGTGTGAACGCCGGTGTGCCCAAAACGCTGGTGCGCCACCTTGTGCGCTACGAAGCCGACATTGCCGCCACCGATGCTCTGCGCACGGTGCTGCTGGATATTCTGGATACGCCCGTCTCCCCGGAGCTGCTGCCCGCCAAGGACGGCGAGATCGCGCAGAAGACCGAGGACCTTGTGGGCCCCTACGAGCTGCACGATTTCTACCTGTATCAGGTGCTGCGCTTCGGCTTTGGCCCGGCCAAGATCTTCCGGCTGGCAAAGACTGCATTCGCAGGCCGGCCGGAGTACCCGGACAGCGTGCTGTACAAGTGGCTGCGCAACTTCTACTGGCGGTTCTTTGCCCAACAGTTCAAGCGCAGCTGCCTGCCCGACGGCCCCAAGGTGGGCAGCGTGACCCTTTCGCCCCGCGGCGACTGGCGGATGCCCAGCGATGCCTGTGCCGCACTGTGGCTGGCCGAGCTGGAACAATTGCAGATCAAGGATTAACGCATGAAAAACAAAAAGCTGCTTACCAATCTTCTGTTTGCCGTGGTCATTCTGGCCATTGCCGCTGTGCTGCTGGTGGTGCGCCGCGTGCACGCTTCCGGCTCCGGGCTGCGGGCCGAGCTGATCTACGGCGACAACAACACCACCATGAACCTGCCGCTGGACGTGGATGAGACCTATGATGTGGACACCGGTTACTATACCGTCCACATTCAGATCAAGGACGGTGCAGCCCGGTTCGTGGATTCGCCCTGCCCGGATCACATCTGTGAAGGCTTTGGCTGGCTTTCCAACGAAGATCAGACCGCCACCTGCCTTCCGGCCCGTGCAGTGCTGACCATTGTACCTGTTTCCTGACAAAAAGGAGTGGTTTTGAATGATGGATGAAAACGATCGTTCCCACGAAGATTACCGTTCTCTGCGGCACATCAGCCGCAAGGAAGGCTCTGAGGATACTGCGCCCATCGAGGTAGACAGCTCGGCGTTTTTTTCCGAGCTGCCGCCGGAACAGCCCAGCACACCGCCTCCGGCCCAGCCTCCCCAGAAGCCGCCGCGCAGCGGCCACAACACACCCGTACCGCCCAAGGCCCATCCGCCCGTGGATGGAGCCGTGGCAGTACCTTCCAAGTGGGGGAAAATTTTGCTGATCTTACAAGGTATTTTAAGCATTCTGGCACTGGTGCAGCTGTGGCGCACCCAGATGCTGCCGGTGCTGTATCTGGTCATTCTGGCCGCGCTGCTGGCGCTTTTGTGGCTGCTGGTAAAGCGCTGTCAGGAGTACAATGTTCCCGGCAAGGTGGCCCGGGTATTTTCGGTGTTCCTGTGCGCTGCCATGGCGCTGGGCTGCTTCTGGGCCCAGCAGGGCCTTTCTGCCCTGGGCAGCATGACCTCTGGCCTGCTCACCGGTGCCGAGGCCAACAAGATCACCAAGGAGCCGTTTGTGATCTACCTCAGCGGCGTGGACACCCGCGGCGAATTGACCGAAAATGCCCGCAGCGACGTGAATATCCTTGCTGCCGTGAACCCTGTCACCAAGAGGGTGGCCCTGATCAACACCCCGCGCGACTACTACGTAGACCTTGCCGGCACTGACAGCAAGGATAAGCTGACTCACGCCGGTCTGTACGGCGTGGAAACCAGCATGGCCACACTGGGCAATCTGTACGGTGTCAATGTGGACCATTACATCCGCATCAACTTTGCGGGCTTCATCAGCATCATCGATGCGCTGGGCGGCGTGGATGTCTACTCCGATCAGGCGTTCACTTCTGTGGGCAGCCCCGGCTACTATGACCCCACCACCTTTGTGGAGGGCTGGAACCATCTGGACGGTAAGTCCGCACTGGCCTTTGCCCGCGAACGCCACGCCTTTGCGTCCGGCGATATCCAGCGCGGCATCAACCAGATGAAGGTGATCGATGCCATGCTGAACAAGATCAAGTCCCCTGCCCTGCTGATGGGCTTTTCCAAGATCATGGATGCCGCCTCCGACTGCTTTGTGACCAGCTTTTCACAGGATCAGATCAGTGCGCTGGTACGGATGCAACTGAGCGACTTTGCCGAGTGGGATATTGAAAGCTATACCGTCACCGGCACAAGCTCCAGCAGCACCAAGTGCTACTCTGCCAAGGGACAGAAGCTCTACGTCATGAAACCGGACGATGCTTCTGTGAGCAAGGCCAGGGAAATGATCGCGTCCGTGCTGGGCGGTGAGGGCACCGTTGCCGACACCACCCAGAAGCCGGAAAAGACCGAGGTGTTCACCCCCACCACCGACCCGAATGCCGCTGTTTCGGAGGTGCCTGCGGAGAGCGTTCCCGAAGAAGTGCCCGCCGACAGCCTGCCGGAAGAGACCGTCCCGGCTGACCAGCCTGCAGATGCAGAGCAGCCTGCCGACACCCAGCCGCAGGAGCCGGAGGTCCCCGCCGAGGGCGAGACCGGCAGCGGTGATACGGCCGGAGAAGCACCGTCTATCTCCCTGCCCACGCAGGAAGAGGTGGAACAGGCTGCATCGTCCATCTACAATGCGGCTTCCTCCATCTGGGGTGCCATTCAGGATGCTGCTTCGCAGCAGAACGACGCGGCCTGACGATTTGAAATCTCCTCTGTGCAAGCTCCGGACTCTATCGCGGAAATATTATTTTATTTGCAAAACAGGAAACGACTGCGGTCATTTCCTGTTTTGCTTTTTCACCAGAAAGTCCGTGCCGATAAACTGCATAAAAATGCCGCCTGCATCTTGAACCAATGCAGGCGGCTTTCTCATTCAAAATAATTATGCCTTGATCTCGTTCCAGACGCTCTTGCCGTCCAGAGAGGAAGCATCCACATCAAGATACTCGCAGATGGTCTGGGCGATGGTGCCAAAGCACAGACGGGTGCCAAGGTCAACGCCAGGCTTCACGCCCTTGCCGCAGATCAGGTACGGCACATACTCGCGGGTGTGGTCGGTGGTCTTGGTATAGGACGGGTCGCAGCCATGGTCAGCGGTGACCATGAGGAGATCGCCCTCCCGCATTCCGGGGATGAAGTCGGCCACGAACTTGTCAAACTCGGTGGCAGCGGCGGCATAGCCTGCTACATCGCGGCGGTGTCCGTAGAGCATATCGAAGTCCACCAGATTCACAAAGGCAAGGCCCTCAAAGTCGCGGGTCTGCAGTGCCTTGGTGAAGGCGATGCCATTGGTGTTGCCAGTGGTCTTGATCTTTTCGGTCACGCCCTCACCGTCGAAGATGTCAAAGATCTTACCCACAGCGATCACATCCCTGCCAGCATCTTTCAGCAGATCCAGCATGGTAGCGCGGGGCGGCTTGAGGCTCAGGTCGTGGCGGTTGGTGGTGCGGTAGAAGGTATCCGCAGTGTGGCCCAGGAAGGGGCGTGCGATCACGCGGCCCACGCCGTACTCGCCCTTGAGCATCTCGCGGGCGATCTCGCAGTAGCGGTACAGCTCATGCACCGGCACCAGCTCTTCGTTGGCGGCCACCTGAAATACACTGTCGGCACTGGTGTAAACGATAAGGGCGTTTTCTTTCATGGCCTGCTCGCCGTAATCCTTCAGCACCTGCGTACCGGAATAGGGCTTGTTGCACAGCACCTTGTGGCCGGTCTTTTCCTCAAACTCGTGGATCAGCTCATCCGGGAAGCCGTTCGGGAAGGTGGGCAGCGGCTTGGGGCTTACCACACCGGCGATCTCCCAGTGACCAATGGTGGTATCCTTGCCCATGCTCTGCTCCTGCAGGCGGGCAAAGGAGCCGATGGGCGCTGCGGTCTTTTCGCCTGCGGTCACGCCATCAATGTTGAACATGCCCATCTTTTGCAGGTTGGGGCAGTTGAAGTTGGGGTGTTTTGCAATGGCACCCAGGGTGTTGGTGCCCTCGTCGCCAAAGGCGGCGGCATCCGGCTCTGCACCGATTCCAAAGCTGTCGAGGACGATCAGAAAAACACGCTTTTCCATATCGTTTTTTCTCCATTTCTTCCGGGGACCTGCCCCGGATAAGTGATACTATCTTTACTTATCATTATAAGCAAATCCTGTGCCGGATGCAAGCTTTTTCGCCTTCCCGCAAATATCCGTCATTTTCACCAAAATGTTCGTCATTTTGTTCACGAATTGACCGGGCGTTTTTTCATTTTTAAACGTAAATGCGTCATTCCGTGGCAAAGATTTCTTGACCGCCTAAAAAATTCAGCCACAGCGCAAAGTTTTCCTTGCCCTATTGTATCCCAGCGGATATAATAATAGGTGGAAAAGTTTTGAACCACAGGATTTTTCCGCTTTTGTACCACAGCACGGGATTTTTCCCGTTGGCCACGTGCAGCTGTCTGTATGACAGCGGACAGCCTGCCGCAAAATAGAGAATGTGAAGTTGTAGTTGGAGGTAGTAAAAGTATATGAGAAAAACAAAGATCATCTGCACTCTGGGCCCGTCCACCGATCAGGAAGGCGTTCTGCGCGAGCTGGTCGCCAACGGCATGAATGTTGCCCGTTTTAATTTTTCCCACGGCTCTCACGAGGAGCATCTGGGCCGCTTTGAAAAGCTGAAGGCCATCCGTGAAGAGCTGGGCAAGCCGGTCGCTGCCCTGCTGGACACCAAGGGCCCCGAGATCCGCCTGAAGGACTTCAAGAACGGCACTGAAATGCTGGAAGCCGGCCAGACCTTCACCCTGACCACCCGCGAGGTGGAAGGCACCAAGGAGATCTGCTCCATCACCTATAAGGACCTGCCGCAGGACGTGCAGCCCGGCGGCACCATCATGCTGGACGACGGCCTGATCAAGCTGCAGATCATCACCGTGAACGACACCGACATCGTGTGCAAGGTGCTGAACAACGGCAAGATCAAGAACAAGAAGGGTGTCAATGTGCCCGGCGTGCATCTGTCCATGCCGTATATGAGCCAGCGCGACCGCGACGATATCATCTTTGGCGCACAGCAGGGCTTTGACTTCATCGCTGCTTCCTTCGTGCGCACCGCACAGGATGTGTACGATATCCGCAACCTGCTCAACGAGTATGATTCCGATATCCGCATCATCGCCAAGATCGAGAACCGTGAGGGCGTGAACAACATCGACAGCATTCTGGCTGCAGCCGATGCTGTCATGGTGGCCCGCGGCGATCTGGGCGTTGAGATCGACTTTACCGAGCTGCCCGGCATTCAGAAGAATATCATCGAGCGCTCCTTCTCCTTTGGCAAGCCCATCGTCACCGCTACCCAGATGCTGGACAGCATGATCGTGAACCCCCGTCCCACCCGCGCCGAGATCTCCGACGTGGCGAATGCCATCTATGACGGCACCTCTGCCATCATGCTCTCCGGCGAGACTGCTGCCGGTGCTTACCCCGTGGATGCTCTCAAGACCATGTCTGCCATTGCTGAGCGCACCGAGCAGGAGAACCACGCCCGCTTTGTTCCCCTCACCGAGAACACCGGCAAGATCAGTGTGAGCGATGCAACTGCACACGCTGCCTGCCTGACCGCCAAGGACGTGAACGCCGCCGCCATCGTCACCGTGTCCGAGTCCGGCAACACCGCCCGTCTGCTGAGCAAGTACCGCCCGGAGCAGCCCATCATCGCCTGCGTGATGAAGGAGCAGGTGCAGCGTCAGCTGGCTCTGAGCTGGGGCATCACCCCGCTGATGATGCCTCTGGCACACAGCACCGATGAGCTGATCGAGATGTCCACCTCTCTGGCCAAGGAGAACGGCTACCTGCACAACGGTGAGCTGGCCGTTGTGACCGCAGGCGTGCCTGTGGGCGTGTCCGGCACCACCAACATGATCAAGATCCACATGGTAGGCAACTGTCTGGCTACCGGTGTGGGCGTTGGCCGCGAGAATGCCGACGTGACCAGCGCCACCGGCAAGGCCTGCGTCTGCCGCACTCTGGAAGAGGTGCGTGCAAAGTTCAAGCCCGGCATGGTTCTGGTGGTGCCCTCCACCAGCAACGAAATGCTGAGTTACGTGCGTGATGCCGCCGCTCTGGTGGTGGAAGAGCCGGGCCTGAACAGCCACGCTGCCATTGCCGGCAAGGCCCTGCTCAAGCCTACCGTTGTGGGTGCCGCCGGTGCTACCAGCCACATCCGCGACGGTCTGATGATCGCTGTGGACTGCGCTCACGGCAGCGTGCAGCGCCTGCAGGCATAAGCCAAAGGAGAAGATCATGGAACGCATTGCAAGCTTCTGTGTTGACCATACCAAACTGGACCGCGGCATGTATCTGAGCCGTCAGGACGGCGATGTTCTCACATGGGACATCCGCATGAAAAGGCCCAATCACGGCGATTACCTGTCCACCGGTGCCGCCCATACGCTGGAGCATCTGTTTGCCACCTATGCACGTAACAGCGCCTTTCAGGACAGCGTGATCTACGTTGGCCCCATGGGCTGCCGCACCGGCTTCTATCTGCTCACCCGCGGCCTGACTCCCGCCGAGGCACTGGAGCTGACGGTGGAATCCTTCCGCTTCATGGCTGGCTTTGAGGGCGCTGTGCCCGGTGCCAGCGAAGTGGAGTGCGGCAACTACCGCGATATGGATCTGCCCGCTGCCAAAGCCGAAGCCGCTGCCATGCTGCCGGTGCTGGAAGCACTGACCGGCGACGAGCTGCATTACTAAGCTATCTTCACCCTTCAAATTCATCATCATAAAAAAGCGCTCTCCCACCGGGTTTCCGTTGGGAGAGCGCTTTCGTTTTAGTTGTTCTTGATCGCATCCAGTGCCTGCCGTGCAGCACGGATGTTTTCTTCACCCGTCTGCCATACCTCAAACTCTGAAAAGCCCGGCAGCCCCATGGGCACACCCTCGCGGCGGAAGGTCATGCGGCTTTGCAGCACCTGCTTGCCGGAAAGGTGGAACGCATGTGCCCCGGTCTGTGCGGCCAGTGCCGGGATGTTTTGTGCCGTGACACCGGCACCTACCAGAATTTCCACGCTGTCCCCTGCCCGCTCCACCAGTCGGCCGAGAAGCTCCGCTCCCTCTGGGGCACTCGCCGCCTGCCCGCTGGTGAGGATGGTACAAAGGCCCATGCTCCGGACCGTTTCCAGTGCCGCAAAGGGGTCGGCGCTGACATCAAAGGCACGGTGCAGGGTACACGCCACCGGGCGGCCTGCCTTTTCCGCTGCCCTGCGCGCCGCCGCATAAATGGGCCGCATGGCCTCCGCATCCAGCTGCCCTTCCGGAGTCAGCACACCGGTCACGATACCATCCGCCCCGGCCTCCACCAGCTCTGCGGCCAGCTGTTCCATCTGGGCAAGCTCGTAGCTGTCGTAACAGAAATCTCCGAACCGGGGCCGCAGCAGAGCGCGCACCGGCAGGCCGGTCTCCGCCTTGACCTGACGCACCAGCGCAAGGCTGGGCGTTGTACCGCCCACGATCAGGTCGGCACACAGTTCCAGCCTGCTGGCACCGCCGCGCTTTGCTGCCAGTGCACTGGCAGTGCTGTCCACACATACTTCCAGAACAGAACGCATTTCAATTTCTCCCTTTTTGCCGGGCCTTGAACCCGGCATTCTGGTTTATTCTACCACGTTTTTCCGTTTTATAAAACCCTGTGGCAGCAAAAAAGCTGCGGCCCGGGTCTTATCCCTGCCGCAGCCTTTGTTGTTGTTTTCAGATCAGACCCAGCGCCTTGAACTCCTTTGCAATGCCGTCCTCGTATACCGAGGGAGCAATGCGGTCGCACCGCTTTTTCAGGTTTTCGGAGCCATTGGCCATGCACACACTGATGCCGACAACATCGGTCATCTGCAGGTCATTATCGCTGTCACCAAAGCCGATGGTATCCGCCAGCGTGCAGCCCAGATGATCACAGATGGCCTTGATTCCGGTGCCCTTATCAAATTTGCGGTTGATGAGCTCACCATTCACAAAGCCATCGGTCAGGCGGTCCAGCTTGCTTTCGCAGAACACGAACTGGTCAGCATAGAGCTGCTTTGCCTCGGCAAGGTCGCTCTCGTGGTCGGCAATGAACACGATCTTATACAGCGGTTCCCCTTTGTAATCGGAAAGCGGCAGGATGGACATGCCCTCTTCCATGGCTTTGCGCCAGCGTTCTGCTTCGCTGTTCAGCGGTGCATCGTTCTTTTTGTGGATAAATTTCCACCTCTCAGCCATCTTGCTTCCGCCAAAGGTGGCATCCCGGGCTTCCAGCGTGCACTCCACGCCATTGCGCTCCAGCGCCGCGCGCACGCCTTCAGCCTGCTGCGGCTCCATGGGGATATCCACCAGAGTCTTGCCATCGCACAGCACATAGCCGCCGGCGCTGCACACTGCGCCCGCAAAGCAGTCGTGCCGCAGCAGCGGTTCGGTCATGCGGTGGTTGCGGCCGGTGCACAAAAACAGCTTGTGTCCGTTTGCTCTGGCGCGATCCAGTGCAGCCAGAGTGCTTTCCGGGATGAGCATATCACCCGGCGGCAGCAGCGTGCCGTCAATATCCAGAAAAATCAGCTTACGACCCATACTTTTATCCTTTATCATCAAAGGGAGCCTCGCTCCACGATCTGATAGCCCAGCGTCACCTGACGCACAGGCCCGCTGCTCCCATTTTCTTCCAGCATCTGCAGCAGGATCCGGGCAGCCTCCTGCCCCACCTGCTTCTGGTAAAAGCGCACCGTGGCCAGCCCCGGTTCCATCATGCTGCCAGCCCAGCTGTCGCCAACGCCTGCAAGACCCACATCCTGCCCCACATGCCGTCCTGCTTCCCGCAGGGCACGCATGGCACCAAAGGCCACCGTGTCAGTCACGCAGACCACACCGTCCAGATCCGGGCAGCGCACCAGCAGTTCCTGCATACAGCGCTGGCCCTCCTCCATGGTAAAGGCGTTGCAGCAGATGCGGGGCATCTGTTCGCCGTTCAGTCCGGCAGCGTTCAGCGCATCCTGCACGCCCTCACGGCGCTGCACGCCGGTGGCATCGTCCCGCTCTGTACCGCCAATATAAACGATCCTTTTGCGGCCATGGTCCAGCATCCGCTGGGCAAGTTCCCGGGCTGCAGTGCGGTCGTCGTTGTACACGCAGGCCACATCCTGAAAACGCTGGCCTGTTACCACCACCGGCACACGGCAGTTTTTCAGCGCCTGCGCCAGCTGAGGAGTATAATAGCTGCCCAGCAGGATGATGCCCGCCACGTGGTTGCGCTGCATGGCAGTCAGATAGCCCAATTCCCGCTGGGCGTCCAGCTCGGTGTTTCCCAGCAGCATCAGATAGCTCTTTGCATCCAGCTCACTGGCAATGCCTGCCGTGATCTGCCCCACCGACTGGGAACCGATGCTGGGAGCAATCACCCCCACCTGATTCACTTTTCCGGTGCGCAGAGTCTGGGCGGCGGTATCCGGGCGGTAGCCGGTCTTTTCCACTACCTCGTGGATGACAGCCCTCTTCTGTTCGCTCAGGGGGCCTCCGTTCAGGTAGCGGCTGACCGCCGCACTGGATACACCCGCCATTTTTGCAATATCACTGATGGTCATTTGCAGTACTTCTCTCTTTTGGGATGCATTGTTATGTGTAAACGTTTTCATGCTTATTATAAACCGCTTTCACCCATCCCGCAAGATGCGCTTTTCCCGGTTTATTCCGAACGCATTTTTGTTTTTCTGGCAACTGTGTACAAAAGACGGCTTTTTTCTGAGAAGCAGGGCATTACAGGCGGTCAGGCTGCGCCCATGCTCCATGCACGCACGGCAAGCCCCAGCAGCAGGACCACCAGCAGAACGATGAACACGGTTTTATTGCCAGTTCTTCTCTGTTTCTTTTTGCGGCCTGCCGTGCTGCGGCTTTTGGCCGAGCTGCTGCGCGCTGTGGTGCTTCTGCTGCCGGAGGAACGGCTGCCGGCCGTTTTGCGGCTCTGGGTGCTGCGGTTCTGGCCCTGCTTTGTGCTCTGGCGGGCTGGCTCGTGCGCAGCCGTTTTTTCTTCCGGCGCACGGCTGGATGCGATCGGCTCCTTTGCGCCGCAGCGTGCCAGATAATTTTCTGCATCGCGGTAATAGCGGGCAAGTTCATTCTCGCGGAAAGCCGTGCCCACATAGCCGTCTTCCAAGCTCTCCACCGCCTCGTTGAACAGGATCGCCGCCTGAGCGGCATCGGTGTGATCGGTGGCGTGGGCGGCTTCGTTGCGGGCGGTGCGCACAGCATTGCAGGCGCGGCGGGCCGCACCCGGATCGCTGGTATTGCCCAGCAGGTCCAGCGGTTTGGCGGCATCCTTTTCCGGGTCCAGCAGAACCCGCATACAAATGGTGGTATCCAGCTGCTGCCAGCTGTTTTTGCCGGAAAGATCCGGCATACGGTCGTAATAGTCCGGGCTTTCCTGCTGGCGCTGTGCAACGTGATCCAGCAATGCACCCAAGCTGTGCGCACCGGGTTTGTGCTCCCAGTGCCAGCGCAGCAGGCGGCGGCTGATCTCATCGCAGGCAGTCTTGATCTCAAAGGCAGCCTGTAAGGCTTCTTCCGGCATAATGGTTCTCCCTTCTTCTGGCATACAAAAAAGCGGAGAAGGCATACCGCCCTCTCCGCTGCTGTTTGTGTTACAGCACGAACTGGTAATACACGAAGCCGCACAGTGCCACTGCTGCACAGACAATGGCAGTGATGGGCGGCACCCAGCGGATCAGCGCTTCGGCCACGCTGTCGCGCTCGTCCTCGTATTCTTCCTCGTCGTCATAGGCAGGCTCCGGCTGCTGAGATATCGGCTGTGCACGGCGGGCTGCAGCAGGCATCACACGGGTGCCTTCGTCCGCAGCTGCATGAGATGCCCTGCCCGGGAACTGTGTCCGCATTCCGGCATCCATCACACGGGTCTGCTCTGCAGCAGGTTCTTCCGGCTGTGGTTCTGCTTCACGGCACGGTGCACCCATGATCCGGGTCGGCTCCTCCTGCACGGGCGCTGCGCCCATAATGCGGGTAGGCTCTTCGGCCTGCGGGGCAAGAGGCGTTTCCAGTTCCGGCTCGGTCTGGGCAGGCTGTTCCGGCTGCAGCAGGGTGTTCAGCGCGTTCTGCAGCAGGATGCGATCACAGCCGCATTCCGAGCAGTAAACAGTATCTTCTTCCTTGGGATGGAACGCACCGCAGGCGCAGTACCAGCCATTTTCAAACACCTGCGGCTGATACTTCAGCTCCGGGCGGTTCATGCGGGTCTCCAGCGCCTTTTCCAGCTCAGCAGACAGGCGCTTGGGGGCAGGCAGGCGCACGCGCTTGATGCCGTCCAGATGCACCACCCGCTTGCCGTTGTACACGTTGCACAGCGAAACATCCACGCTGGTGATGGCCTTTGCGGTAACGAACACCGCATCGTCCATGCCAAACAGTTCGCCGGGCTTTACTTCCAAGTCACGGTACTCGAACCGGTCCTCGCACAGGATCACGCCGTCCACGCCCTTGCACTTGAAGTGGATCTCCAGCGCGGTCAGGGTCACCTTGGAAATATTCTTGAAGGTCAGGCAGACCGCGTGCTCCCCGCTGACATCACCCTTGAGCAGCTCCACGCAGACGAACTGCACCGGGCTGCCGGGGGTGTAATAGTTTGCGCGGGTCCGTGCGACCGGGTTAAAATTTTCCTCCACGACACTCGCTCCTTTCCGTTTGGATCAAATCAGTTCTGCGGGTCCTGTGCATCCGGCGTTTCCGGTGCAGCGGTCTCTGCAGGCTCAGCAGTTTCGGCCTGCTGAGCGGTCTCTGCAGGGGCAGCCTGCACGGTCTGAGCAGGCTGTTCCGGCTTCGGCTCATCGCCTTCACGCGGGGGCAGTGTGCCGCCCGCCATAATGGTGTTGAACTCCTGCTCGTTGAGCTTCTCGCGTTCCATCAGGGCCTGTGCCAGCGCGTGCAGCTGATCGATGTGCTCGGTCAGGGTGCGGCGGCAGGTCTCGTAGGCTTCATCGATGATATCCCGCATCTCGCCGTCGATCTCGGCAGCGGTGGTCTCGCTGTAGCCCTTGCCCTGACCCAGATCGCGGCCCAGGAAGGTCTCCTCCTGCGAGGTACCGTACACCACAGGGCCAAGCCGCTCCGAGAAGCCGTACTTGGTGATCATCTGGCGGGCAATGTTGGTGGCCTGCTGCAGATCATTGGAAGCACCGGTGGAGATATCCTCCAGGATCAGCTGTTCGGCCACGCGGCCGCCCAGACTGGAAACGATATCCTCGAACATTTCACCCTTTGTCACGTAGCTGCGGTCTTTCTCGGGCAGGTACATGGTGTAGCCGCCAGCCTGACCACGCGGGATAATGGTGATCTCGTGCACACGGGGGTGATGCTTGCAGTAGAAGCCCGCCACAGCGTGGCCTGCCTCGTGGTAAGCAGTCAGCTTCTTTTCCTCCGGGGTCACAACGCGGCTCTTCTTCTCCGGGCCAGCCATCACCTTCATGGAAGCTTCCTCGATATCCTCCATGGTAATGGCCTTGCGGTTGCGGCGTGCAGCCAGCAGAGCCGCTTCGTTGACAAGGTTCTCAAGGTCTGCGCCTGCAAAGCCTGCGGTGCGCTGTGCAATGACCCTGAGAGAGACATCCGGGGCCAGCGGCTTCTTTTTGGTGTGGACCTTGAGGATCTCCTCACGGCCCTTGACATCCGGCAGGCCCACATAGACCTGACGATCAAAGCGGCCCGGACGCAGCAGGGCCTTATCCAGAATGTCGGCACGGTTGGTGGCCGCCATGACGATGATGCCGTCGTTGGCCTCAAAGCCGTCCATTTCCACCAGCAGCTGGTTCAGGGTCTGCTCGCGTTCATCGTGGCCGCCGCCCAGACCGGCACCGCGCTGACGGCCCACAGCATCGATCTCATCAATGAAGATGATGCAGGGCATGGACTTCTTTGCCTTATCGAACAGGTCACGCACGCGGGATGCACCCACGCCGACGTACATTTCCACAAAGTCAGAGCCGGAAATGGAATAGAAGGGCACACCGGCCTCTCCTGCGCAGGCGCGGGCCAGCAGGGTCTTGCCGGTGCCCGGAGGGCCTACCAGCAGCACGCCGTGGGGAATGCGTGCGCCCAGAGTGTTGAACTTTTCCGGGCTTTTCAGGAACTCCACGACCTCTTTCAGCTCTTCCTTTTCCTCGTCCTCACCGGCAACATCGGCAAAGGTGGCTGTCTTTTGGTTCTCGTGCTCGTCCTTCACCTTGGCTTTGCCAACGTTCATGATTCCGCCGCCGCCAGCACCGCCGCGCATCATGGAGAACAGCAGGAAGCCGGTGCAGCCCAGCATTGCCAGATAGAACAGGATCTCCATCCATGGGATGTTTTCCTTGACAGGGGTATAATCGTACACCATGGGAGCATCCGGGTTTGCGGCATCGTAGGCGGCAATGTAGTCGCCCACATACTTGACGAACATGGATGCATAGGGCAGCTTGTAGCGCACAGTCACAGTGCCGTCGCTGTTCTTCTGCGCAGCAGTATCCTCATCCGAGGAGGACAGCATACCGCTCAGCAGTCCGCCGGTGGCCTGCGTGGTGCTCTGGGACGTGGTATCGGGCAAGGGCAGGTTGTTCTTGCCGCCTTCCTTGAGGTTCATGGTGATGACACCGGTGTTCAGGTCCAGCGAGAACTGCGTGACCTGCAGGCTTTCAAAATAATGCACCACCGTGGAATATTCCATGGAAGAGCTGCTGGCAGCGCCGGTGCCGCCCAGCACCGACCAGACCATCAGCACCGCCGCCAGCGCCAGAGCAAGGATCAGCGGATTGAAACGGGGTCTTTTGGATTGCAAAAAAATCAACTCCAGTTCTTGGATGAATTATAGTGTGAGAAATCACTTCTCGTAGACTTCAGGCTTGAGCACACCCACATAAGGCAGATTGCGGTATTTTTCATCGTAGTCCAGACCGTAGCCCACCACGAACTCGTCCGGCACCTGGAAGCCCTCGTAGTCAGGCTGGATATCGGCCTTGCGGCGGCTGGGCTTGTCCAGAATGGTGCAGATCTTTACCGAGTTGGGGTTGCGCATCTTGAGCATGGGCACAAGGTTCGAGAGGGTGACGCCGGTATCCAGAATATCCTCCACGATCAGCACATCCTTGCCGGACAGATCACCGTCCAGATCCTTGATGATCTTTACAAGGCCGCTGGTAACAGTGTTGCTGCCACCGTAGCTGGACACCACCATAAAATCGATGCTGCAGGGAATGCTCACCGCACGCATCAGGTCGGCCATAAACACCACCGAGCCCTTGAGGATGGACACCAGAACAAGGTTCTTGCCCTCGTAATCCTTGCTGATCTGGGCACCCAGCTCAGCAACCTTTGCCTTTAACTCTTCTTCACTGACCAGAACAGTCTTGATATCATCATGCATACTCATGTTATTTCCTCCCTATGTTCCATTTCCATCTGCAGCACCTGCGCAGTGTCTGCATCCGGGGCAAGGCCCTCGGCAAAGCCCGCACCGCAGACCCACAGTACTTCGCTGCCCGCCGCCAGCAGTGGCAGCTGATCGCGCTGGCTGGCCGGGATGCCCGTTTCGTTCATCCACTTGCGCAGCCGGTTGTGTACACTTCGCCCCGCCGGGCGGTAGACATCTCCCGGCTGGCGGGTGCGCAGGACAAGACCAGCATACAACGTAGTTATTCTAGCATAATCCGCCTGATTTTTTAAGTCTTTTTTATGAACGACTTGTATTTTTTCTTCAAAATCAGCCGTAAAAAGCCCTGCAGTCACCTTCCAGCCGCCCGCAAGGCAGTATTCTGCCTGTTTTTCCGGCTGAAAGGGCTGGCTTTCCGGCCGTTTGTCTTCCTGCTGCCGGGGCCGTTCCGGCACAATCTCCTGCCAGAAGCATCCGTCTCCGGCACAAAAGCGCACCCGGTCAGTCAGCTGTACCGCACCGCTGCCGCGCCGCACAAGGCCGCACAGCAGCTGCACATATTTTTCCTCTGCGTCACGCACGGGAGCCGTCAGCGAATGCATGGCTGCTTCCAAAATAAGCGCATCCGCAGCGGAAAGTGGGCCCAGCCGCCACACCGTGCAGGCTTCCGGGCTTTTGATGGCAGCCTGTGCCGCATCCAGACGTGCAGCAGAAAGCAGCTCTTCGGCCTTCCGGGCAAAATAGGCATCCGCGCGGGCTGCCTTCTCGCAGAAGCGGGCAAGGTTTTCCGCCGCTGCGCCGTTGGTGCTTTGCAGCGCAGGCAGCGCCGCACGGCGCACCCGGTTGCGGGCATAGGCATCGGTCGCGTTCGTCTCATCTGTGACCCATGCCTGCCCGGCTGCACGGCAGAAGCTTTCGGTATCCTGCCGGGTAAGGGCCAGCAATGGCCGCAGGTAGCACCCGCGCTTTGGCCGGATGCCTGCCGCACCGTGCAGCCCCGTGCCCCGGGCCAGCCGCAGCAGCAGGGTCTCAGCCTGATCATTTGCAGTATGGGCCGTTGCAACGACATCTATCCCCTCCCCGCACAAACGCGCAAAGCAGGCATAGCGCAGGCGGCGCGCCCAGTCCTCCCCGGCATGTTCCGACGGCAGGCCCACTTCGTCGGCCATCTCTGCAGCATGGAACACCCGCAGCGGCACACCCAGCCGGGCGCATTCCGCCCGCACAAAGGCTTCGTCCCGGTCGGCGCTCTCACCGCGCATGCCGTGGTTCACATGGCAGGCCGAAAGCACAAACCCGAATTCCGGCTGCAGGGCCAGCAGGATACGCAGCAGTGCCATGCTGTCTGCCCCGCCGGACACTGCCGCAGCCAAGTGCAGCGGCTCACCCGGACAAAGCAGCTTTTCTCGCAGAGCAAACATGCGCACATGCGCCAGAATTTTTTCATTGTTCATCAGCGTTTAAAGTCCACATCCATAAAGCGGGTGTGGGCACCATCCCAGCCCAGCGGCACCGTGCTGGTCTCGCCGTGACGGTTCTTCGCCACGATGCACTCTGCCGTATCGGCATCCACCTCAGCGCCGTCCAGGTTCTGGCTGGCATAGTAGGAATCGCGGTACAGGAACAGAACGCAGTCGGCATCCTGCTCGATAGAACCAGAATCGCGCAGGTCGGAAAGCTGGGGCCGGTGGCTGGAATTGTTGCCCTGCTTTTCCACCGCACGGGACAGCTGAGAAAGTGCGATGATGGGCACATTCATTTCCTTTGCCATGATCTTAAGGTTTCGGGTGATGGAGCTGATCTCCTGCACACGGTTCTCGCTGCGCTGGCCGG
>ERZ772880.998-NODE-998-length-25440-cov-34.090487_pt1 | contig 25440 bp, 16 predicted proteins | sample MGYA00580577_ERZ772880 | MGnify/ENA primary metagenome ERZ772880 (study PRJEB29015, sample SAMEA2737705) | human gut metagenome | biome: human gut; feature: human-associated habitat; material: faeces | place: China | collected 2012 ... | reverse complement strand
GAACATCAGATAAAACGGGAGTTAAAATGAAAACGGTTTCGTATTGATTCATACTACGTTTATTAAATTATTAAATTAAATTTCAAATGCGAGTGCAAAAGTAGATATTTTATCTTAATCTACAAAGAGTTATCGCAATTTTCTTCAAAAAATATAGTTTCATTTTACAATTAATTTTCCTTTTTATATTTTTTATCTGTGAAAAATAAGTTATATCCGCCAAGAATTGTATATTTGCAAAGTTGTTTAAACAATAATTCCATGATAGAACAATTTAGTTTTGATATCCAATTAATATTTGCCATATTAAATGGCAAAGTATCTGCCGCCATCAACCGGAAACTAAGCCGGAATTTTCGCCAGAATGGTGTAGAAATTACCCCCGAACAGTGGACAGTCCTTCTTTTTCTATGGGAAAAAGATGGTGTCACACAGCAAGAACTATGTAATGCCACTTTTAAAGACAAACCCAGCATGACCCGCTTGATAGACAATATGGAACGCCAGCATTTGGTGGTGCGCATCGCCGACAAAAGAGATCGACGCACCAATTTAATTCATTTGACCAAAACCGGCAGAGAATTGGAAGGCAAAGCACGTTTCATCGCAAACAAGACATTGAAAGAAGCACTGCAAGGATTAACATTGGAAGAACTGAAAGTCAGCCAAGATGTATTAAGAAAGGTATTCACCAACATCAAAGACTAAAGTTTTTCAAGGTTTTCATCTTTTTTTCCTAAAATAATTTCCATGATAAGAGAATTATGCTTTAATTTGTACACAAGAATAAATATAATCTATTAATAAAATACACACATGAAAAGCTTACTTAAGAATTTAGGTCTGATACTGATGATCATCGGCGCCGCTATTTTAGTCGGTGTTTTCTTCACCGGAAGTGCAGCAATTAACGACAACGGTGTTTTAGGTGGAAGTGCCGCCCTTATCGTTATAGGTTTAATCGTTTATATTGTATTAAACAAACGCATTGTTGATTAAAGTATAAGAGAACAAAAATAAAAAAGTCCGAAACAAATGTTCCGGACTTTTTTATTTCATCTATTTCACTCAGCCTTATTCTACTTCAGGAGTAATCAGTTTATACCCCTTCCCGTGAATGTTGATAATCTCGATAGAATCATCTTCTTTCAAATGTTTACGCAACTTAGTGATATACACGTCCATGCTTCGTGCATTGAAATAATTATCATCAATCCAAATGGTTTTCAATGCGAAATCACGCTGCAGAATCTCATTAGCATGAGCACAAAGCAAGCCCAATAATTCGGATTCTTTCGTAGTCAGTTTAGTCTGTTTTCCATCGATAGCCAAAATTTGTTTCTGAGTATCGAAAGTAAAACGACCAATCTTGTAGATATTGCTTTCCTTGTTTCTCTTACCACGTACACGACGCAAAATAGCCTCGATACGGAAAGTCAACTCTTCCATACTGAACGGTTTAGTGATATAGTCATCCGCACCAATCTTGAAGCCTTCCAATATATCCTCTTTCAAAGTTTTAGCAGTCAGGAAGATAATAGGAATTTCAGCATTAGCCTGACGGATTTCCTGTGCTAAAGTAAAACCGTCTTTCTTCGGCATCATCACATCCAATACACATAAGTCGTATTTGTTCTTAAGGAAAGCCTTGTAGCCAGCCTCACCATCCGGGCAAAGTTCGGCCGAGTAGCCTTTTGCCTGCAAATATTCTCTCAATAGCATGCCAAGATTCTCATCATCTTCGCATAACAAGATACGCAATTTCTCGTCCATATTATTCATTTTTTAATAAAGGTAATACAATTATAAATTTAGTTCCTACATTCAATTCACTCTCGGCACGTATAGCCCCTTTGTGATCTTGAATTATTTTTTTCACATAAGCCAGTCCCAAACCAAAGCCTTTCACATCGTGTAGGTTACCGGTATGCACACGATAGAATTTATCGAATATCTTCTTCAGGTTTTCTTTCTTAATACCTATTCCATTGTCCTGGATAGAGATATAAAGCTTGCCCGATTCATTCCAAGTACGTACATTCAACAACAATTCGCCTTCCTGTTTTTTATATTTCACTGCATTGTCCAGCAAATTAAAAATAACATTTGTAAAATGCATCTCGTCTACAAATATATCCGGATTTACCGCATCCAGATTCGAAGTGATTTTACCATTGTATTTCTCTACCTTCAACGTGAAAGTATTGACAACACCGGCTATCAAATCATTTGCATTCACCTCTTTCATCTTCAGCGTCGCTTTTTGCTTTTCGAACATAGACATCTGCAACACCTTTTCCACTTGGAAACGCAAACGTTTGGTCTCATCATTTATCACTCCGGATATATGCTGGAACATAGCAGGAGATTTGCCCACTGCCGGATCTTTCAACATCTGGGCCGCCAACGATATGGTAGAGATAGGCGTCTTGAATTCATGTGTCATATTGTTTATGAAATCATTCTTTATCTCGGTCAACTTCTTCTGACGGAAGATGATATAGATAGTAAAGATGAACGTCACAAGCAATACGAATGTGAAGATCAGTGACGGGATCATAAATTTAACAGAACTGAATATGTAACTGTTCAATGTAGGAAAATGAATATTTACTGTCGCCATACGAGCCGGAGGATCATTTTTAAATAAAACCTGCGGATATGTATTCTCACTACCCTCTTTGGTATAATCAGGGCAATGGTAAACTTCCGTCCCGTCACGGTCTGTCACCGTAAAATGATAAGGAATGTCAATGCCATTATTCAGCAATTCCGTCTTTAAAAACAAGTCCAACTGTTTAAAGTTGATTCTTTTGTTCAAAGGTTTGTCACTAGCTGTATACAAAATGTTATAGACCACTTCGTCCAACAATGCACGTTGGTACACATATCTGTCTTTGATTATTTCCTGCAAGGCTCTTGAAGTCTGAGGAATGTTCTTACCAGTCGAAATAATTGCTTTAGGAATATTAGAAGGACGATTCGCACTGAACCTCATCTTCAATTCAAAAGTAGAGTAACCGTTCAATCCGTCGGAAGTAATGGAATACTCATGCGTATGCGCCACCACATCACCACTTCCTTCCCCCTTCTTCTCTTCGGACTGCTCCCTGGACAGCTGTGCTGCTTTTTCCGTAGCAATCGCATCATCCTCAAGATACTTTTTAGTTTCCACCAACTCAATATTCCGACACGCCTGGACCAAGCTGCGCTGAACAGACTCATCAAATTGCCCTTTGCGCATTTTCACCATTTCTTCAATATAGCTTACCTGCAAATACAATAAGCTAAGAAATGATAGCCCCATTACAATACCTAATACCCAAATAGTAGACTTTTTCATGCCAGCAAAATTAAAAGCGTTAAATCTCATCACACAATAGATTAACCAAATTTAAACGGCCATTCTCTATAATTAACCGAAAAAGTCATTTAAGCTAAGATTCTGACTATTATAACAAAATTTACGCCAATTGGTTTGCAAAAATAATAAAAAATTAAGTTCAAAGCCAAATAACAAACCTAAAAGTTTAAGTTACCTTAAATAAAAAGAGACGCATTTTTAACGAAATACGTCTCTTCTAAGTACGAAATTTTACACTTTATCAATCATCTTTATTCTCTTTAGCTTCAAATTCCTTCATCAATTTTTCTTGTACGTCTGTCGGAACCAATTCATAGCTGGCAAACTTCATAATAAATGAAGCGCGACCGCCTGTCAAAGAACTTAAAGAAGTGGAATAAGAAGACATTTCTTTCAGAGGTACTTTTGCAACCAGTTTTTCGTATCCACTTTCACTGCTCATCCCCATAATCATACCACGACGACCTTGCAAATCACTCATCACATCGCCCATTTTATCGCTGGGAACGAAAACCTCCACATCATAAATCGGCTCCAGAATCTTAGGTCCGGCATTCTTAAATGCCTCACTGAATGCATTACGTCCTGCAAGCATAAAAGAGATTTCATTTGAGTCTACCGGATGCATCTTACCATCATAAACAATCACTCGTACATCACGCGCATACGAACCTGTCAACGGACCCTGCTCCATCCGGCTCATAATCCCTTTCAAGATAGCGGGCATAAAACGGGCATCAATAGATCCTCCCACGATACTGTTAATAAAGACTAATTTACCACCCCATTCCAAAGGTATTTCCTCAGTCCCCTTCACATTTATCTTGAATTCCTGACCGTTAAACTTATACGTTTCGGGTACAGGCATTCCTTCATAATAAGGTTCAACAATGAGATGGACCTCACCAAATTGCCCAGCACCGCCTGATTGTTTCTTATGACGATAATCGGCACGGGCTGCTTTAGTGATTGTTTCACGATAAGGGATCTTAGGCTCCTCAAACTTAATCTGCAATTTTTCGTTATTTTCCAAACGCCACTTCAAGGTACGGAGATGAAACTCACCTTGTCCATGCACAATAGTCTGTTTCAATTCCTTAGATTGCTCCACTTCCCAAGTAGGATCTTCCTCACGCATACGGTTCAATATAACCATCATCTTCTCTACATCAGCCTCATTTACAGGCTTGATGGCACGCGAGTATTTAGCATTAGGATATTTAATGAAGTTAAACCGGTTTTCACAGTCTTTGCCGTTCAAGGTATTTCCAGTCTTTACATCTTTCAATTTCACAGTACAACCAATATCTCCGGCTACCAGTTCCTGCACCGGAATACGATTAGCTCCCGCACAAACAAAAAGCTGTGCCATACGCTCTTTAGAGCCACGATCAGCATTAGTCAAATCGTCACCTTCGTGTACTTTTCCGCTCATCACTTTAAAATACTGCACACCACCGATATGGGGTTCAACGGCAGTCTTGAAGAAATAAAGAGAAGTAGGGCCATTCGCATCGGGAGGCACAGGAACACCACGGGTATTATGAACCACAGGCATATCCGATACGAATGGAACAACATTACCTAAGAATTCCATCAGACGACGGACACCCATATCCTTACCTGCACATACACAGAAAACAGGGAACATACCACGTGCCGCCAATCCCTTACGGATACCTTCACGCATTTCATCTTCAGTCAATGATTCCGATTCAAAGAACTTTTCCATCAGTGTCTCATCATTTTCAGCAGCAGCCTCTACCAAAGCTTTATGCATTTCCAATGCCTTTTCTTTCTCAGAATCAGGAATCTCTTCAATTGTAGGAGCGCCCCCTTCAGGTCCCCATGAATATTTCTTCATCAACAGCACGTCAATGAGTTCATGAAAATTAGGTCCCGTTTCAAGAGGATACTGCACGGGAACTACCTTGGAGCCATAAATGCTACGCAACTGTTCGAGCACATTGTCATAGTCACATTTCTCATTATCAAGCTGATTGACCAAAAAGATAACCGGCTTGCCCAGCTTTTCAGTATAACGGAAGTGGTTCTGAGTACCTACTTCGGGACCGTATTGTCCATTCAGCAGCAAAATAGCAGTATCGGTTACATTTAGCGCGGTTATGGCAGCCCCTACGAAGTCATCACTACCCGGACAGTCAATTATATTTAGTTTTTTTCCATTCCACTCTACATGATAAACGGTAGAGAACACTGAATAACCATATTCTTGCTCTACCGGAAAATAATCACTAACCGTGTTTTTGGCAGTAATTCTGCCACGACGTTTTATAATACCACTCTCAAAGAGCAAAGACTCTGTGAGGGTGGTTTTACCTGAGCCATCATTGCCAAGAAGTGCAATGTTTTTAATTTCGTTAGTCTGATATACTTTCATGATATCTAAGGTTTAATTATTAACAAACGGATATGTGTTTCATATCTCCTAAAAATGTGGAGCGCAAATTAGAAAATAAAGAGAAAAAAAGCAACTCAAAGGATAGTGTTACTAAACTATGTTTTACGGCAGATATAAAAAGGCCATAGGCTTATGTCTTCACATTCTTGGTGTTAGTAGGCTTTAATTTGTCTGATAAGCCCTTTTTTTATAGCTTTGCTGAAAATTTTAAATTTATGGCAGGTATTTATCTTCATGTCCCTTTTTGCAAACGACGTTGCATTTATTGCGATTTTTTCTCTACGACTCAAAGCGAAAGAAAAACAGCCTATATACATGCAGTATGCAGTGAATTGGAAATGCGAAAAGAATACCTTGGCGGTGAAACGATTGAAACCATTTATTGGGGAGGAGGCACTCCTTCTCAGCTTGATAAAGAAGACTTTGAGACTATCTTCTACTATCTACATAAGAACTATTCCATCAGCAGTCATCCCGAAATAACCCTTGAAGCCAATCCTGACGATCTGACCCCGGACTATATCGCTATGTTACGTACCCTACCCTTCAATCGGCTGAGTATGGGCATTCAAACTTTTAACGAATCCATTTTGAAAGTACTGCAACGCCGTCACACCGCCCGGCAAGCCATCGAAGCTTTCCAGAACTGCCGTGCCGCCGGGTTTCAGAATATCAGCATTGACCTGATGTATGGCCTGCCCGGAGAAACCTTGTCAACCTGGCAACAAGATTTGGATCAAGCCCTTTTATTACACCCCGAACATCTATCGGCCTATCACCTGATATACGAAGAAGATACCGTATTGTGGAAGCTGCGTGAACAGCATAAAGTGGAAGAGGCGGACGAAGACTTAAGCGTTTCCTTATTCAGCACACTGATAGACCGGCTGACCTCCGAAGGGTACGATCATTATGAGATTTCCAATTTCTCGCTGCCGGGCCTTTACTCACGCCACAATTCCAGTTACTGGACAGAGAAAAAGTATTTGGGCTGCGGCCCTTCCGCCCACTCATACAATGGCGTTTCCCGCCAATGGAATGTCGCCTCACTGGATACCTATATAAAAGGAATCTCCGCAGGGACACCCGTTTTCGAAATAGAAGAATTGGATTTATATACCCGGTATAACGACTTTGTCATTACCCGCATCCGCACGGAATGGGGTATGCCATTGTCAAAGCTACGTGATGAATTTGGAGAAAAGTTGTACGACTACTGTCTCCGCATGGCTGCTCCGCATTTAAAGCAAGGTACATTAGAACTTGTCAATGATATATTGAAACTCACCCGCAAAGGCATCTTTATTTCTGACGGGATCATGAGCGACATGCTTTGGACAGACTGAAAAGAATCATCATTCAGGCTCACCTGCAAAATCAGAGAGGAAGTGTGCATAAAGGATTGGTACACTCACGGAATATAACCTCAACAGGCAGTGTACTAAATAATTCATATCAACTCATTTAGTACACTATCATTCCTGCCCCCAACATTTGAATTATTGACCCCCCAATGAAATTTGGAAAGGAGAAGCCGGCAAGCCGGCCATATTTCTCAAATTCGCATGAACCGGATTATCATCCCAACCATAACGTACCGTCACTGGATGAGGGATACCTTTATGCCATACCGCCACCTGATTCCCATTAACGACAACTGCTTCTGCCCATTGAAAATGTCCATCGGCACCGGCTATCGCAAATCCCTTCAATTCATCTACCACCCGTAATTTATCAGTTCCCGCTTCAAAAGAAAGAATAGCCTTTCCTTCATGATTGACAGTCATGCCCGTACACATGGGCCCGTTGTGCACACTCTTTTTATCACCATACACCCCTCTTTTCGCCAACAGGGAGATACGTCTTGCCAGTTCTTTTTTATTCAATGGATGAATATCGTTCCACTCGCCCAAATCAATCGCTACCGCTAAAGCTGCATTCGGGACTTTCAACGCTACTTGCCGTTGCGCTTCACGCAAAGCCGCCCAATTACTTTCTACCGGCTCCGGATGTGTCTGCATGAAATTGGCCAACTGTACAATGAAGAAAGGCAATTCTTTATCAGCCAGTTTCTCACGCCAGTCAATAATCATGGCAGCCAGCAATTCCTCATATTCATTAGGACGGCCCGTATTCGTTTCTCCCTGATACCACAACGCACCGGTAAAGGTCAGATTACGCAGAGGAGAAATCATGGAATTATACATGCCGGTAGGAACATTCTGAAAAGAGACACTGTTGGTGCGTGCAGGCATCTCACAGCCTAATTGATATTTCCAGCGGCTGGACAAACGGACTGTATCTATCCCCCATGCCAGACAATAAGGTTTATCGGGCACAAAACTGGCGGCCCCTCCGTAATTAATCAGCCGGACAGTCACCAGATTCTCACCGGGTTTCAATATAGAAGCCGGCACCCGATAAATACGCGGCGGATACTGATAGAAAGTGTTACCTACAAAAATCCCGTTCACAAACACCGAATCGGCATCCACCATGCACCCCAAACGAAGAACAGCCTCTTTTCCGGCTTGTTCCGCTGATACATTCACTTTCTGACGGAACCAATGAGAGCCACTCACCGGATATCCATTCTTTCTTCCCCATTCCTTGGAAAACATATCTACAGTCTGCCAGTCCGTATCATCCAGTTCCGGACGATTCCAGCATATCCCGTCATGAAGTCCCCGGTCTCCTTTGTACAAAGCGGTATCCCAAAAACGGTTCATCATCTGTCCCGAACGGTTGCACAACTCACGATACTCATCCGAATCAAACAAATCACGCTCGTGCAACTGACGCGGAAACTTCTGCAAGGCCTCCTCACTCATCCAAGCCTCGACGGAACTTCCCCCCCAACTGGAGTTAACAATGCCCACAGGTACTTGCGTCTCCCTATACATCTCCTTGGCAAAGAAATAAGCCAAAGCAGAGAAAGAAGGAGCAGTTTCTTTAGTCAGCGGCATCCAGTCCGCTCCCGGCAAATCGTCTTTAGGTCCATGCAAATCATTGCCTAAAGGAATCTTCACATACCGTATCATCGGATTCTCATCCCTTGCTATTTCCTCGGCAAATTTATCAGTCACCCGTCCGGCGGTCAATTCCATGTTAGACTGTCCGGAGCAAAGCCAGACATCACCCACTAGAATATCTTTCAACCGGATATCATTCACGGTCATTTCAAAAGGGCCGCCTGCCTTCATGGGAGGCAGCTCCACCAGCCACTTACCATCTTCCCCGGCTACCGTACTGAATTTCTTCTTTTTAAAAACAACGGTCACATTCTCTCCTTTATCGGCATTTCCCCATATTTTAACGGGCCGCTCACGTTGCAATACCATACCGTCCGATAGGATGGCAGGCAATTTCACCTTTGCTTCGGTCCATGCGGAAAATGCACAAAGAACCGACATTACTAAAGCTAACTTATATTTCATGTTTCTTATAAAGTTAAAAACCGTAATTTATTTATTGAACCCACTCTCGGGACATTCATAGTTCGAGATTTCCAACCGGAAGCGTTTCATATCCTCCAACTCGTGTACAGGACGTTCTATGCCAGCCGGGATAGGCATCCCTGAGAAAGTCTGGAAATAAAGCAGACAAGCATCTTTCCACCACACGGCGTCACGCATCTGGATTTTCAATTTCGACTGCACTTCCCTGAACCGGCGTACATCTACAAAAGGTTCCACACTGTCCCATACTTCTTGAAAACCACGTACCTGCCGCACACCTCTATCGTATGCATGGCACAACTCCCCCCAAAGCGTACGTCCGCTTTTCATCTGATGCTGCCAAGGCACATGATGGAACCAAAGCAAATAAATCTCGGGGCAAGTTGCCTTGTCATTGTAAATCTGACGAAGTGAATCGGGATACTGAGAAACGGCATCACTCCCTTTGCTGCTACGGTCGAAACCGATTCCCTCCTTATCTGCCTTATGATAATAAGAAGGTAGCCAGTCCGGACGAGCACCGGGCACACTACACCACGGTTCAGGTCCATAATGGTGCCCCCATGCAAACTGATGATGCAGCCCCAACGGCATCATATAATTCACCACCGCCTCCCGGCTCTGCAACATCATCTCTTTGACCGGACGGACAAATGCCGGCTGGGAAGTAAACGTCTGCCGCAACCACTCATCCGCAATCCGGTCTGAAGTCAGCGACGGATTCCATGCCAACCGCCCGAAAGCATACCAATTGGCTTGTGCAAAATGGTGTCCACACCAATTCACATCCGTACCGATGTTTGCCACACCCGCCACAGCTTTCAACCTATCCGGACGTACTTCACCGAAAAACTCCTCCCATAAAGGAGCCAAATAGGCCAGATGATTGGAAAAGCCTAAATACTCCTGAGTGATTTGAAACTCCACCATCATGGAAGTCTGCTTCATAGCCGTGAACAAAGGACTATAAGGTTCACGAGGCTGGAAATCTATCGGTCCGTTCTTTATCTGTACTATTACATTGTCATGAAACTGCCCGTCTAAAGGCATAAACTCCAAATAGGCCTGCTTGGCACGGTCACTGTCGGTAGGACTATAGACAAACGCCCTCCACATCACGATTCCTCCGTAGGGTTTCAACGCATCCGCCAGCATATTCGCTCCCTCGGCATGAGTACGCCCGAAATCACATGGTCCCGGCTGCCCCTCCGAATTGGCCTTTACCAAAAAACCGCCAAAATCAGGTATCAACGTATAGATTTCTTTCACTTTCCGCCTCCACCACCGGATGACCTCCTTGTCCAACGGATCTGCCGTATCCAACTTGCCCAACTGGATAGGAGATGCAAAATTAACCGATAAATAGACCTTTATACCATAAGGCCGGAAGACATCAGCCAATGCCTTGACTTTCTCCAGACTGCCGGTTGCCAGCACTTGGGGCGAGGCATTGACATTATTCAGCACCGTTCCATTAATACCCACAGAAGCATTGGCACGGGCATATGCCTCGTAACGTGGTGACAAAGTTCCGGGAAGTTCTTCCCAATTCCACAAAGAACAACCAGCATAACCACGCTCCACCGTACCATCCAGATTATCCCAATGGTTCAAGATGCGAAGATCATACACAGATTGTTCAGTAACCGACAGAGGTACTGTGACCTGCCCCGCCGCCTGCATACGCAACAGACTATAAACACCATAAAGCAATCCTGCCTCGGTGGATGAAAGAATACGGACCTGATGTTCCGAAGAAGTGATAGCAAACCCATCCCCCTGCCCTGTCCTCTTTTTCTCCAAAAGTACAGGCTCTCCCTTCCAGGCGTTTTTCAACTCAGCAATGGCAACGGCTATGGTAGGTGACACTTTTCCTTTATATATAACTTCCACCTCCGCACCTTCCACCGGGCGCATCACCGGCAACCACAAGCGGCTACCGTCTTCTTCTGCCGGACGGGCATTGTCCGGTCGTGTACCGGCCTGCAACATTCCTGCCGCCAACCACCCGCACATTATTCCTATCCAAACCGTCAATCTTATATTTTTCATTGTCCATTCAGTTTATTTCTCCGGCAAGGAGATTCGTCCATAAACAGATAACTATCCTCATAACCGCCATAATCCACCACAATCTTTTCAAATACGATGGCAGGCTCCACCGGTTTCAGAACCAATGTATAGGTTCCGTCCGCACGGTCGGGCAGGCTCAACTTCACCCGGGTCTTCACCACCCGACGGGCCACTGTGGGATACAGTACGCGATATACATTATCCGGATGCTCGTTCAACTCCGCATTGAAACAGACAGTCTGCTCCTCCCCTCCTTCAAAACCTACCGTGTAGCGATGACCTTCCCGTCTGAGGAAGGGCAGGGTGGATTTCACAACGACATACACATTTACCGTATCTACTTTTTGCGGTATTTTCATTTTATAAGAGAGCGAAGCTCCCTCAGCAGACTGTGTATAAGGCATCAAAGCCACTCCGCTCAGCGTACGTCCCATGTGCGGTATGACTGTCCAGGCAGTTTCCGGTGCCGCAGATGATGCAAAATAATGCTCCGCCTCCATGGAAACCACCCCTTTGTCACCGGCAAACAAATACCCTCCTACAGCCTGTTCCGGTTGCTCTATCCAGTAAACTTCCGGCAAACGGTCGGCAGGGAAATCATCGTTCCACGAAGTATAGCCTATATGTTTCTGCGTCATCATTCCGTTCCACTTGCCTCCCGACATTTCTTCGTTGTATTCCCTGCACAATTCCGCATCGCGCCTAAACGCCTTCTCCACCTTGTCGGCCCACTCATTCGCCTGCGGATTGTTCTCCTGGTACAATTTGTGATTCATGGCTTGTGCATAGTACATTTCATACAGATTGGCCATCGCCTGCACAGGAAAAAGAATCAGTTGGCGATAAGCATCCCTGTAAGCGGCCTCCAGTTTCAAATACTGCCGCAAGGCTTCCGCCTCCAGCTTCACATATTCATCGGCCACCTGCCTCCATTCCCCCGAAGCCAAGTGATAAGTATCCTTATCCAGCATCTCGGGAGTCACGCGTCCATTGTACTTGCAATACAGGTTCAGGATACGCATGGCCTCATCCGCCTGTTCCTCACCGAACTGCTGCGCACAGAACGCTCGTGTATGCTCCAACAGATTCCCTGCCGCATAGCGTTCCGGATTCCAAGCCATATTCATAAAAAGAGTGATAGGATACTCCATCGGCTTCAAATCACCCACATTCAATATCCAAAGCTTATCCACCCCATAGCTGTAAGTCAACTGAAGCTGTTCCCACATATTTTGTACAGGAGTTACATTCAACCATTTGGAATTACGGGGAGCCCCCACATAATCTACATGATAATACATCCCCCATCCGCCGGAATGCTTCCGCTCCTTTGCATCCGGCAACCGGCGCACATCCCCCCAGTTGTCATCACTCAGCAACATAATCACATCATCGGGCACACGGAGTCCCATGTCATAATAGCGTTGCACTTCTTTATAAATAGCCCATACCTGCGGACGTTTCTCCGGTGCTTTTCCCGTCACTTCCTTGATAATACGACGCTGATTCCGGAATATCTTCTCCATCAGGCGCATGTTTTCCTCATCACGCGGCACATATTTGTCATCTTCTCCTTCCTTTCCACCCATCGGAGTATCACCGTCACCTCTCATACCAATGGTAATCAAATCTTCCGTATCGGCCGCACGCTCCATACCTTCACGGAAAAAACGGTCAATCACTTGCTGGTTGGAAGCATAGTCCCATGCCCCATATTCGCTGCGCTTCCTCACCCATTCCTGATGATTGCGTGCCATAGGCTCATGGTGTGAGGTTCCCATTATAATCCCCATCTCATGGGCGGTCTTGCTGTTCTCCGGATCATCCGCATAAAAACTCCAACCCCACATGGCAGGCCACATAAAGTTACCGCGCAGACGCAAAATCAGTTCGAACACACGGGCATAAAAACGATGATCACCATAATTCGTGCCATAAGTGTGTTTCACCCACCCGGTCAGGCAAGGAGCCTCGTCATTCAAAAAGATACCCCGATACTTTACCGCCGGTTCTCCCGCCGTATAACTTCCACGCATCATCGAAAGATTCTGCCGGGGCATCACCGGCACATCCGCCCAGTCGTACCACGGCGAAACACCAATCTGTTCCGAAAGCTCATAAATCCCATAAATCGTTCCGCGTTTGTCACTTCCAGCAATGACAAGCGCTTCATTCACTCCGTTCAAGGGAGCAGACACCACAGTCATCAGGTATTTCTCATTCTTGCCCTCCAGCAATGAAGCATCTATCTTTTTCGCCTTTACCAATTCCCGGATATAACGGCTTTTCAACGTACCTACCATAATCATGCGCTTTACACCGGGAGTATAGCATAACCCGGCAGCCCGGCCACTCACCCGTTTAAAGTCATTCTGAAGATTCCTTACCGCTATCATCACACCGGCATCCTCCTGCTCGTCCACCAATATTTCATTGGCCACTCCGTTTTCCATCAGAGTGAAACGGTCGGGAGCCAGCCGGTCAAAAGTAATCCCTTTATGATCTATAGCTCCTACATTCAGGCACAAGGTGGAGAACAAGAATATCCCCACGCATTTTTTTAGTTTCATTCTATTCACTTTTTAGTTACCGTATTCAAAATAATCTATATCCACATATCCTCCCAAATCTTTAGTAGCATAATTAAAAATAGCAAACTTGCTTCCCATAAAGAATTTGGTATAATCAAAAACCATTTTACAAGGCTCCCCTATTCGTTTCCACGTTTTCTTGTCATAACTGTAGTAAAAAGTGGCTTCATCTTTTTTATCGGCAAAGTCGCCCTCCATACGAAGATAGACCACCTCTTTTTCACAATCTATGCGTTCCTTCTCCAGTACTTCCACAGCAGTCACCCTTTTTTCCCGGTCCGAAAGACTGACAGACTGATGTGACATCACCCACTGCTTTTTCCCGTTCTCCATGACCACAGCCAGCACTCCGGACAACCCATTAAAAGCACTGAAGCCCGCAACATCCCCTTCTTTCATCTTCGAGACATCCATAGCTACCACACCGCTGCATTTCGGCCCGCTCATACGCTGGGTCAAGGTATTGGGAGCCAGAAACAGATTATCCACCACCCTTCCGGTCCTCAACCGCAGGAAACCCGGACGCTCTGTCAGCGACCAGCAATTGTCCAACGGATTATGGTTCCACTGCCAGTTCAAGCTCAACCGGTCGGTGTCGAAATCATCACTTCCCATGATACTTCCTTTACACTTCTCTCCGGAAGCAGGCATCTCCATACACTCGGGCACACGTCCGTCCGCATCTCCCAGTATCGGCCAACCGTCTTCCCAGCGGCAGGGCATCAATGTGGGCACACGTCCTATGCCGCCCCTATCTTGAAAAATAAAGCCATACCAGTTTCCGTCAGGAGTATCGACTATACAGCCTTGTCCCACGCCACCATATCCTTGAAATTCGGTTTCTAAAATCACCTTTTTCTCATACGGACCAGTTATCTGGTCGGCACGATAGCACACCTCACGACGCAACCGTCCGGGAATGCTCCAGTCCATGGAAATCATCATCACGTAATATCTGCCGTTATGCTTGAATGCCTGACTTCCTTCCAGAAGTCCCTGCTCGTCGGCATCCCGCTCGAATATCTTTTGGTCTATACCTCCCGGCTCCACATCGCTCAGGTCGCTCTTGAGCTGACGAAGTTGTCCGGTGCCATAAAACAGATAGACTTTGCCGTCATCATCAAAAAACAAAGAAGCATCATGATGATGAGGCGGACGGGAGACTAATGTCCATTCGCCCGCCGGATCTTCGGCGGTATAGATATAACCACGATGAGGTTCATCATTGGGTGAGAACCATACATAGAACCGTCCGTCATGATAGCGGATGCTGGAGGCCCATTGTCCGCGACCATATACCGTGCCTTCCTTCAAATCATAACGGGGCAAGTCAGTAAGTCGTTGAAACACATAACTGATCGTTTCCCAATGCACCAAGTCCTTTGAACGCATCACCGGACAACCCGGCATCAGGTGCATGGTGGTGCTTACCAGATAGTAATAGTTTCCCACCCTTATCATGGAAGGGTCAGGTACATCCGCCTCAATCACCGGATTATGGAAGATTTCCCGTTGTTGTGCAAACGCCCCCGACAAACCAATGAAGCAGGTAATAATAATAATGATCTTCTTCATTTCTTTTTCTACTTTCTATTTTTGAACAAATGAGGCACAAACCGGTACAAGCAACGACGCCATGTCAACCACTCGTGTGCCGTGCCCTGCGATTCGTAATAGTCCACATGAATACCTATTTTGCGCAAAGACTCTGCCAGTTTTCGGGTACCGAACTGTTCTTCCGTTCCGCATCCCAAAAACAAGTAATGTACCTGCTTGTTAAACTTGCCGGCATCAGCAAACACACCGTCAAAGCAAGTCTTCACATCCAGTCCGAAGATAGCACCGCTGAATGCGCCAATATACGAAAACTTGTCCAGATGAGGCAATGTGGTAGTGAGAGTCTGATGACCACCCCATGACAATCCTGCCATTGCACGATGTTCACGATCAGTATAAGTCCGGAACGTCCTGTCAATCATCGGTATCAAGTCCTCCAGCATCACCCTGTAAAAAGAGGCACCATACAAAGCTCTCTCCTCATTCACATCCTTCCCTTTGCGAGGAATGAAAGGAGCTTTCACATCCCCACTGTCCATCACAACAAGCATCGGCACACATTGCCCGGAGGCTATCAGGTTATCCATAATATGTTGCATACATCCCTGTGCCGACCAGCCCGTCTCATCCTCGCCCATGCCATGTTGCAGGTAAAGTACCGGATAACGTTTTTTCACCTTGGTTTCATATTCAGCCGGAGTATAGACCATGCAACGGCGGAATTCCTTTTTGGCTTCCGAATAATAAGTACACGAGCGCACCTGCCCATGAGGTACTCCCTGCTGAGGACGATAGTAATCACCTTCCACTCCCTCGGGAACCTCTATCCCACTCGCCATACGGCAACAACCAAAGAAAGTGTAACTGGACGGATCGGCCACCTGCACCCCGTCCGCTATCAAAAAATAATAATGGAATCCTACGACCAACGGATCGGTCTTTACTGTCCAGAAGCCATCCGCGTCCTTCTGCATGTCATACTTCTTACCGCAACAGTCTACCTGAAGCCTTCCGGCTTGCGGAGCATAGAAACGGAAGTGGGCGCAATGCTCCTCGTCCAGCCGCGGATACTCGTAACCCGGAATATTGGTAGATGCGGCCTGCGTCCTGTCTTTCACCTCTTGCTCTGTCATTTCCTGCCGGCTGAATTTCCACCAGTCAAAATGAAACAGTTCACATCCTTTCCTGCCTTTGAACACAAAATAGACATCATGCACACCCGTCACAGGAACCGTTACATCCGCCTCTATACTTGTCCAACATTCCCATCCTCCGGTATGAGGAACCCTCATTTCAGCTATCAGCGTCCCGCCGATGCTGTCGGTCCTAATTTCTATCCACCCGCCACGAAGGGCACTGGCAACAGACACACAAAGACACTTGGGCGACAAATCTTCAAAATCCACCTCGCGTACCTTTATATAATCCCCGTCATGAATTCCGGATACATACACCCCCGTCTTTGCATTCCATTCCGACTTTACTCCCTCGGAGAAAGCTATCGTTTCCGCCTCCACACGTTGATAAGGAGTCAGTGTGCCTACCGGCGACACCCCTTCTGTCGTCGCATTAATTATCGGGAAAGTACCATCGGGGTTGTAACTGAACTGCTCCACTGCCACGCTACGTCCGAAACCACCCCCACCGGGTAATTTCCCGGTGTGATAAAAGAAATAAGAATTACCTTTATAATCCGTCACTCCACAGTGATTGGTAAACGAACCGGTATCTTGCAACGGCATAATTTCTCCCATATACTTCCAAGGTCCTGTCGGAGTGTCACTCATCGAGTAAGCGATGTGTTCGGGTACTCCGCCGGCTGCATACGACAGATAATATGTACCGCCACGCTTGTGCAACCACGGACCTTCCGTATAGATGTCCTTGTATTTCTTTCCTTTCTCCCGTTTGTCCGGCCCCGGAGAACCAAAACTCTCTATAGTCTGCTCCACCTTGGACACCTCACCATCCAGCGAAACCATATCGGCATTCAGCTTGGCATAGTAAACATTCGGATTTCCCCAATATAGATAAGCCTGCCCGTCATCGTCCACAAAAACCGTGGGATCAATAAAATCCCAGCTACCTTCGTAAAGCGGTCTGCCGATAGCATCCTTAAAAGGGCCGGTAGGCGAATCACCCACCGCCACACCGATAGCCATCGTGTTTGTCAACTTGGAATGCAGACACACATACCAATAGAATTTCCCGTTGCGTTCGATACATTGCGATGCCCAGGCACGATCGTCCGCCCAGTCGAAAGACTCGATGGCAAGCGGAGAACCGTGATCGGTCCAGTTCACCATATCTTTAGTAGAATAGACGCGCCACTCCTGCATCCAGAAAAAATCGGCATGGTCCTCATCGTGTCCCGTGTAAACATACAAGGTGCCATCGTGCACCATAGGTGCCGGATCAGAAGTATAGCAAGTCTGCACAATCGGATTCTGCGCCTGCAACACTCCGGCAAGCAACAGGGACAAGCCACTCATCATACATTTCCGGATACCGGATAAATCACATTCAAGTTTCATATTCATGGTATTAAATTCACAAGGCTGTTTTTACGTTCCGTTCTTCACTGCTCAACAAGAGCAAAGGTAAGGACATTCGCCTTATATCGGAGTGTAACCATGTTACATAGTCCTTTTTCCATGTTACAAACCTGCCCGATATGGCACAAAGTACCGAAATTACTTCCTTATTTATTAGGCTATATATTCTTTTTTGAATTATTTTTGTGCACCTGAATTTACTGGGATATTTATATTATGATGAAACATACGATTCTTATACTATTTCTTTTTCTGTCTTTGTTGTGCCACGGACAATCGTACAAATTCTTCACAACAGACAGGGAACTTTCCAGCAGTCTGATCAACAAAATATATCAGGACCGGAACGGCATGATATGGATTGCCACCGAAGACGGACTGAACCGCTATGACGGAGCCAAGTTCATCACCTACAAGCATGACCCGGAAAACGAGTACTCCCTCTGCCATAACTACGTACGAGTGCTGTACGAGGACAGCAAAGGACGGTTGTTCGTAGGAACCTATAACGGTATACAGCTATACGATCCGGAAACCGACAGCTTCAGCGCGCGGGCGCAATGGGAAGATGGAAAGACTTTTGACAGCAATATCATGTCCATTCTGGAACGTAGGAACGGAGAAATATGGGTATCGGGAAACAACTTGTGTACCATAACCATCACACAGGGGAAACTGACTGCACACAAACTGGACTTACCTATCCCCACCCAAATGACAGACTACATGATAGAGGACAGACAACACAATCTTTGGGTAACACAGGGTGAGAATGGTATCTACCGCCTCTCTGCGGACAATAAAAGCAAGCACTTTCTGAAACAAGAGAAGGGAATGACCATTGTAGACCTCTATGAAGACAACTACGGAGACATCTACCTAGCAACCATAGGCAAAGGATTGCTGAAATATAACCAACCAGCAGAAGAGTTCATTCCTATCCTTTATAAAGGAAAACAAAACCTGCCTATCAAATCCATCTGCCAGATAAGCCAAAACGAGCTTTGCCTGGGCACGGACGGGAAAGGCACCAAGATTTTCAACATCCCCAAACAGCTCATCACGGATTACCCTTTTGATAATAATTACCTCGACTCCGGTACCTCCAAAGTACACTCCGTCCTGAAAGACAATGCAGGAAACCTATGGATAGCCATTTACCAGAAAGGGGTTATGATGATTCCCGCACAGCCCAACAGTTTCAAGTACATAGGCTACAAATCAATAAACAAGAATATCATCGGCTCCAACTGTATCACCTCACTCTGCCGCGACCACGAAGGCATATTATGGATAGGTACTGACAACGACGGCATATACGGCATCACCACAGAACTGAAGCAAAAAGTCCATTATGCCCCACATGACAGCCCCTCTTCGGTTCCTTCCACCGTTTTCGGCCTGTATGAAGACTCTGAACATAATCTGTGGTTCGGATCCTATACCAACGGACTAGGCAGACTGGATAAGAAAACAGGACAGTGCAGCTATCTGCAGAATCTGACAGACAAGAATGGAAACCGTATCCAACGCGTGTATGATCTGGTTGAAGACCAGGACAAACGACTCTGGATAGCCACCATGGGAGCCGGACTTTTCTATTATGACTTGAAGACAGGACAGTCTGTATATGACCCTAAATTCAATGCTGCCACCAAAAAATATAAATGGATAAGCTGTCTTTTGTATGCCGGTGACAACCACCTTTATGTAGGAACGTATGACGGAATAAGATGTATAGACCTGAGTACCGACGACTTCAAGACTGAAGAAATCCTGTCCAGACACATCATCCACTCCCTTTATGAAGACCCCCAAGGCAACATCTGGATAGGCAATTCCGAAGGACTGGCGGAATGGAATCCCCAAACCCAGCAACTAAAGACCTACACCACCGCCCACGGACTATCCAGTAACGCCGTATATGCTATCAAAGGAGACGGGCAGGACAACTTATGGATAAGCACCAATGCCGGAATGTCACGTTTTAATCTGAATACCCACACGTTCAGCAATTTCTATGCAGACGACGGTCTGCAAGGAAATGAATTCAGCAAAAACGCCTCTTTTGCCGACCACAACGGCATACTCTGGTTTGGAGGTACAAACGGAATTACCTATTTCAATCCTCAAGAGATTACGAATCCCGCAAAAAAATGGAACGTACGCATCATCGACTTTTATCTGCACGACCAGCCCATAAGGAAAGGAATGTTGTCGGGCGGAAAAGAAATCATAAACACCTCCGTCTTTGAGGCCCGGGATTTCCACTTGTCACATAACGACAACGCTTTCAGCATCGAGTTCTCTACCCGCGAACTAAATAATTCCGAACGTATCACGTATCTATATACCATAAACAACACTCCCTGGGTCAAACTTCCCAAAGGAGTCAACCGGGTGTCATTCAGCGACCTTCCCCCCGGCGATTATCATTTCCGGATCAAAGCCGAAGATTATCTGCTGGAATCCGACACCGATGAAATCACCATTCACATCGCACCGGCATGGTGGGCATCGGGCTGGGCCATGCTGATCTATGCCTTATTGGCAGTAGCAGCCGTCTATGGCATCATCCTGCAAATGAGACACCGTTACCGCATAAGGCAGGAAATGATGCAACATATCCATGCCGAACAGATAAACGAAGCCAAGCTACAGTTTTTCATCAACATCTCCCACGAGATACGTACTCCGATGTCACTCATCATCAGTCCTTTGCAAAAACTGATGACAAACGATACAGACCACGAACGGCAAAAGAACTACCGCATCATCTGGCGCAATTCCGAAAGAATCCTGCGGCTGGTAAACCAATTGATGGATATACGCAAGATAGACAAAGGACAGATGTCACTCGTTTTCCGTGAAACCGAAATGACCGGATTCATTAATGATTTGTGTGAAACCTTTACAGAACAAGCGAACAAAAAACAAATTACTTTGCAGTTCCACCACGAGGGCGCCGACCACTTAAAATTGTGGGTGGACCCGGTGAACTTCGACAAAATTATCCTGAACATCCTGTCCAATGCCTTCAAATTCACCCCCGAAGGAGGCAGTGTGGACATACGGCTACGCACCGGTAAGGACTCCACCCTGCCGAAACCATTGCAACAGTATGCCGAAATCACCGTGACCGACAGCGGAATAGGAATCGCCCCCAAAGAAACAGAACACATATTCGAACGCTTTTACCAGATACGGAATAGCCAAAACAACTCAAACATAGGTACCGGTATCGGGCTGCACCTCACCCGCTCACTGGTGGAACTTCATCATGGAGACATCCGTGTAGAAAATAATCCGGACGGACAACCGGGATGCAGCTTTATCATCCGTATGCCTCTGGGATGCGCCCATCTGCGCAAAGAAGAAATGGAAGCCGACAAAGCTCCTCTCTTCCACACTCCGGCTCCGGTCCTCCCTGTTCCTTATGAAACCGAGGAAGAAGAAAACGGAAAAACACGAACCAAAACGAAATACAAAGTACTGGTGGTAGAAGACGATGAAGATATACGCCGCTATATCTGCCGTGAACTGGCAAGCGATTACCATACCCTAGAAAGCTGCAACGGCAAGGAGGCACTGGAAAGCATCTTCAATAAAACCCCGGACTTGGTAATAAGTGATGTCATGATGCCCGAAATGGACGGACTTACCTTATGCCGCAAAATAAAGCAAAATGTGAACCTGAACCACATCCCGGTAATACTGCTCACCGCCAAGACACGGGAGGAAGACAATCTGGAAGGTCTGGAAACAGGAGCCGACGCCTACATGACCAAACCTTTCCATATAGAGATATTGAGGAAAACGGCCGCCAACCTGATCCGCAGTCGTGAACGGCTACGCAATACCTATACCGGACAACAGACCCAAGGGGATAAGATACAACCAATAGAAGTACAGTCCCCCGATGACAAACTGATGGAACGAATCATGCGGGTCATCAACGAAAACCTGAGTAACCCGAACCTCACCGTGGAGATGATTACCACCGAGGTAGGCATTAGCCGCGTGCACTTGCACCGTAAACTGAAAGAACTGACCAACCAGACCACACGGGATTTTATCCGGAACATCCGACTGAAACAAGCGGCAGAGCTGTTGTCGAAGAAACGGTACACCATAGCCGAACATGCCCGCCTTGCCCTGACGCCTCGCGCCGGTAAACGCGCCTTCCTCATAGCCGAAAAGTTCGCTTTCCAGCAGCCCTTCGGGGATGGCGGCACAGTTCACGGCCACGAACGGCTTGTCTTTGCGCAGGCTGGCGGCGTGGATGCTTTGGGCGAACAGCTCCTTGCCCGTGCCGGATTCCCCGCAGATGAGCAGGTTGGCGTCCGTGGAGGCGTAGAGTACGCCAAGCTCTTTGAGATGCCGCACGTGCGGGGAGCGGGTACGGATGTCCCCAAACGAGTAGCGCGTGGTAAAACCTTTTGATTTTAGTTTGTTGCGGAGCTTTGCCTCCGCTTTGTAGATGCGCCGGGCGTCGGATATGGAGCAGACCGTCCCCACGTTCTGCCCTTGGAAAAGGATGGGCACGCGGTTGATGACGAGGGTGGTGCCCCGGATGTCGTGGACGCGCCCATGTTCCGCCTTGTCGCCCGCCAGCGTGCCGGGAGAGAAGACGCCGGGCATAACGGTCCGGATGTGCTCTCCGAGGGCTTCTTTTTTCGCGCAGTTGAGGAGGGATTCCGCCGAGGGGGTGATGAGGTTCACTTTGCCCTGTGCGTCGTACACCACGATGCCTTCGTCGATGGCGTCGAGGATGGCTCCGAAGCGCGCGGTGCGCTGGCGTTCGGACCGGCGGGCGCGGGCGACGTTGACCGCCTCAAGGAGCGTCCGCTTGGCGGATATTTCGCCGTCGATGATCTCAAGCGTGGGGAACCCCGCTGCGGTGGCCCATTGGCATACGAGCGTCCCGCGTGCGACGAAGAGCTCCACGTCGGCGGGGTCCAGCTGGATGAGCCGGAGGTGCATCTCGTTTTTGGAGCCGTAAAGGTGTTCCTTGATTCTCATGCCAAGGGCTTTTTCCACGCTGGAGAGACCGGGCAGCGGGGTGGAGTACCGAAAGAACGCGACGTTGCGGACATGCCCCGCATAGGGCTGGAGCGCCTGCAGGAGATCCCATGCGGAGAAGTCGATGGGCACGACGGGTATGGAGGAATTCTGTTTGACGACGTCCACGGTGACGCCGCGGCTGAGGACGACGTCGCAGGTATCCGGGGAGAGGCGTTTCGCCGCTTCGATGGCCTCATCGAAGGCCAGATCCATGAATTTGATGCGGCAGCGCAGATCTTTGGCGACCTGTCTGAAAATCCGGGCATCGAGGCCCTTGTAGGGCGCGATGAGGGTCATTTGAAATTCGTACTGCGGGAGCATCTCTTTTCCCCGTGCGCCCTGCCTCGTTCCCCGGCGCCGGGATGTGAGGGGTAGGAACGCTTTTTGCTTATGGACGGGTGGCATCCGGGCCTGAGCCCGGTTTACAACATTCAACACAAAGGAACCTGTTATGCGATTCAAGACACTGTTTGCAGTATGCGCGCTTTTCGGCAGCCTGTTTCAGTCGTCGCCCTCCCTGTCCGAAACCCTCCGTACGGCATGGCTTGGCGAGCACGAGGCGTTTTTGACATGGTACGCAAAGGAAAAAGGCTGGGACAAGGAAGCCGGATTGGACATCATCATGCTCCGGTTCGATTCCGGCAAGAGCCTCATCGAAAACGTCAGGGCCTACGATTGGGCCATCGCCGGTTGCGGGGCGGTTCCAGCCATGCAGGCCACCATGAGCGATCAGGTGGAAGTGATTGCCATCGCCAACGACGAATCTTCGGCCAACATGATCCTGACCCGCCCCGACAGCCCGATCCTTGCGGAAAAGGGATTCAATCCCGATTTCCCGAATGTCTTCGGGACGCCCGAATCCGTCAAGGGCAAGCTCATCCTGTGCCCCAAAAAAACGTCGGCCCGCTATCTGCTCGACAAATGGCTCGCCGCGCTCGGGCTTGAGGAGAAGGACGTCAAGATCGAGGAACTGGAACCGACACCCGCCCTCGGCGCGTTCAAGAACGGGTACGGCGATATCCTCGCCGTCTGGTCGCCGTTCACCCGCGAGGCCGAAACGCTCGGGTTCAAAGTCGCGGCGCATTCGCAGGATTGCGGTGCAACGCAGCCCGTGCTCCTTGTCGCGGATCGCGCGTTCACGGAAAAGAATCCGGACGCCGTGCGTGCGTTTTTGAAAGTCTACCTGCGGGTTGTGGATGAGATCAAGGCGCAGGGCCCGGAAACATTGGCTCCAGCCTATGTCCGCTTCGCGGAGGCGTGGATGGGCAAAAAGTTTTCCGAGGCCGACGCCATTGCCGAACTGCGGGAACATCCCGTCTTTTCGCTGGAGGAGCAGCTTGCCCTGTTCGGGGAAGATGGGGAAAGCCCGCTGAAGGCATGGCTGGCCGAGATTGCGGCCTTTTCCGAGAAGATGAATCCCGACACGGCGCATCGGCACGCCACGCCCGAAGCCGTCTCGGACCGCTTCCTCAAGGCGCTCAAGTAATCCTCCGAAGACATGGGAAGAAGGCTTTTGCGGCGTTTCCGCAGAGGGCTTTCGGATGCGGCGATTCCGTTTCACCCGGCTTTCCGGCGCTTTTACCCGGAACCGGGTGAAACGGCAACAGAAACGCAATGGGGACTGCCTCTTTCCCGTTACACCAGCGTGAAAACGCCTCCCACCCCGGTTCAGGGGCGGGAGGCGTTTTCATGTGTGGGGCTCAATGGAAAAACTTTTCCCGTATAGGGAGGATGCCCCCGTTTCCCCGTTCGGAAAGGGAAAGAGCCCGGAGGGGCATTCCGGGCTCGGCGGGTCCGGATGGAAGGGGTTACTTCCAGAGGGGCTTGCCGCAGGCCTTCAGGTAGGCGTTGATGGTTTCCTTGCCGCCTACGAAGTCGGCCATTTCAGGCCAGACCTTTTCCATCGCGGCCTTTTTCCACACGTCTTCGTCTTCCAGCTGCGAGACTTGGAGGCCGTTGTCGATGAGGTATTTCTTGGCCGCGTCAGCTTGCTCGATCTGGTACTTGAGCACTTTTTCCTGCGCGTATTTGCCCGCATCTATCAGCAGTTTCTGCATTTCGGGGGTCATCTTCTTGAAGACGCGCTCGCTGATGACCAGAGGCTGGAGCTGATAGGTGTAATGGACTTCGGTGAGGTATTTCTGGTTGGCTTCATTGAACTTATTGGCCTTGAAGCCGATGTAGCCGTAGCACTGGCCGTCCACGACGCCTTGCTGAAGCGCAGTGAAGGTTTCGGCCCAGGAGATGGGGGTCGGGCTGCCGCCGAAGGCTTTATAAGCGGCGATCAGCACGGCGCTCTGGGGCACGCGGAACTTCAGGCCCTGCATGTCGGCCATCTTGGTGATGGGGCGCTTGG
>ERZ772880.993-NODE-993-length-25572-cov-10.219266_pt1 | contig 25572 bp, 27 predicted proteins | sample MGYA00580577_ERZ772880 | MGnify/ENA primary metagenome ERZ772880 (study PRJEB29015, sample SAMEA2737705) | human gut metagenome | biome: human gut; feature: human-associated habitat; material: faeces | place: China | collected 2012 ... | reverse complement strand
TTACACAATGGAAGTTATGTGAGAAATATGGCTTTACTAATGGTTGGATATGTAGTACAATCGTAACTTATTATGCGTTTATTTTAGGAGGATTATGATACGATGTGGATCGCAGATGGATGGAAAGATTATGAGGTTATCGATACTTCCTGTGGGGAGAAGCTGGAGCGTTGGGGGGATTATCTTCTGGTGCGGCCGGATCCGCAGGTTATATGGGATACGCCGAAGGTGAATAAGGGCTGGAAGCATATGAACGGGCATTATCACAGAAGTAAGAAGGGCGGCGGTGAATGGGAGTTTTTTGATCTGCCCGAGCAGTGGGATATTCATTATAAGGGACTTACCTTTAATTTGAAACCTTTTAGTTTTAAGCATACCGGGCTTTTTCCGGAGCAGGCGGTGAATTGGGACTGGTTTGGCAATAAGATCCGCAATGCGGGACGTCCGGTGAAGGTGTTGAATCTTTTTGCATATACAGGTGGTGCGACTCTGGCGGCAGCGGCTGCGGGAGCTTCTGTTACTCATGTGGATGCTTCTAAGGGTATGGTTACCTGGGCAAAGGAGAATGCGGTTGCTTCCGGTCTGGGAGATGCTCCGATCCGCTGGCTGGTGGATGACTGTGTGAAGTTTGTTGAGCGTGAGATTCGCAGAGGGAATCATTATGATGCGATCATTATGGATCCGCCTTCTTATGGACGTGGACCGAAGGGGGAAATCTGGAAGATAGAGGACTGTATTCATGATCTGATTAAGCTGTGTACCAAAATCCTCAGTGATGAGCCTCTGTTTTTCCTGATCAATTCCTATACAACAGGTCTGGCACCTGCAGTTCTTACTTATATGCTTTCTACTGAGCTTAAGAAGTTTGGCGGACATGTGGACTCTCAGGAAATCGGGCTTCCGGTAAGCTCTAACGGGCTGGTTCTGCCTTGTGGCGCTTCAGGAAGATGGGAAGCGTAAATTAGTTTCCTTTTGTTTGTTATTGACGGAAATCTGCTTTTTAGCTGAATCAGGTAAAGCTCTTGCTGAGGTTGCGAAAATGATTTTTCAAACACGCGCTAAGTAGTAGAGGGGAGGAAACGTGATTATGAAGGAACTTAATTTAAAACATGAAGCCAAGCGTTACGGCTGTGCGGTTCTGGCTGCAACGATCATGGCGTTGAATATTAAGACATTTGTTCGTGCAGGCGGTCTTTTTCCGGGAGGATTTACAGGACTTACTCTGCTGATCCAGAACATTTTTCAGACATTTATGGGGATTGCAGTTCCGTATACGCTGATCAATGTACTACTGAACTCTATTCCTGTATTTATTGGTCTGAAGTTTATTGGAAAGAAATTTACCATCAGTTCTGTCTGTGTGATCGTGCTTTCCGGTTTGCTTACAGATATTATTCCCAGTCAGCCGATCACTTATGATACATTGCTGATCAGTATCTTTGGCGGTCTGATCAATGGCTTATGTATCAGTCTCTGTCTGATCGGTAATACCAGTACAGGTGGAACGGACTTTATTGCGATTTATTTTTCCGAGAAAAATGGCAGGGATATCTGGAATTATATCCTGTGTGGAAATGCAGTGATCCTGACTGTGGCAGGTTTACTTTTTGGATGGGACAGGGCACTTTACTCTATTATCTTTCAGTTTACCTCTACTCAGGTGATTCAGATGCTGCATCAGAGATATAAGAAGCATACGCTGTTCATTATCACGAAGGAGCCGTATCAGATTTATGAGGAGATTTTCAAACTTACCAATCATACGGCGACACGTTTTGAAGGTACCGGATGTTACACAGACGAGAAGACCAGTATGATCTATTCTGTAGTCTCTACAGAAGAAGCAAAATATCTGGTAAAGAAGGTACATGAGATCGATCCGAAGGCTTTTGTAAATATTATCAAAACTGATTACATAAACGGAAGATTTTACCAGAAAACAGATTATTAATTACTTGTATTCCCTTTCTGTGAGCGTATAATACAGGATATAAGGAATCTGTTCGTTCATGGAGTTTGTACTTAAAATTGGATGAACAGTAACCGGCACACAAGGAGGGTGATATATATGGGTAATGCAACAGAAAGCACACTTCCTCACGGCAATACCTCAGGCTATGACCGCAAAGCCTGCAGGACATGCGCCTGTTCCACCTGTTATGAGCAGGAGTTCTGCGACAGATGCAGTTCCTGTCAGAATCAGTCACGGAAATTAGACAGGTGCAATGCCTATGAGGGAGCATATAACTATTAACCTCAACATATCCCTATCTGCTGCAAAATAATAAACAGTGGATGGGGATTTCTTTATAAAAAACAGTTATTATATTATAAGTATAAGCAATGTTTTTCTATAGCAAGCCTCTTAATCAATATGCATTATTTACGAGGGTTGCTATAAGTTTACAGATTCATAAGATGTATCTGATATAATAATTCTGTTACTTACTGATATAAACTTTCCGTAAGTTCTTTTGCTGATGAACTTTGCTATAGAATTTTTTTGGGGATGGCAGAATGTTGAATGGTTACAAAAGAACAATTATTTACAGGAGAAGAAAAAAATATGATCGTATATCACTATTGCAGTTTAGAATCATTGAATTCTATTTTGAAAAATCGTTCCCTCCGTCTGACAAATATCCTGAAATCCAATGATTCCATGGAGATCAGCTGGATCTGCAGGTATTATGAAGCAGAATTTAAAAGAGCTTATGAAAATGCTTCAGATTTATTCAGATCAAAGATTTCATCAGAGAGATTGATGGGATATGTGAAACTGTTTACAGATGAATTTTTCAATGAAAATCATGCAGACTTCAGATATTATGTAACCTGTTTTTCGTATCAGAATGATCTGCTCAGTCAGTGGCGGGGATATGCGGATGACGGGCGCGGAGCTGCCATCGGATTTGACCTGGATGTATTAAAAGAAGTTGTAACGGTTTCTCCGGAGATTTCAAAGCCGTCAATTGTGTCATTACATAAGATCAGTTATTCTGAAGCAGAGCAGAGAGAAGTTGTACATCAGATAGTGCATGAATTGGTTGATGAAATCGAGAAGATATTACAGAAAGAAGAACAATGTCGGGAAAGCATTGAGGAGAAGCAGGATTATGAAATAGAAGTACTGGATAAAGTCATGAACTGTTTTGAGAAAAAGTTTTTGAAATTATTTCAGGAATCTGTTTACATGAAAAATCCGTTTTTCAGAGAGGAAAGCGAAATCCGATTGTGCGAGTTTTCGCCGAAACAGTTTCTGATGGGAAGAGAAGTTGAACTTTCTCTCGGTGCACGTTTATATAACTATTCCTACTATGTAAAAGAAAGTCAGCTGATATCTTATGTGGATTTTGATTTTTCAGATTGCCTTGACCAGCTGATAAAGGAACTCGTTATAGGGCCAAAGTGTCTGATGTCAGAGAGAGACATGGAATATTATCTGACAACGCTCGGTCTGTCGAATTGTCGGGTAAAGAAATCGCAGGGGACATATCGGTAATATATTTATAGCAATTCCCTTATATGGGCATATCAGACATCATGGAAAGGCAGATGAAAGACATGAAAAGAAAATTACCATTCAGAAAAGTGGCGGTATTTCTGATACTGGCATTATTTCTGACAGCAGGCATCAGTATGCGTGCAGTTACCGTAAATGCAGCTACATATGTGAAACAGGACAGAACCTCCGTCAGCATCACATCGAAGAAAACGGGATGGCAGAAAATAAACGGAGATTACTATTTTTATAATTCAAAGGGGCGTCTGATCTGCGGTTCTTTTAAGTATAAAGGTTATTATTACTACAGTATTGCCAACGGCAAACGTTTCACCGGGTGGATGAAGCGTTCCGGTAATAAATACTATTACAATCGTAAAAATGGTGCCATGTTCCGTAATCGCTGGGCTACAGGAGATAAATATACCTATTACTTTAATAAATCCGGCGTGGCGATCGCCAGGCAATGGCTCACCCAGGATGGAAAAAAATACTATTTCCTTAGCAATTCCACCATGGCAAAGGGTTGGCAGAAGATAGGAAAATATTATTACTATTTCAGCAAGAAAACAGGAGTGATGGCAAAAAATACCTGGATAGGTAAATATTATGTAAACAGCAAAGGGCAGCGTGTAAAATCTTCAGATACTAAACCGACAAATACTAAACCAACAGTCACTCAAAGCGGCAATACTTACGAATACAAAAGCAGCACTCTTAATATTAAACTTGAACGCAAATCAGTCCATGGAATTTCCTACTGGGCAGCGCATATAAAGACATCCAATGCCAAACAGCTGAAATCCGCCCTCTCCAACGGAACTTATGGCGGATCCCGACAGACAACTTCTGATGCAGTATCCTCAAATGGAGGCATTATCGGAGTAAACGGCAGTGCTTTCGACTATGGTACAGGAAAACCATCCCCCCTTGGCATGTGCATCAAAAACGGGATTATCTATGGTGATTACATGACCAGTTATTCAGTCATGGCAGTAAAGAAAGACGGAACCATCTATACTCCGGCACAGGGACTTATGGGAAAAAATCTTCTTGCAGCCGGTGTAAAAGATACATATAATTTTGGTCCGGTTCTTATTAAAGATGGCGAAGCCCAGCTTCCATGGGCTGAAACAGAAAAATATTATCCACGTACAGCGGTAGGAATGGTAAAGCCCAACGATTATGTACTCCTTGTAACAGATACCGGCAGCTATAATGGTCTTAATCACTGGGATATGGTGAATATTTTCAAATCCTACGGCTGTACTTATGCTTACAACCTGGATGGAGGCGGTTCTGCAACCCTGTACTTTAATGGAAAAGTAATGAATAAACTTATCGGCAATACTCAGCGTCCATGCGCAGACTTCCTTTATTTCACCCGATAATCCTTTTCCAGATAAGAATCCCGTCTGCTTGCACATGCTGCCAAAGCCCAGCACACAAGAATCAGCAGCCCGATCCCCATAGCCAGCACAGCAAGCAGGATTACGATAATTGCGTGGATAAACATAGACATGGATGACCTCCTTTCACAGTCATTCGGTTATGAACTGAGCAGCGAAGCAGATGATTTTATCCGCCTGACTTGTCTCATTCACTGACTTGGATAAAAATGGATGTTGTATAAGAAGTAATAAAAAGATATCAGGATGACCTGACAAGAACAATTAAGACAGTTAAAAGATCTGTTAACTGATTTAAATATACGCTGTCACACTCAAAAAAGCAAGCCGAAACTTTCGAGGGATTTCGACTTGCTTTTTGGCTAATTATTTACGAGGCTTGTTATAAGTATCAGAGAAAGATGTTACGGCAATTCAGAATGAATTTGGGTTACGTTACTGAGAACAGAGGGAACAGTAACGATTGTTTTGGTAAAATATTAACAATTCCATAAAAACACTTGACAACCCTACTTTACCATACTAAAATGTAAAAAGCAAAAAAACTGTTGCCGTAGGAAAAACAAATGATTGCCCTATACGGAAAAAAGGGACATCCTTCCATGGCAGAACAAGGAGGAATATTATGAAAAAATACAGCGACATGAGCAAAGAAGAACTGCTTACACTCAAAACACAGCTGGATAAAGAATACGCAGATATCAAAGCAAAGGGCTTAGCTCTCGATATGTCACGTGGAAAACCGTCAGCAGACCAGCTCGATCTCTCAATGGGATTAATGAACGTATTAAGCAGCGATTCAGACCTCAAGTGCGAAACAGGAGTAGACTGCCGTAACTACGGTGTTATCGACGGAATCCCGGAAGCTAAACGCCTCCTTGGAGAAATGTCCGAGGTAGATCCGGACCACATCATCATCTACGGAAACTCAAGCTTAAACGTTATGTTTGACAGCATTGCACGTTCTATGACACAGGGTGTAATGGGAAATACCCCATGGTGCAAACTTGATAAGGTAAAATTCCTCTGTCCTGTACCGGGATATGACCGCCATTTCAAGATCACAGAATTCTTCGGAATCGAAATGATCAACGTGCCAATGACACCACAGGGACCGGACATGGATATGGTAGAGAAGCTTGTCAGTGAAGACGCATCCATCAAAGGAATCTGGTGTGTGCCGAAATACTCCAACCCACAGGGATATACTTATTCAGCAGAAACAGTAGAGCGCTTTGCGCATCTGAAACCGGCAGCACCTGATTTCCGTATCTACTGGGATAACGCATACAGCATTCACCATCTCTATGATGACAATCAGGACTTCCTTGTAGAAATCCTTGAAGCATGTGCAAAAGCAGGAAATCCTGATCTTGTATATAAATTTACATCAACATCAAAAGTCAGCTTCCCGGGTTCCGGTATTGCAGCAGTTGCAGCTTCCAAAGCAAACCTGGAAGATTTCCGCAGCTACATGCAGATCCAGACAATCGGACATGACAAATTAAACCAGTTACGTCATGTAAAATTCTTCAAAAATATCGACGGTCTTCATGAACACATGAGAAAACATGCGGCAATTCTCCGTCCGAAATTTGAAATGGTTCTTAACACACTGGACAGAGAACTTGGCGGTCTTGGAATCGGCGAGTGGACAAAACCACATGGTGGATACTTCATTTCCTTTGATTCAATGGAAGGATGTGCAAAAGCTATTGTTGCCAAGGCAAAAGAAGCAGGTGTTGTACTTACAGGAGCAGGCGCAACTTATCCATATGGAAAAGATCCGAAAGACTCCAATATCCGTATTGCACCAAGCTTCCCGACTCCTGAGGATCTTGGAAAAGCAGCAGAAGTGTTCGTACTCTGTGTTAAACTTACAAGTGTAGAGAAACTACTGGCTACTGTTTGCTGATAATATCCCGCGAGGTGTTTTTTGTGAGCGAAGATCACAGAAAACCCGAGACATACCGCGCGAATTTATGCAATTAGCATAAATTCTGTGCATCGCGAAGCGTGTTACTGTGAACGGAGTGAACAGTAACGCATTTTCCAAATACACTCTAATGTTTATAGATTTTTATAGACATATTTTTATGTATGTGATATAATCAATCACATACAAAAGAACGATACGGGCTACAGAGGAGGTGAAAGTGGTGACAGACAGACAAATACTGGAAGCTGTTTTGACAGAGGTCAGAGGATTTGGGACGCGAATGGATAAATTCGAAAGTCGAATGGATAAATTCGAAAGCCAGATGAACCGAATGGAAGAAAGTCAGAAGCGTTTTGAAGAAGAGACCAGAAATAACTTTGCAGATATCAAACTGCATTTGGAGAACATAACGGATAGGAATATTTCTATCCTTGCAGAGAATCATCTGAATCTTATCAATAAGATGGATGTGTCGGCTACCTGGATGAACAGGATTATGATTAATGAAGTTAAGATGAATGCTCTGACAGATCAGGTTGCCAGACTTCAGGCGAAATCCAGTTAAGCTTCCAGTGATGAAAATACGAACGGATAAAAAGGGAGAACCTCAATGGTTCTCCCTTTAAAAGGTTTATTTTATGCGATTTTCCGATAGAATTATTCTCCGAAATATCTCTTAAGAAGACCAGCGAATGCTTTTCCATGTCTTGCTTCATCTCTTGCCATTTCATGAACTGTATCATGGATAGCGTCAAGGTTAGCAGCTTTTGCACGTTTAGCAAGGTCTGTTTTACCAGCTGTAGCACCGTTCTCGGCTTCTACACGCATCTGAAGGTTTTTCTTTGTGCTGTCTGTTACAACTTCACCAAGTAATTCTGCGAATTTTGCAGCATGTTCTGCTTCTTCGTAAGCTGCCTTTTCCCAGTATAATCCGATTTCAGGATAGCCTTCTCTATGAGCAACTCTTGCCATTGCAAGATACATACCTACTTCTGAACATTCTCCTTCAAAGTTTGCTCTTAAGTCTGCAATAATGTCTTCGCTAGCACCCTGTGCTACACCAACTACATGTTCTGCAGCCCATGTCTTTTCGCCTTCTTCTACCTTTGTGAATTTTTCTGCTGGAACACCACAAACTGGGCACTTTTCTGGTGCTGAATCTCCTTCATGAACATAACCACATACTGAACATACAAATTTTGCCATCTTTTTTTCCTCCTAAATTTTAAAAATAATATTGTTAATATAAAACCTTTTATAAAATACACTTAGTGTTTGGTTTTGCACTTAGGGCAAGTACCGTAGAAATAAGTACTGTGTCCTTTGATGTTACCACTATAGTACTGAGCAGCAATAGTACAAATTTCGTCAATTGACGGCATAAATATGTCATCGACACATCCGCACTGTGTGCATATGAAATGGAAGTGTGGATTAACATTGCCATCAAAGTGCTCCTTGCCATCACCAAGTTTCAGTGAAAGGGCATCACCCTGATCTACAAGAAATCTAAGATTACGATATACTGTTCCCAAACTTATATTAGGAAGTTCTTCGCGGATACTCTGATAAACCATATCGGCAGTTGGATGATCTGTACGATGTGTCAGATTATCTCTGATTAGTTCTCTTTGAATGCTCCGTTTAATCATGCTTACCTCATTTCTTAATAACAATAATAGTAACTATTACTAATATATCATTTTTTTACTTTTTGTCAACATTTTTTGAAAAAAATCTTAAATAAATTTATAGAATTCATGTAATCAATCTTTTAGTAGTTTGATACTCTAATTTTTATAAAAAAATATCCGGGATAAAATATGTGATTAGAATTGCAAATTACATTATCTTAACAGTAAAAATTAAAAAAGTTACATACAAGAAATCAACAAAGAAAATCAGTGTAACATTAACAAAGATTAAAAAAGCAAAGAAGTATAAAATACAGATTTCAAAATCTAAGAAATTTAAAAAGAATGTTGTAACAAAAACAACAAAGAAATTAAAAGTTACAATAAAGAGCAAGAAACTTAAAAATGCTAAGAAAGTTTATGTTAGAGCAAAAGCTGTTGTAACATTAGGCGATGATAGCATGGAATGACCTTGGTCAAAATAAAGAAGGTAAAGATTAAGAAATAACATTACGTTAATGGAAAAACAAGACTCCAACGTTAATTAGTTTGTTGCAAAGTACCAGTTGCTATGCACTACGATTATCGTTGGAGTTTCTTTTGGGTTTAATGCGAAAATCATACTAATCAAAGTATTTACAAGGATTATGAATATGTGTGTAGGTGGAGTTTCTTATTAAATCATTCTCTTTTATTTCAATTTTATACATGTACCCCGATATAATTATTTTCTTGATTTTCGGGGTACAAATTTCATAATTTCAAATGTTACATGCTACCTATAAGTGATATTTTACTATGGATGTACCCCGATATTTCAAAAGCTACGATTTTTGGGGTACGTTTGCCCAAATCCACATTGATTTTGTACAACATATGATTTGAATATGCAATAAATGTACCCCTAGATTTAAAAAAGCCTATTTTTTTGGGGTACGTTTGCCCAAATCTACACTAATTTAGTACAACATATGATTTGAACACGCGGTAAATGTACCCCGATATTTCAAAAACTACGATTTTGGGGGTAAGTTTGCCCAAATCTACGTTAATTTAGTACAACATATGATTTGAATATGCAATAAATGTACCCCTACATTTAAAAAATCTTATTTTTTGAGGTACATACGCCAATTTACTCTGCTTATTGCAAGGATTCTATTACTGAACATAACAAAAACAGGAGCATGCCACATAACGACACGCTCCTGTTTTGTTATATATTATGATTTGAATGTCAAAAGTCTAAATACTAATCATATGTATTGCAACTTAATTTACACTTTCATATTACAATTATTATTTTGATAATCTTTCATGAATGCTTGCAGCAGCCTGTTTTCCGGCACCCATAGCAAGAATAACTGTAGCGGCACCTGTTACGGCATCACCACCAGCATAAACATTATCTCTTGTTGTTTCAAGAGTGTCTTCATTAACTACAAGACATCCCCACTTGTTAGCTTCAAGTCCTTCAGTAGTAGTTCTGATAAGTGGGTTAGGTGAAGTACCAAGAGACATAATAACTGTATCAACGTCTAACTGGAAGTTACTTCCTTCAATAACCATTGGACGACGACGTCCTGAAGCATCAGGTTCGCCAAGTTCCATTTCAACACATTCCATCTTGCAAACTCGACCATCTTCATCTCCGATTAACTTAACAGGATTGTTAAGTGTCTTAAAGATAATGCCTTCCTCAATTGCATGATGAACTTCTTCACCACGGGCAGGAAGTTCTTCCATACCACGACGGTAAACAATATATACATTTTCAGCACCAAGTCTTAAAGCAGTTCTTGCAGCATCCATAGCTACGTTACCACCACCGACTACAGCAACATTTTTACTCTTAATAATAGGTGTATCATAATCATCAAGGTAAGCCTTCATAAGGTTTGCTCTTGTTAAATATTCATTAGCTGAGTAAACACCAACTAAAGCTTCGCCTTCAATACCCATAAATGATGGAAGACCTGCACCTGAACCAATGAATACAGCCTTGAATCCCATTTCCATGATTTCATCAATAGAAAGAACTCTACCGATAACCATGTCAGTTTCAACCTTAACACCTAAAGCTTCAAGATTTTCAACTTCCTTCTGAACGATAGCCTTAGGAAGTCTAAATTCAGGAATACCATAAACTAAAACACCACCGGCTTTGTGGAAAGCTTCAAAAATAGTAACTTCGTAACCAAGTTTTGCAAGGTCACCGGCACATGTAAGTCCTGCAGGACCTGCACCAACAACTGCAACCTTAATACCATTAGATTCAGGTTTAACAGCATCATCATTGCTGTGAGCCATATGGTAGTCAGCTACGAATCTTTCAAGACGACCAATAGAAACAGGTTCGCCCTTGATACCACGGATACATTTTCCTTCACACTGATTTTCCTGTGGGCAAACACGTCCGCAAACAGCAGGAAGACCATTAGTGCTTGTGATAATCTTGTAAGCTTCTTCAAATTCTCCTGCAGCAACCTTAGCAATAAACTCAGGTATACGTACACATACAGGACAACCACTCATACAAGGTTTGTTCTTACAGTTAATACAACGAGTTGCTTCTTCCATAGCCATTTCTTTAGTATAACCCAAAGCAACTTCTTCAAAATTCTTATTACGTACGTTAGGATCCTGCTCAGGCATTGGAACCTTTGTTAAAGACATGCTTGGCATTATTTGGCACCTCCCATTTCATCAGCCGCTTTATACATACGGCAGTTTTCTCTATCGTGAGCTTCAAATTCTCTATATGTAGAATTACGTTTCATAAGCTCGTCATAATCTACCTGATGACCGTCAAAGTCAGGACCGTCAACGCAAGCAAACTTTATTTCACCACCAACAGTTACACGACATCCACCACACATACCTGTACCATCAATCATAATAGGGTTAAGTGAAACTAAAGTCTTAATATTATAAGGTTCAGTAACCTTAGAAACAAATTTCATCATTGGGATAGGTCCGATAGCGATAACAAGATCATAGTTGTTACCGGCATCAATTAAATCCTGAAGCTTGTTAGTTACAAAACCTTTCTCTCCGTAAGTTCCGTCATCTGTTGTAATGAAAAGTCTGTTACAAACTTCTTTATATTCATCTTCAAGAATAACAATATCCTTGCTTCTGAAACCGGCGATAACATCAACATCAACGCCCATATTAAATAAAGCTTTTGCAGATGGATAAGCTATGGCATTACCAACACCACCACCGATAACGCAGGCTTTCTTAATGTGGCCAAACTCTGTTGCAGCACCAAGAGGTCCAACAAAGTCTAATAAACAATCTCCCTCATTCATCTGAGAAAGAAGCATAGTTGTCTGTCCAACTATCTGGAAGATAATAGAAACAGAGCCTTCTTCTGCATTAGTATCAGCTATTGTAAGAGGCATTCTTTCACCACGCTCGTCAATTCTTAAAATAATGAACTGACCTGCTTTTGCTTTCTTAGCAATAAATGGAGCCTCTACATCTAAACGCACTACAGTGTCGTTAAGTTGTTTTCTTCGTAAAATTTTGTACATTCCTTAATCTCCTTTATAAATGCTACTCTTAAATATAGCATATTGATAAAATATTATCAATGTGAAAGTGTAAAAAGTTTAGCGAATTAATAATTTAATCTAATAAAGTGAAAATTAAATAAAAATACGCATAAAAAAGACTATTATAATAATGTAGGAAAATTAATAAAAGAAAAAAACTAAACCACTAGCATTTTTCTTAATTAGATAGTATAATATTTAGTGGTTTGCTAGGAACAAAGCATAGCAGATAAAATAAATAATAAAGAACAATTCAAGTTAAATAGGAGGAAACCAAATGGTTAGAGCGATTGTTGGTGCTAACTGGGGCGACGAAGGAAAAGGTAAGATTACAGATATGCTTGGCGAAAAGTCAGACATTATCGTAAGATTCCAGGGAGGAAGTAATGCCGGACATACTATTATTAATGAATATGGTAAGTTTGCACTTCATTTACTTCCATCAGGAGTATTCTATCAGCATACTACATGTATTATAGGAAATGGTGTGGCACTGAACATTCCATATCTTCAGAAGGAGATTGATAGTATTGTATCACAGGGAGTGCCAAAGCCAAATATTTTAGTATCAGATAGAGCACAGATTCTTATGCCATATCACATTGATTTTGATGCATATGAAGAAGAAAGACTTGGCGGAAAGGCATTTGGCTCAACAAAGTCAGGTATTGCTCCTTTCTATTCAGATAAATATGCAAAGATTGGATTCCAGGTATCAGAATTATTTGATGAAGATACATTAAAGGAAAAAGTGGCAAGAGTAGTAGAACAGAAGAACATTATGTTAGAGCATATGTATCATAAGCCACTTATCAACCCTGATGAGTTATTAGAAACATTACATGAATACAGAGATATTGTAGAACCTTATGTTTGTGACACAGCATTATTCTTAAACAATGCAATTAAAGAAGGAAAGACAGTACTTCTTGAAGGACAGTTAGGAACATTAAAGGATCCTGATTTTGGTATTTACCCAATGGTAACATCTTCATCAACACTTGCAGCTTATGGTGCAATTGGTGCAGGCATACCACCATATGAAATTAAGGATATTATTACAGTAGTAAAAGCTTACTCAAGTGCAGTAGGTGCCGGAGAATTTGTAAGTGAAATCTTTGGAGAAGAAGCAGATGAACTTAGAAGACGTGGCGGTGACGGCGGAGAATTTGGCGCAACAACAGGACGTCCTCGTAGAATGGGATGGTTCGATTGCGTAGCTTCACGTTACGGAGTAAGAATGCAGGGAGCTACAGAAGTAGCACTTACAGTATTAGACGTACTTGGATACTTAGATGAAATTCCAGTATGTGTAGGATACGAAATCGATGGCGAAGTAGTAAAAGACTTCCCAGTAACAGCAAAACTCAAAAAAGCAAAACCAGTATACGAAGTACTTCCAGGATGGAAAGAAGAAATACGTGGAATCAAAGAATACGACAAACTACCAGAAAACTGTCGTAAATACATCGAATTCATCGAAAAAGAACTTGGCGTACCAGTAACAATGGTAAGTAACGGACCAGGAAGACATGAAATCATATACAGATAGGCATTGAGCCTCTGTCAAATGAAAAAACACGGTTGAAAATGTGCTTGCACAATTTTTCAACCGTGTTTTTTAAATTTGATGTGGCGAAAGCCACTGACGAAATAGACCGAAGGTCTATGAGTACAGAGGCTCAATGCCTATCTGTATAAGTAGTAGCACACAAGGAGAAAGCCAGTGAGGTCATAGACCGAAGGTCTATGAGTACAGATGGCTCAATGCCTATCTGTATAGTAGAGGGAAACAAGGCGAAAGCCAGTGAGGTCATAGACCGTCAGGTCTATGAGTACACGGCTCAATGCCGTTGGTCAGTTTATGAAAAAAATGAAAAATTTGCAGGATTATAAAAAAACCTTAGCATTTAAAATTTTAGTTTAAATGCTAAGGTCTTTTCTATTGTTTCTTCAACAACTTGCAAATCCATATCATTACATAAAAAAGCACCGGCAATATTATCATTGACCATGCACTTGCTCTCCAAGCATTAGTAAAATCTCCAACTCCAAAGTTTGTAAGAAGTGCAAGAACTAATGTAAGCAAAGCACAAAATACAAGTGAGATTATTGCCAATATGGCAAGGATACGTTTTAATTTTTCCATAAAAACTCCATTCTGTCACAAAACTGCAACGATAAAGCTAAAAAAGCTTATTTTCTGAACTCTTTTTAGTATAGTAGAAATAATATTTTATTGCAATTATTGTTTACTATTTGTATAATATCTGAGAGAAGAAAAATATAATGTTAGGTAAGAACAGGTGCTTAGCATATTAATACATTTGGAGGAAAAAATGGCAAACGATTATTTATTAAAGACATGGCGTGAAATCGCTTATAATCAGGAACAGACACAGGAACAGTACAATCAGTTCTGGGGTGCTTATTTCGTACAGGAGAAGGAAGTATACAAAGATATTCTTGGACATCCTGACGTAGTAGTAAAGGGAACAGTTGAAGAACTTGCAAAGAAATACAATATGGAAGTTCTTACAATGGTAGGTTTCCTTGATGGAATCAACGAAAGCTTAAAGGTTGAGAATCCAATTGAAGAATTAGAAGATACAACAGAAGTTAGCTTAGAATACGATCCTGAAAAGTTATACAAGAACATGGTTGATGCTAAGGCAGACTGGCTTTATAACTTAGAAGAATGGGACAACCTTTTAACACCTGAAAGAAGAAAGGAACTTTACAAAGAACAGAAACTTTCAGGAACAGTTATAAAGGAAAAGAAAGTTGGAAGAAACGATCCTTGCCCATGTGGTTCAGGAAAGAAATATAAATATTGTTGTGGAAGATAGTTTTCACAAAAAAATAGGCTGTTGCATCAGCCTATTTTTTTAGAAATTATTAATTGATATTTTATAAAGAAAACCAAAAACAACAGCATCTTAATGGCAAAATGTCACTAAGGTGCTGTTATTTATTTCTGTTTATAACTATTTATAACTGCCTTTGCAGCTTTTTTCTTTGATTCCGAATGGCCGATTATAATATTGTATTCTGTTGCACGGATGGCATTAATTGCCTCCAAAGCCTCGTCGCTTGTTTTTTTCTTAAAAAGAATTGTGGAGCCATCTATTAATGTAAAGTGAAGTGAAAAAGTTGGTTCTTCGCTTTTAGGATTAAGCGAAATATTTCCAAGTCGGTAGCACCACACAATATCATTAAGTGGAAGTATGGAAATCTTGTTTTTTCCAAGGTCTATGCAATAGTTTTCAGTTATATAAATCGAGTTAATCTGTATGTAATTACCAAAACTAAGTTCTGACTCGGCATCGTCAATATATTCTTTTCCAAGCTGTTTGTTTAAAAAAGTGCAAACAGGGTAAAGATATGGATTAACTATTCCCATAATTGCTTCGACTATATTCTTTAATGAAATCAGCATAATAACTATAACAAACCACATAAAAATCATATATTTAATAGGGTGGTAATTAGCATTGCTAATTAAACACTCACCTGTGATTTTTGAAAGGGATTGAGAATCCCAGTTTAAGTCTTTTGAGAATGCATCAAGCATCTCCTTGTAAGAACTGTTGGGCTTTATAACTTTGCCCTTAAAACTGTAATTTTTTAATATTTTTTTAGGTGTGCTACCTACAGGAAGAAGCACAAAAACACATTGATTGTCATTTAGTGCATAATAATATCCGTATTTCTTATTGCCAAATTTTATAAGATTGTAACCTGAGTAATGTAGGGTTTTGGCAGTTACTTTTACGTATTTGTCAGAAAGTCTTACATTATATATATTTGATATGGGTTCGGGATTAAACACTTTAAAAAAAGGAAAAATCATTAACGATAAAATCATAAGAATAAAAGTTATCGTTGGAATGATTAGCCTTTTGGCGGATAAATTACGGATTTCACCAGTAATATTTATCATAAAAAGTTACCTGTTATATTTACCTTTCATACCTGTTTTTTATTTTATAATTTTAACATATTTAAAATTGTCATAGTCAGTATAATGTAGTGTGAGATTTTTGGCAAGTCTAATGGTTGCGTTTATAAAGTTTTGCTGATAGAATGGTAAGGATTATGGAGGAATACTATGGAAGCATATACGGGTTTTGCACAGGTTTATGATAAGTTTATGGACAATATTGAATATGATAAATGGTGCGAATATTTGGTTAGCATTTTAAAAGAATATGGTGTCAATTATGGTATTGTGTTAGACTTGGGCTGTGGAACGGGCAATATTACGGAACTGTTGGCAGACAAGGGCTACGACATGATTGGCGTGGATTACTCCCAGGAAATGCTTAATATGGCAATTGAAAAAAGAAAAAACGACGGTATATTGTATTTGTGCCAGGATATGCGTGAACTAGATTTGTATGGAACGGTGGCGGCAGTAGTAAGCCTTTGTGATTCCATTAATTATATTACGGAATTCGAAGATTTAGTTACAACTTTTAAGTTGGTTAACAATTATCTTGATCCAGGTGGAATTTTTGTTTTTGATTTAAAAACAATAGAGTTATACAGAAGTATAGGCGAATCAGTAATTGCCGAGGACAGAGAAGACTGCAGTTTTATTTGGGACAATTATTTTGATGAGGAAGATTGTATAAATGAATATATGCTTTCTATTTTTGTTAAAGGTGATGACAATAGATATGATAAATTTAGTGAGGAGCATTATCAGAGAGCTTATACAGTTGAAGAAATCAAAGAAGCTTTGAATCTTGCAGGACTTGAGTTCGTAACTGTTTATGATGCATTTACAAGAAATGAACCTAATAGCGAAAGCGAAAGAATATATGTTGTGGCAAGAGAATGTCAGAAAAATCAAGTTTCGAAATAAAAACTGAAAAAGATATAGATTAAAAATCAGGAGGAAAAAATAAGTGGACTATATAGTAAGAGCAACAGCAGCAAATAGTCAGATTAGAGCATTTGCAATTACATCAAGAGAGATGGTTGAAACAGCAAGACAGCATCATAATACAAGTCCTGTAGCAACAGCAGCTTTAGGTCGTTTGCTTACAGGTGGAGCAATGATGGGCGTTATGATGAAGGGCGACAAGGATATTTTGACAATTATGATGAAGGGGGACGGACCTATTAATGGAGTAACCGTTACAGCAGATTCTCATGGAAACGTAAAGGGATATGTTGGAAATCCTAACGTGCTTATTCCTGCCAACTATGCAGGCAAGTTAGATGTAGGCGCGGCAATCGGTTACGGAACATTAACAGTTATTAAGGATATGGGACTTAAAGAGCCTTATTCAAGTCAGGTTCCACTTGGAACAAGTGAAGTTGCAGAAGATTTGACTTATTATTTTGCAACATCAGAGCAGGTTCCTTCAGCAGTAGGCCTTGGGGTTCTTATGTCAAAAGACAATACAGTAAAACAGGCAGGCGGATTTATAGTACAGTTAATGCCTTTTGCAGACGAAGAAACAATTCAGGCATTAGAGGATAGAATCAGCAAAATTACATCAGTTACAGATATGCTTGAAAAAGGTATGACACCTGAAGATATTCTTAAAGAAGTAATGGGCAACATGGATGTTGAGTTTACAGACAAAATCGATACACAGTTTAAGTGTACATGTAGCAAGGAAAAAATTGTAAAGGCACTTGCAGGATTAAGTAACAAAGAATTAGACGAAATAATTAATGATGGCAAGGCAATCGAAGTAAAATGTGACTTTTGCAACACAACATATAAGTTTAGTGTTGAAGAATTAAAAACATTAAGAAAAAAATACTAGACTTTCAAACTTTAGAGTGATAAAATCTTAAAGTAAATAAAGGTATCTCTCAGGAGGTTGAAATGAGTAAAAAAATTAGAAATACAGAAGTTGATCATCTTTTTGATGCAATATTAACATTAGAGAATAAGGAAGAGTGCTATACATTTTTTGAAGATGTTTGTACAGTAAACGAGTTGCTTTCTATTTCACAGAGATATGAAGTAGCAAAAATGTTAAGAGAAGAAAAGACTTATCTTGACATATCTAATGCCACAGGTGCATCAACAGCGACAATAAGCAGAGTTAACCGTTCACTTAATTATGGAAATGACGGGTATGATATGGTACTTGAAAGAGTATTAAAAAAAGATGAATAAAAAGTAAAGGTACGAGATAGAGATTTCGTACCTTTTTCTTTAGGCAAAATTTCAATAATATTCCACTAAATAAGAGAATATTCCACTTTTTTAAAAATTAAGTATGCTATAATGAAAATGAGAAATCCAATATGGAAAAGAAAGAGAGTAGGAGGAAAGATATGAAAAAAAGTAAGAAAAAATTTATTATGTTTGCTATATTAAGCGTTTTGCTAATGGCAAATATGAAAAACGTAAATGCTGGACAAGTTCAGAAGAATGATAAAAGTGTTGCGATTGAGGAGTTAGGATGCTATTATAGAACAGACTTGCAGCGATATTATTATGTTTATATGGATCCTAATATGCCAATGAATGGAGAAAATGTATATGTAGTCAATCATATTTTTCCTTCAGAATTAAATGGAAATACGGGATATAAATTTTATTATAATCCAGGAAATGGAGATATTTATAATAACTGGAGATATGCTTTTTATTAGGAGGGAGTATGAACACAAAAATAAGCGTTGTGATAGTAATGGTGATTATGTTATTTATTTGCAGTCAGGGAAATATTGTTAATGCAGAAACCGTAAAAATTGATACAAACCGATTTAAAACTGTTGTTATTGAAAAGGGTAAAAGTGCAAAATTATGCAATTTGTCAATGAAAAAAATAAAATGGAAAAGCACTAATAAGAAAGTAGCAACTGTTAATAAAAAAGGATTAGTTAAAGCTAAAAAGATTGGCAAGGCAAAGATAACATTAAAGGATCAATATGGTAAGAGAAAGACTATAAATGTGCAGGTGAAAAAGAAATTAAAAAAAGCTACTAATAAGAATGTTACAGTTAAGGTTGTAGAAGGTAATAAAGATTATGTAAAGCTTGAATTAAATAATAAGTCAGACCAATGTATTTTTGTGGCATATCCATACTATTTAATTGTCAAGAATGGTGAGAAGAAAGAGTATGTAAGCAAAAAAGAAATTCTTAATTCTAGGAGACCACCGATAAGTTTAGCACCAGGAAGTAAAGTGCGAATAGGAGTAAGTCTTACTAATTATAATATGATTGAAGGATTAACATATAAGATAGAATGTGAAGTGTTTACTAATCTACAGGAAATCGGAATAGCGGATTATGAAATAACCACAACATTTTGTTATAAGTAGCATGTTAACTGCGTATGATTTATTTTTTTGAAATACATACAGTTAATTTGAATATTCTGAATATGTTTGGTTAACATAACACGGAGAAAATTATAATTTTAATAGAGTGTACCCCGAAAATTAAAGGAAGTGTAATTTTCGGGGTACAAATATTGAAGAAAATATAGTATAAGTGACATATTGGTTAATATAATACATAGAATAAAGATCAATATGTGACAAAAACGTATTTAAAGCAAGAATAAGTGATATAATCAGTTTACATAAAATAAAATCGTACCCCAAAAACAGAAGATTTGAATATGTCTGGGTACGGTGCAGAAAAAGTACGTGGAACACTACAATTTATTTCTTATCTTTGCCAGTATCACCCTTTGAATTAGGCAAAGAATCAATAAGCTTCTCAATAAGTCTTTTTCTAATATACATATCGTAGCTTAATGTGGCAATTAGCCCAATTGTTTCAATTGATTCACGGTCAGAGCTTTCTAAGTCACCAAAGATGTTCTGAGAATTTTTAAATTCTTTAATCAAAGGCTCAATAAGGTCGCTTTTCTGAACATGATTTAAGAAAGCGTTAGTTACATCTTCTAATGAATTAGGAATGTCATCATTATTGTAATAATCCTTTAGAAGTGGAGTTACAATAGTCTGGATATCGTTTATAGATATAACATTCTTAAAGAAAAAGATTAAGATTAAGATAATCATGTGATCTTTTGAATACTTCTTTTTTTCAGGAGGAGGCAACAGGCGGCTTTTGGCGTAGTTGTTAATCATTGTTTTTGTTAAAAGCTTGTCATCATCATGTCTTTTGGATGTGTTGAATTTTCCATTAAGATATGTTGTTACCTGATCCATATATAAATCTATGTTAGGAATATCATCAATGTTAAATGATTCTATTTCTTCTAAAACCTGGTTAATTAAATCTTCTGATTGCATTGTCTTACTCCATAAATAATTTATTATCTGATACTACAAGGATAACACGTAGTAATAAAAACCACAAGATAAAATATTAATAAAAAAATCTATATAAAATCATGGAATATGGGAATTGGAATATAAAATTGAAACAAGCAAATATAATAAAAAACAAAATTAAAGGTGTCTTTATTCTTAGAATGGAATATGTTAAAATATTTTAGCAGTGTAAATGATTATGAAAATTGGAAACAGGTTACAATCAACGTAATCATAATAACAAATTAAACAATTATAATTACCGGTAAGGATGGAATTTATGAATAATATATACGAAACATTAAATGATATGCAGCAGTTGGCAGTTTATCATACGGAAGGACCATTGCTTATATTGGCAGGTGCAGGGTCCGGAAAGACCAGGGTGCTGACTCATAGAATTGCATATTTAATAGAAGAAAAACACGTTCAGCCATACAATATTATGGCAATAACTTTTACAAACAAAGCGGCAGGTGAAATGCGTGAGCGTGTAAATAAGATTGTAGGTTTTGGTGCGGAACAGGTTTGGGTAAGTACTTTTCACTCAGCCTGCGTAAGAATTTTAAGACGATATATTGACAGAATAGGATATAGTAACGATTTTACTATTTACGATACAGAAGACCAGAAGAAACTTTTAAAGGACGTAATCAAGAATCTTAATCTTGATCCAAAGATGTATAAGGAGAACGCAGTTCTTGGAAGAATATCTGATTTTAAAAATAAACTTGTTACAACAGGTGAGGTTGCCCAGATGGCACAATCAGATTTTAAACTGCTTAATATTTCAAAAATATACAACAATTATCAGGAAGCTTTAAAGAAGAATAACGCGCTTGATTTTGATGATCTTATAATGAAGACGGTTCAGCTTTTTAAACAGTGTCCGGAAGTCTTGGAAAGCTATCAGGAAAGATTAAAGTATATTATGGTTGATGAGTATCAGGATACTAACGGGGCTCAGTTTGCTTTTATTAAACTGCTGGCTTCTAAGTATCAGAACCTTTGCGTAGTAGGTGATGATGACCAGTCAATTTACAAATTTAGAGGTGCGGATATTTCCAATATTCTTCAGTTTGAGAAAAACTTTAACAATGCAAGGGTAGTTAAGCTGGAGCAGAATTACCGTTCAACAAAGACTATCCTTGATGCGGCAAATGAAGTTATTCACAACAATAAAGGTAGAAAAGACAAGACACTTTGGAGTGACAATGAACAGGGTGAAAAAATAGATTTGTATCAGGCTGAAGACGCTTACGCAGAGGCAGATATGGTAGCCTCAACAATTAAGGAGAATGTGGATTTTGGAAGGGCAGATTATAGTGATTACGCGATTTTGTACAGAACAAATGCCCAATCCAGAGCATTGGAAGAAAAATTATTGCTTAGAAATATTCCTTACAAAATCATTGGCGGACAGAACTTCTATCAGAGAAAAGAAATCAAAGACGTTTTGGCATACCTTAGAATTATCTGCAATGCAACAGATGACATAGCTGTAGAAAGAATTATAAACGTGCCAAAGAGAGGCATTGGTGCGACTACAGTTACTAAGGCTAAGGATTTTGCAAGAGCTTACGGTTTTAATTTGTATGAGTCATTGCTTGAAGTTGAAAACATTCCGGGGCTTGAAAGAGCAGCAACAAAGGTAAGAAAATTCACTGATTTAATTGAGAATTTCAAAGACCAGCAACAGAGTATGTCTTTAAAAGAGTTAGTTAACGAAGTGTTAAACGAGACAGGATATGTGGCAGAACTTGCAGCAGAAAACACAGATGAAGCCAATGGCAGAATCGAAAACATTGATGAATTAATAACAAAAGTAACTGAATACGAGGAGAATACAGACAATCCAAGTCTTGCAGAATTTTTGGAAGAAGTTGCTTTGGTTTCAGAAATTGATAACTTAGATGAAGACAGCAGTTATGTTGTTTTAATGACAGTTCACAGTGCAAAGGGACTTGAATTTCCTAATGTTTTTCTTTGCGGGATGGAAGACGGATTATTCCCGGGATATATGAGCATTATGTCAGATGATCCGGAAGAACTGGAAGAGGAAAGAAGACTCTGCTATGTTGCAATAACAAGAGCAATGAAGCATCTAACAATAAGCTACGCAAAGCGTAGAATGGTAAGAGGGGAGACTCAGTACAATATTATTTCAAGATTTGTAAAAGAGATCCCAATGAGCCTTGTAAACAGCAAAAATGTAACGGATAGAGTTGCAGCAGGTTTTGAAAAGAAACCATCTTTTAGTGGTTTCGGCGGCTATGAAGGCTCGTTAAATCATGGTGGCTCAGGCTATATGGGTTCATCTTACGGCGGCTCAAGAAATTTTGCTGCAAATGAACACAAAAACGCTTATAGAACAATGGCAAAGAAGCCTGCATATGGCAATCCGTCAACTAAGCCGGGCTTTGGAAAGCAGTTTGTTGTAACAAAGGCAGACATTGATTATGGCGTTGGCGACAGAGTTCATCATATTAAATTCGGTGATGGAACTGTTCTTGGAGTTGAAGATGGACCAAGAGATTATCAGGTTACAGTTGAGTTTGACACAGCAGGTCAAAAAGTTATGATGGCATCTTTTGCAAAACTTAAAAAATTGTAGTAAATATATTTGATTTTTGGTATAATACCAATAAGTATAAATTTTGAATCTATTATCAATCAGATAGAAAACGAGGTGACAGAAATGGACGATTTAATTAAGGGCGTAAAGATTGGAAAAATCTTAACAAAAGACAATGAGAAGAAAGAAACAAAGAAGATTGTTGCAATCGTTTTGGCAGTAATTGCAGCAGTAGCAGCAGTAGCAGGTGCCGCATATGCAATCTACAGATTCGTTAACAGAGATTATTATGATGACTTTGAAGATGATTTCGAAGATCTCTTTGAAGACGAAGATGAAGACGATTTTGAAGAAGAATAAAAATTAAAAAGCAAACAACAAAAAGTGGCCCAAGCTGAGTAGTAGTTGGTAGAATCCGGCGACTGCTTTGTTTGGGTCAAAGTTGTTTTTAGAGTATATGAAATTTTTTAATTAAGGTTTATTATTAACATTTATATATAAAGAAGCATGTAAAAAAGGAGCAAAGATGAAAAAAGGTGTTGAATATACAGGAGTAGTTACAAAGGTTACTTTTCCTAATAAAGGGGAAGTGGATTGTGGTGAAGACGGAATAGCATCAGTAAAAGGCACATTGCCGGGACAGAAGGTTAAGTTTGTTGTTTCAAAAAAGCGTTCAGGCAAGGCTCAGGGAAGATTAAAGGAAATAATTGAAAAATCACCAATGGAAGATGTTGAACCTAATTGCCCACATTTCGGTGATTGCGGTGGCTGTTCTTACCAGACAATGAGTTATGAGAATCAGTTGAAACTTAAGGAAGACATGGTTAAGGGGATTCTTGACAATGCAATCAAAGGAGACTACCAGTTTGAGGGAATACTTGGCAGTCCTGTGCAGTGGGGCTACAGAAATAAGATGGAATTTTCTTTTGGTGACCAGTTTAAGGATGGACCTTTGGCACTTGGAATGCATAAGAAAAACAGTTTCCACGACATTGTAACAGTGGATAACTGCAAGATTGTAGACAGGGATTACAATATTATTTTAAGATGTGTTTTGGATTACTGTGCAAAAAAAGAGTTACCTTTTTATCATAAATTACGTCATGAAGGTTATGTAAGACACTTGTTAGTCAGAAGAACAACTAAGACAAAAGAACTTTTGGTTGCCCTTGTTACAACATCAGATGCAGAAATGGAGAAAAAAGCTGACTTTATGGGGTTAGTGGAAGAAATAAAGGCACTTGATTTGTCAGCTAAGCTGTGCGGAGTTATTCATATTATTAATGATGGTTTGGCAGATGTTGTGCAAAGCGATGAGACAAGAGTTCTCTACGGACAGGAATATGTTTACGAAGAACTTTTAGGCTTAAAGTTCAAGATTTCAGTATTTTCATTTTTCCAGACTAATTCACTTGGAGCGGAAGTTTTGTATTCAAAAGCAAGAGAATATATTGGAGAAACAAAGGACAAGTTAATATTCGATCTATACAGCGGAACAGGCACAATCGCCCAGATTCTTGCGCCTGTTGCAAAAAAAGTAGTTGGGGTTGAAATTATAGAGGAAGCTGTTGAAGCTGCAAAGGTTAATGCAAGCTTAAACAACCTGGATAATTGTACTTTTATCGCAGGAGACGTATTGAAGGTAATCGATGAACTTCATGACAAGCCGGATTTAATAGTTTTAGACCCTCCCCGTGATGGAATAAATCCTAAAGCATTACAGAAGATAATAAATTTTGGCGTGGACAGAATGGTGTATATAAGTTGCAAGCCAACAAGTCTTGCAAGAGATTTGGAAATGCTTCAGGAACAGGGGTATAAGGTTGAAAAAGCATGCGCAGTGGATATGTTCCCTGGAACAGTGCATGTGGAGACTGTGGCTCTTTTGTCCAAACTAAAATAAAAGCCAGATGATTACATTAATGTTACGATTGAACTTGATGATATGGATATAACATCAGCAGAGACTAAGTCAACATATGATGAGATAAAGAGAGAGCAATTGTGGAGGCATTGGAGCATTTTAAGATGATTCAGCAGAAATAAAAAGAGTTTGATAAATTAGAATTTGATGGGAGGGTTATATTATGAAAAAGATAATGGCAGTTGTGCTATGGTTGCTTGCTTGTACGGTTCTGCTTGCAGGGTGCAACACTTCCTCTGAAAGCAATGAAGAACAGCCCTTAAAGGTATATTCATTTAGCGGAGAAAATAAATATATTTCTGTGTCGAATGGTGTAATTATTTTAGATGGCAAAGATGAAATTTGTTATGGTGGCGATTTGAAAGTGATGTCAGACGATTTTTCTGATATTACCACATACTCAACTACCATTTATATAAATGGAAGTGAAAAAGAAATTTTGCTTTCTAATGGTGTTGATAATCAGACAGGTGGGACAATAGATGTTTCTGGAAATATTGGAAAAATTTCTGGTGACATTCTTAGAGATAGTGACGATAAGTTGACTGATAATTTGTGGTTTGAATTGAAAACAACCAATTTGAGCGGAGAAGAAAACACTTATCAGTTACAATTAAAGACAACTGAAATCACAAAGGAAGTCAAAAAGTAACTTCTAACTTCAAGTTTATGGAGAGTCACCGTTATGATTAGAGAATTTCAAAGGAATGATATAAATAAAGTTGCAGATATATGGTTGGATACAAATATAAAGGCACATAA
>ERZ772880.983-NODE-983-length-25689-cov-22.927089_pt1 | contig 25689 bp, 17 predicted proteins | sample MGYA00580577_ERZ772880 | MGnify/ENA primary metagenome ERZ772880 (study PRJEB29015, sample SAMEA2737705) | human gut metagenome | biome: human gut; feature: human-associated habitat; material: faeces | place: China | collected 2012 ... | reverse complement strand
GTATTATCTGCGCTTTTGGCTTGGCATCTGCCGCACCTCGCTCGCCGTATCGGCATTTAGAATTATGCGGTATTGCCCTAAAAATATACGGTAAAACGCGCATGTCTATCTGCGGGCGGTGCGCCATAACAATCAGGCGGCGGGAAACAGAACCCCGACCGGGAAAGGAAAAACAATGAAACGTATTCTGGTCGTAGAAGACGAAGCCAGCATCCGCGAACTTGTGGCACTGAACCTGAAAATGACAGGCTGGGAAGTATTGGAAGCCCCCAGCGCGGAACGTGCGCTGGAGTTGATCCAGAAAAATCCCCCCTGCGATGTAGCGCTGCTGGATATCATGCTGCCGGGCATGGATGGGTTTTCGCTGTGCGAAACCATCCGCCACGGCGACCCGTACATCGGTATTATTATGGCGTCCGCCAAAGGGCAGGAGAGCGATAAGATCCGCGGCCTTTCCATCGGCGCGGATGATTACATCACCAAGCCGTTCTCGGTGTCGGAGCTGATGGCCCGCGTGGAAGCGCTGGCCCGCCGAGTGCGCCGCAGCGCCACTGCGGACGATGAACAGGCAGGCTCCGAGCAGGATCAGCTGGTCAGCGGCCCCTTTGTGCTGGATGAAAAAAGCCGCGTGCTGTATAAATCCGGCAAGCCCATTGACCTGACCCAGGTGGAATTTCAGATCATGGAGCTGTTTTTCCGCAACCCCGGCACTGCCCTGGTGCGCGAAAAGATCCTGGAAGGCGTTTGGGGCAAGGGGTATTTCGGCGATGTCAAGATCGTGGATGTCAACATCCGCCGCCTGCGCATGAAAGTGGAAGATGAACCCAGCAGCCCCCAGCACATTTTGACCGTCTGGGGCTATGGCTACCGCTGGAACGCATAATTACCGCATTTTTATGGAAAGGGGGCTGCCGCCTGTGCAGAGCATTACCCGCCGCTGGCTGCGCGGCAGCCTGCTGATTACCATTTGCATCTTGGCTGCGGCGCTGGGGCTGTTTTTGTATTACAGCCACCAGAATTTGTACGGCGGGGTGCAGCGTGCCATGCAGGCGCGGTTTTCCACCGTGGAGGGACGTTTGCAGGCAACCGGCACCGCCGGCAGCAGCCAGGCAACGTCTGAAAGCCGCAGCCAGTCCCTGCGCCGCACGGTGGAACAGTTTGATGAAAAAGATAAGTTCGAGTTCATGCTGTTGGATTCCTCCGGCGTAGTGCTGGCAACCTCCAGCGGCACCATGAACAAGAATCTGCTGAGCGAGGGCAGGGATTTTTATCAGGCGGTCACCGGCTCCACCGGCAGCGGCATGGTCACTTTCCGCACAGCGGACGGCGAACACGTGATGGCTGTTACCAGCCTGGTGCCTTATGCGGCGGGCAATGTGACGGCCATGCGCCTTGTTACCAGCCTGACGCTGGTGGACCGCCAGTGGTACAGCACGCTGATGGTTTCGTTCGGCGTGGCGGCGGTGGTGCTGGGGTTTGCGGTGTTCAGCGGCCTGTTTTTTATCCGCACCATTGTGCGGCCGCTGGGCCAGGTGGAAGCCACCGCCAATCGCATTGCCCATGGCGATTTGACCACCCGCCTGCCGGATGCCCCGTATGACGATGAGATCGGCCGCCTGTGCAAAGCCATCAACCAGATGGCCGAGGACCTGACAAAAACGGAACGGATGAAAAACGAGTTCATCTCCTCTGTCAGCCACGAACTGCGCACTCCGCTGACCAGCATCAAAGGCTGGGTGGAAACCATCGCCAACATCCGTGACCCCGATGACGAAAACTACCGCAAGGGTATTACCATTATCCGCAGTGAGACCGACCGCCTGTATAATATGGTGGAGGAACTGCTGGATTTTTCCCGCCTGCAAAACGGCATCAAGCTGAACTGCGAGGTGCTGGATTTTGTGGCCGAAGCCACCGACGCTGCCCTGTTTGTGGAAGCCCGCATCCGGCAGGAGGGGCTGCACCTTGTGTATGACGAACCGCCGGAGCCGTATCCCGTTTGGGCAGACCCCGCCCGCCTGCGCCAGGTGTTTGTCAACGTATTTGATAACGCCATCAAATATTCGCCGCCGGAAGGAACCATTTTCTTTACTCTGACCCGCACCGCCACCACCGTAACGGCCAGCATCCGGGACCAGGGCCGCGGCATTGCGCCGGATGACCTGCAAAACGTAAAGATGAAATTCTTCAAAGCCAAAAACGCCGTGCGTGGTTCCGGCATCGGCCTGGCGGTGGTGGATGAGATCACCAAAGCACTGGGCGGTACGGCGGATATCACCTCAACGTTGGGGCAGGGTACCACCGTTACCATCACCCTGCCCATCTACCACGCTGGGCAGGAACATCTGCACGAGCCGATTTGATCGCAAAAATAAAGGAGAACCCATGCCGCAAGAACAACGTCCAACTGAAAAATTCCGTACCTCTGTGGGCGGCCAGGCCCTGATGGAGGGCATTATGATGCGCGGCCCTGAAAAAATCTGCTGCGCGGTACGCCGCCCGGACGGCACGATTGATCTGAGCTATTCCGATGTGACCACCCACTGGTACAATAAAGTTCCCCTGGTGCGCGGAGTGTGCAATATGGTGGAAAACCTGATGAACGGGTACAAATACCTGATGCACTCCGCCGATATTGCCATGACGGAAGAGGAAAAAGAGGAAGAAAAGCAGAACGAGAGCAAGCTGGACCGCTGGCTGGACGAACACGCCGGCCCCAAGGTACAAAGTGCGCTGATGACCCTTTCCGCCTGCGCAGGTGTAGTGCTGGCAATTTTTCTGTTTACCTTTCTGCCTACGTTCCTGACTGGGCTGGTGGCAAAAGTGATCCCCATGGGGCGCTGGCCGCGGGTCATCTTGGAAGCAGTGCTCAAGCTGGCAATCTTTTTGGGTTACATGTTCCTCTGCACCCGCATGAAGGAAATCCACCGCATGTTCCAGTACCACGGGGCTGAGCACAAAACGATTGCCTGCTATGAGGCAGGTGAGGAATTGACGGTTGCTAACATCCGCAGACATACGCGGTTCCACCCCCGCTGCGGCACCAGTTTTTTGATTCTGGTCATTCTGGTCAGCATTGTGCTGTATGCGGTGCTGCCGTGGAGCGGTACCATGCTGCGCGTGCTGTACAAGCTGGCCATGCTGCCGCTGCTGGTGGGCATCTGTTATGAGATTTTGAAGTGGGCAGGGCGTTCCAACTCGCTGCTGGCACGGGCTGTTTCGGTGCCGGGGCTTTGGCTGCAGCACCTGACGACCTTTGAGCCGGAAGATGACATGATTGAAGTGGCCATCGCCGCCGTTACCCCCGTACTGCCCAAAAAGCCGGAGGACGGCCAATGGTAACGCCGCTTGCCCCACAGCAGCTGGCGGGCATTCTGCCGCGCCAGGCTGTGCGCATGGTGCAGGATGCTCTGCAGGCCGCAGGCTGCCCCGATGCTGATTACGACGCCCGCGAACTGCTGCGCATTGCCGCTGGAAAAGATCCGCGCTTGCTGTTTGACCCGCTTACCCGGCCGCAGGCTGAGTGCCTGGCGGAACTGGCGGCTCAGCGCATGCAGCGGGTGCCGCTGCAATACCTGGCAGGGGAGTGGAACTTTCTGGGGTTGACCTTCAAAGTCGGCCCCGGTGTGCTCTGCCCCCGCGCGGACAGCGAGGTGGTGTGCGAAACTGCCATTGAGCTGTTGCAGCAGATGGGAAAACCTGAGCCCCGGGTGCTGGACCTGTGCGCCGGAACTGGCTGCCTGGGCATTGGCATCCGCCATTTTGTGCCAAGTGCCGGCGTGACCTGCGTGGAAAAAAGCCCGCAGGCGCTGCAATACCTGCAAGCCAACGTACATGGCACCGGTGTGCAGGCAAAGGCAGCGGATGTGCTGCAATACTGGCGAGAGCTTATGCCCCAAAGCGTGCAGCTGATCATCTCCAACCCGCCGTACCTGACCGGGGCAGAGATGCAGGCCCTGATGCCGGAGACCGCCCACGAGCCAGCTATGGCGCTGGACGGCGGAACGGATGGGTTGGATTTTTACCGCGCCATTGCCGCCCACTACCGTGATATTGTCGGCCCCGGTGGGTGGCTGGTGTTTGAGATTGGCTGTGCCCAGCGGGCGGATGTGATGGAGATATGCCGCCAAAACGGCTGGCAGCAAGTGCAGGCAAGGAAGGATTACGGCGGCAACGACCGTGTGGTGTACGCCCAACGGGTGAAATAAATCTGATTTTCAACGTTTTGCAGCTGAAATGTGGAAATGCGAAGAAAATTTTGAAAAGATGACAACAAATGGTTGTAATTCGTGCCGCGATTGGTTATAATAATACCTGATAAACGCAGGACGACTATTTGGATAGCGGCGCACCTGCCGTACAAAATAAAAACAGCACCGCAGTTGCCTGTGGTGCATATAGGATACAACGCACGATCGCTCAGATAAGGAGATATAAACTTATGGCAGCAAAAAAGGAAAGTTCATCCAAGCAGCTCCCCACCGGCCCGGCAGGGGATAAAAAGGCAGCGCTGGAGACGGCACTGGCCCAGATCGAAAAGCAGTTTGGCAAAGGCGCCGTGATGAAGCTTGGGACCAACGTTGCCATGCAGGTGGATGCCATTTCCACCGGCAGCCTGGGGCTGGACCTGGCGCTGGGCATCGGCGGCCTGCCACGTGGACGCATCATTGAGGTATATGGGCCGGAATCTTCCGGTAAAACCACCCTGGCCCTGCATGTTCTGGCTGAAGCCCAGAAGCTGGGCGGCGAGGTTGCCTTTATCGACGTTGAGCACGCCCTAGATCCCACCTATGCCCGCGCCCTTGGCGTTGACATTGACAGCCTGCTGGTCAGCCAGCCGGATACCGGCGAGCAGGCCATGGAAATCTGCGAAGCTCTGGTACGCTCCGGCGCGATTGACGCTATTGTTGTGGACTCTGTTGCTGCCATGGTGCCCAAAGCCGAAATTGAAGGCGAAATGGGCGATTCCCACGTTGGCCTGCAGGCCCGCCTGATGAGCCAGGCTCTGCGTAAGCTGACCGGCATCATCGGCAAAACAAACACCGTCTGCATCTTTATTAACCAGCTGCGCGAAAAAGTCGGTGTGATGTACGGCAACCCTGAAGTGACCACCGGCGGCCGCGCCCTGAAATATTATTCCTCTGTACGTATTGATGTGCGCCGCATTGAGGGCCTGAAGGACGCCAGCGGTTCCTTTATCGGCAACCGTACCCGCGCCAAGATCGTCAAGAACAAAGTGGCACCCCCGTTCCGTGAGGCCGAGTTTGACATCATGTTCGGCGAGGGAATCTCCAAACTGGGCGAAATGATCGATCTGGGTGCTAAGCTGGGCATTGTGCAAAAGAGCGGCGCATGGTTCAACTATGGCGATATCCGCCTGGGTCAGGGCCGCGATAACGCCAAGCTCTACCTGAAAGAACACCCTGATGTGGCTGCTGAGATTGAAAAGCAGGTGCGCGAAAATGCGGACCGTCTGCTGGCGGCCGGCAAAAAGGGAACCGTGAAGCCGCTGGAGAAGCCGGCTGTTACCCCCGTTGCTGCTGAAGATGCCCCTGCCGCTCCCATGGCAGATGCACCCAAGACCACCGGCAGCGAGATGGACCTCGACATCATGGTTGACGAATAAGCGATGCCGAAGCTGACACAGGTAAAAGAAACAAAAAGAGGCCGCTATGCGCTGTTCTTTGACGGCGAGTTTGCCTTTTCGCTGGACGCGGACACCTTTGCCATGGCGGGGCTGCATACCGGGGATGAGCTGGAAGAATGGCAGATCCATGACCTGCAGACCAAAAGCGACACCCGCAAGGCTGTGGATAAAGCCATGGACCTGCTGGCCCTGCGGGACCATGCAGCCGGGGAGCTTTATCAAAAGCTCTGCCGCAGCTTTGACCCCCACAGCGCTGCCGCCGCCGTGGCAAAAATGCAGGAGCTGAACCTGCTGGATGACGCCGGTTTTGCCCGCCGCCGTGCGGCGGAGCTGCTGCGCAAGCGCAAGAGCCGCCGTGCAATTCTGGATGATCTGCACGCCAAAGGCATTGACCGCGGCGCGGCCGCCGAAGCGGTGGAAGCTCTGTTTGCCCAAAGCGAGGAGGAAAACCCGGAACTGGCCAATGCCCGCGCACTGGTGGAACGCCACTATGCCGCAAAGCTGGCACAGGGCAAATGGCAGCAGGTAGCTGCCGCTTTGGCACGGCGCGGGTTCTCCCACAGCGTGATCCGCCAGGCATTGGCAGATGCCGAGACAGAAGAAACCGAAGCGTAACACAAAAAAGTACACACCGCAGGGGCAAAAAATGCTCCTGCGGCATTGTGGTATCAATGCACCGAACGGATAGCTTTGCCTGAATTTTGCCCAAGCAAGCGGCAGAGCCCAACATAACATACTGAAAAGAGAGACAGGAACAACCATACATGAATATTGCAATTATTTCCCTTGGATGCCCCAAAAACCAGGTCGATGCTGATGTATTCTGCCACGCGCTGATCAAGGCGGGCCACCAGACGGTTGCGGACCCCGAACAGGCGGACATTATTATTGTCAACACCTGCGGCTTTATCCAGTCCGCTAAAGAGGAAGCCATTGAAAACATTTTGATGGCCTGCCAGTATAAGCAGCAGAACCCCAACCTGAAGGTGATCGTGACCGGCTGCCTGGCTGAGCGCTATAAAACCCAGATTGTGAGCGAAATGCCGGAAGTGGACGCCGTTGTGGGCATTGGCTCCAACGCCGCTCTGCCCGCCATTGTGGAGCGCCTGACCGCCAACGGCGCGGGCCAGGTGGAAAGCTATGGCCCCAAATGCGATATGGAGCTGGGCGGTGCCCGTGTTATCAGCACGCCGCGCCACTATGCTTACCTGAAAATTGCCGAAGGCTGCAACAACCGCTGCCATTACTGCGCCATCCCGCTCATCCGCGGCCCGCTGCGCAGCCGCCCCATTGACGACTGTGTTGCCGAAGCTCGCTGGCTGGCCGGGGAGGGCGTGAAAGAGCTGATCCTGGTGGCGCAGGACCCCACCGCTTACGGCGAGGACTGGGGCAAACCCGGCGCAGTTTGCGAACTGTTGGATAAGCTGAACACCATTGAGGGCATCCGCTGGATCCGTGTGCTGTACGCCTACCCGGAGCGTATCTCCGATGAATTCATCGCAGCCCTTGTGCGCAACAATAAGGTTGTGCCGTATCTCGATCTGCCCATCCAGCACTGCGATGACGAGGTGCTGAAAAACATGAACCGCCGCGGCGGCCGCAAAGAAATTGAGGATGCCATCCGCCGCCTGCGCGCGGCCATCCCCAACATCACGCTGCGCACCACCCTGATTGCAGGTTTCCCTGGTGAGACCGAGGAACAGTACAGCGAGCTGTGCGACTTTGTCAAAACCGTCAAGTTTGACCGCCTGGGCTGCTTTGCCTATTCCGCCGAAGAAAACACCGTGGCCGCCAAGATGGACAACCAGATTGACGAGGAAGTCAAGCAGCGCCGCGCAGACCACATTATGGAGCTGCAGGCCGAGATCAGCGCGGAAAAGGAAGCAGAAAAGGTCGGCAAGACCTATGAGTGCATCTGCGATGGCGTGGACGATGAAACCGGCATGTACCTGCTGCGCTCCGCAGCAGACTGCCCGGAAATTGATGGCAGCATCATGACCCCGGCAGATACCCCGCTGGAAGCCGGCGCGTTCTATAACGTTACCATCACCGATGCCGATACTTATGATCTTTATGGTTATGCGGAAAGCAAAGTGGAGGAATAAACCATGAATCTGCCTAACAAATTAACGATGATGCGTGTCATCATGGTGCCGTTCTTTATGGTATTTGCTGCCATGAGCCATATGGGCACGCTCCGGTTCAACGCAACGTATGCCTTGATAGCGGGCATTCTGTTTGCTGTGGCCAGCTTTACGGATTTCCTGGATGGCTACCTGGCCCGCAAGAACCACCTGGTAACGGACTTTGGCAAGTTTATGGACCCGCTGGCTGATAAAATGCTCACCACCGCCGCCATTATTTATATGGTGGTGGACGGTGTCTGCTCCCCCGTGGTGCTGGCCATCATCATGTTCCGCGAGTTTGCTGTGGCCGGTGTGCGCATGATTGCGGCAGAATCCGGTACCGTCATTGCCGCAAACATGTGGGGCAAGGTCAAAACCGTGCTGCAGATGGTCACCATCATCTTCTATTACTTTGCCATGGCGCTCGCCCCGGCGGACGGCGTTGGGGTTATCAGCTTTACCACCCAGGTGCTGTGCTGGGCCGTTGCTGCCGTTACCGCACTTTCCGGCTGCATCTACCTGTGGCAGAATCGTTCCTGCTTTATGCAGGCAAAATGATGCTGCCCCCTTGCAACCGCTTATCAGGGCGGCTATAATAAATCTGAACGGTTTGCAGGTTTAGCCGCGCCGTACCAGCAAAGTTGGGAAAGGAAGTTCCTGTCCATGCAGATTTTTAATACCATGACCCGCAAAAAGGAAGATTTTATCCCGCAGGAGCCGGGCGTTTATCGCGTTTACGTCTGCGGCCCTACGGTGTATAACTATATCCATATCGGCAATGCGCGCCCCATGATCGTGTTTGACACGCTGCGCCGCTATCTGGAGTACCTTGGCAACAAGGTGCTGTATGTCTCCAATATCACCGATATTGACGATAAACTGATCAAAAAAGGCCAGGAGGACGGCACCACCATGCAGGAGGTTGCCCGCAAGTTCGAGGCCGAGTACATCAAAGATTCCGAGGGCCTGAACGTTAAGGCCCCCACCGTGCGCCCCCGCGCAACCGAGCATATCGGTGAGATCATCAAGATCGTCAAGGACCTGGTCGAATCCGGACATGCTTACGTTGCCCACAACGGCGATGTCTACTTCCGCGTTAAGTCTGATCCCGGTTACGGCAAGCTGAGCCACCTGAACCTGGACGACCTGGAAAGCGGCAACCGCGAACTGCGCAGCCAGATGGATGACGACCTGAAAGAAGACCCCGCAGATTTTGCTGTCTGGAAGGCCGCCAAGCCGGGCGAACCTTCCTGGAACAGCCCCTGGGGCCAGGGCCGTCCGGGCTGGCACATTGAGTGCAGCGCCATGGCCCGTAAGCACCTGGGCAAGACCATCGACCTGCATGCAGGCGGCCAGGACCTGATCTTCCCCCATCACGAAAACGAGATTGCACAGTCGGAGTGCGCCAACGGCTGCACCTTCAGCCATTACTGGATGCACAACGGCTTTTTGAACATCAACAACCAGAAGATGTCCAAGAGCGCCAACAACTTCTTTACCGTGCGTGAAATTGCCGATAAGTACGGCTATGAGCCGATCCGTTATTTTATGCTCACCGCTGGTTACCGCATGCCGCTGAACTATACGGTGGACCTGATCGAGAGCTGCAAGAACAGCTTGGAGCGCCTGTACACCTGCCGCGATAACCTGGATTTTGCCATCCGCAATGCCCATGGCACTGACACTGCCCTGACTGAAAAGTGCGAAGAAGCACGCAAAAAGTTCAAGACCGCCATGGATGACGACCTGAACACCCCCGATGCTCTGGCCGCCATTTTTGAGTTCGTCAAGGACATCAACACCATGTCCGATGCTGCCGATAAGGCTACGTTGGAAAAGGCCGCCGCCACGTTTGACGAGCTGACCGGTGTGCTGGGCCTGATGTACAACCGCAAGGCCGAGGAAGCCCCCGACGAAGTGAAGCAGCTGGTGGAAGAGCGCGCCGCAGCCAAAAAGGCCAAGGACTTTGCCCGCGCCGATGCTCTGCGCGCCAAAATCACTGAGCTGGGCTGGAATGTGATGGACACCGCCAAGGGCCCGCAGCTGACCAAGCTATAATTATTACTGCACAATCACGGCAAAACAAAGGAATTGGAAACAGGGAAGCATCTGCCTCTGCTTCCGGTTCCTTATTTTATTGCAGCGGCAAATACGCTGCATGATCTGGAGAGTTCAGAATGACAAATACCAGAACCAAACAGGAAGAGCGAACGCTGTATATTATATTGGCTGCAGCGCTTGCCGCGCGCCTGCTGCTGGCCCTTGTTACTGAAGGCTACACCTATGATATGAGCTGCTTTGTGGCCTGGGGGGATAAGCTGGCCAGCGAAGGTCCCGCGGCCTTTTACAGCGCCGATTATTTTGCGGACTACCCGCCCGGCTACATCCTTGTGCTGGGGCTGGTCAGCCTGGTGCGCAAGGCGCTCCAACTGAGCTATGAATCCCGCTGGACCTATTTTTTGCTGGCACTGATCCCCGCAATCTGCGATTGTGCCGCCGTGGTGCTGCTGGACCATATCAGCCGCCGGTATATGGGGCAGGGCAGGGCACAGCGCTGCCTGGTGCTGTTTGCGGCGTTCTGCCCGCTGACCTTGTTTGATACCGGCATCTGGAAGCAGATCGATGGGGCTTTTGCGCTGCCGCTGCTGCTCTGCTTCTGGCTGCTGGAAGAGCGCCGCTACCTGCTCGCTGCGGTGCTGTACGGCGTGGCGCTGGCCATCAAGCCGCAGGCACTGTTGGCTGGGCCGGTGCTGGCCGTCTGCTTTTTGGTGGCTATTGCGGATGCCGTGCGGGATGGCAAAAGCCCGCTGAAATCGGTCGGCCAGATTTTTGGCGGTGCTGCGCTGGCTTTGCTGCCGCCGCTGCTGGCGGGCCTGCCGTTTTACGGGGCAAAAAATCTGGTGCCGTCCTTGATCGATAAGTACATCACCACGGCGTCTGGCTACCAGTATGCCACCATCAATGCGTTCAACTGGTTTGCAGCGCTGGGCGGCAACTGGCAGGCGCTGGATGCTTGCCCGGTGTTTAACCTGAGCTGGAAAGTGCTGGGCATTTTCAACATCGCTGTTATCACGGTGCTGCTTGTGGTGCTGGCGGTCATCAGCTGGCGGGCGGGGCGGTTTTCCCCGCTGCTGCTGGCAGCGTTTTACACGGTGGGAATTTTTACCTTTGCCCATTGCATGCACGAGCGTTACCTGGTGCTGGGCATGCTGCTGGTACTGCTTGCTGCGGCGCGCTGGAATGACATCCGTCTGTATGGCGCCGGGTTTGGTCTGTCGATAACGGGCTTCTTGAACCTGGAAACCGTGTATACCCTGGTAGGCAGCGATGACGAGTGGCTCAGCAGCGATACCAGCCGCGAGTTTGCCATGGCAGTCGGCTTTGCCGAAACGGCAGCCTTTGTGCTGCTGGCTTTCACCGCGTGGGCCATCTGCCGCCATGGAGCGATTTCTCCACTGGCAAAAGTGGAAACCATCGAAAAAGATAAAACAAAAACAGTGCAGAAAAAGCTGGAACTGTGCACCCTGCGCATTGATCCGCAGCCTGCCTGGACGGCTAAAGAGAAGAAAGCCTTGGCAACGCTGACGTTGATCGTTGCTGTGGTGAGCTTTGCCTACCTTGGCAGCATGAAAGCACCGCAGAACCCTGTGGATGCTACGGACAGCACGGCAACCATTGACTTTACCCCGCAGCAGGACGCGGTGGAAATCTGGGTGTACCCCGGCATTTCCACCGGCGGCAGCCTGCGCATCACGGATGCAGCGGGCAATGAGCTGTACCGGAAGGAACTGAGCTATGCAACGCCGTTCTGCTGGACCAAAACGGCCATCACGGCTCCGGCAGGGCAGACCCTGACCGCAACGATTGAAAATGCGCAGATGTTTGAACTGGCCCTGCGGGATGCCACCGGTGCGCTGGTGCCGGTAACGGGCGGCGATGCCCTGTTTGATGAGCAGAGCGAAGTGCCAGATACCATCAGCCAGCTGAACAGCATGTATTTCGATGAAATCTATCATGGCCGTACTGGGTACGAAATGCTGCACCGCATGACAGCATACGAAACCACCCACCCGCCGCTGGGCAAAGATTTTATCATGCTGGGCATTGCTATTTTTGGAATGACAGCCTTTGGCTGGCGCTGTGCCGGAACGCTGTTCGGCGTGATGCTGGTGCCGCTGATGTGGTGCTTTGCCCGCCGTCTGACCCACAAACGCTGGGCCGGGGCCATGGCAGGTGCGCTGATTGCCGCTGGGTTCATGCGATTTTCCCAAAGCCGCATTGCCACAATCGATATTTACGGTACGTTCTTTATCCTGTTAGGCGCATATTTTATGGTATGGTATTGCCAGAGCGTGCTGCAAAACGGCGTAAACGGCTCGCTGCTGCCCATGGCGCTGGGCGGCGTGGCATTTGGGCTTGGGTGTGCATCCAAGTGGACCGGAATTTATGCCGGGGCAGGGCTTGCGGTATTGTACCTGGGTGTGCTGTATGCCCGCTGGAAGCAAAAACAGCCTGGCTTCTGGAAAGAATTCCGGATGGCTGCTGTGGGCGGTGTGGCGTTTTACATCGTTGTGCCGTTCCTGATTTATCTTGCATCCTACCTGCCTTATTGGTGGAAAGACCCTACCTTTGGTTTGCGGGATTGGTGGGATTGCCAAACCTACATGTACTGGTACCATTCCACCCTGAAAGCAACCCACCCGTTTGAAAGCCGCTGGTACACCTGGCTGCTGGATCTGCGCCCAGTGTGGTATTACAAAAATTCTTACCTGGAAGCTGGGCTTCAGGGCAGCATTGCGGGTTTTTATAACCCGGTCATTTGCTGGGCGGGGCTGTTCTGCATTTTGCTGCTGCTGTGGCGCCAGGTTTCGGCTCGCGGCACGGCAAAGGGAGCGGGCGTTCTGATCTTGTACGCCAGCCAGCTGCTTTCCTGGATGCTGGTATCGCGCTGCACTTTCATGTACCATTACTTCCCCAGCTCGGTCTTTGCGTTGACGGCCATTGTGCTGGTTTTAACGCAGATGAAGCGGCAGGACCGCGCCAAAAAGATTGGCGCGGGGCTGTGCATTGCGGCGCTGGTGTGCTTTGCCTGGTTCTATCCCGTTCTGTCCGGCTTGCCCGTGCCGACCCTGTGGGCGCAGAGCACCAAGATTTTTCCGAGTTACGGGTTCTATTAAGGCAGTTACGGGGAGTCTTTTCGGCCTTTTTGAAAAAGGCCTGGCGAAAAACTTTAATTATTTTCACGAATTACATTATATAAAATAAATGTGCGGCTCCGGGCGGTGAATGCAGCGGGGCCGCACATTTTTGTGTGCAGGAGAATTTGAAGAAAAAGCAATATTTTTAGAGTGCATGCGATAAGTACCGATCTTCACGCAAGGTAGAGGCTTACGCGGCAAAAATCAGGTTTCCGGCAGGTAGATATGGTGGGGCAAGCCCTCAACATAGATGGGGGTCAGCTCGGCCTGGATCAGCGGCATAGCATAAGCCAGGAACTCCGGCAGCATGGCAGTGTGGTCGGCGTTGACCCATTCCAGCGGAACTTTCTTTTCCAGGTTGGCAACCTCGCTGATGGGGTGCAGGCGGGTGGTACACTGGTACGGTGCGTTGGAAATGCGGTCCAGTGCGACCATTTCGCCGGTGTGGCCCTCAAAAGCGGCCTTGGCAGCAGCACCGCCCACCTGGTATGCCTCGGTAATATCGGTACGGCTGGTCAGGTGGCCAGCGCAGCGCTGCAGGGTGGAAAGCTCAATGCAGCGGGTCTTGGTGTCCAGACGGCGGGCAACGGTGTTGGCCAAAAAGCGTGCCGTGCCGGTCAGGGCTTTGTGGCCGAACGCGTCAACTGCGTGCACATCGTCGGCCAGCTCGCAGACATAGCGGCCATCAGCCAGTTTAACGCCTTCGGAAACAGCAATCACGATGGAAGGCTTTTCTTTCTGCATCCGCTCCACTTTTTCCACAAAGCGGTCTACATTAAAGGGAACTTCGGGCAGGCAGATCATATCCACGCCCTCGCAGTCCTCACCCTTTGCCAGGGAGGCAGCGGCGGTCAGCCAGCCGGCATTGCGGCCCATAATCTCCACAATGGTAACGTACTTGGTGCCATATACGGTGGCATCGCGGATGATTTCCTTCATCACAACGCCAATGTACTTGGCGGCGCTGCCGTAACCGGGAGTATGGTCGGTCACCATCAGGTCATTGTCAATAGTCTTGGGAACGCCCATAAAGCGGATATCGCTGCCAATATGGGCACCGTAATCAGCCAGCTTGCCGATGGTATCCATGCTGTCATTGCCGCCGATGTAGAAGAAATAGCCGATATCCAGTTCGCCTAGGATCTCGAACAGCTTCTGGTATACGGCTTCGCCCTCGGCGGTGTGCCAGTCGGGCAGCTTGTAGCGGCAGCTGCCCAGATAGCTGGACGGTGTGCGCTTGAGCAGCTCAATGTCCATGGCACTTTTCAACTTGTCATCCAGTACGCAGACGCGGCGCTCCAACAGGCCGGCCACGCCGTGCATCATGCCGTACACCTTACCTGCACCGCGGCGCTTGCAGCTTTCATAAACGCCGGCCAGGCTGGAATTGATGACTGAGGTGGGGCCGCCGGATTGACCGACGATCGCATTTTTTGCCATAAAATAATCTCCTTCTCTTCGGCAGTGCCGTGCGCACTGCTGTTTGTGTGCCGTGCGGTAGGCGGGCCGCCCTATGCACAATTATGTCATAATTAGTGTAACATTTTTTAATATGGGATACCATTGCAGGAGTTGACAAAAATAAGAAAGAACATTTAGCACTATTTTTGTTCCGCTTGCCGGAACCTGCAAAGCGTTGCGCTTTCCGTATTGAGGAAAACCATTCCATACAGCGGAATTACATAGCCTTGTGAAAGAAATAATTGCGAGAAAACGCCTAAAAACATTGCAAAAATTGCATATACGTGTAAAAATAACGAAAAAACGGCAGGCGGAAAGAACACTTTTTGTACCGTAATAAGTGCAAAATTTGTATGTAGGCGGCAATAGACAGGCGCTTTTTATGTAAAAAGAAATTTCCGGAACAGAAAAGTGGAGAGTGAAGAAGAAACAATAAAGACCGGAGGAAAAGGTCCACAGAGATCCGAAGCCAACCATGATTTATATGGATCGGTTTGATTGAAAAGATAGCATGTCCCCAAAGTGAAAGAGGAAGGCTCCCAATAAGAAACAAAATATCCCGGAATGGGAGCCGCCCACAGCAGGCGGCACACCGTTCCGGGATGTTTTAATGTTATTTGATAAGATCCGGAAATTAGTTCTTTTCAACAATCAGCATACGCATGGCGTTCAGCACGGCAAGAATCATAACGCCAACGTCGGCAAAGACGGCCCACCACATATTGGCAATGCCAAAGGCTCCCAACAGCAGGAAGATGGCTTTGACGGCAAGGGCGAATACAATGTTCTGGTACACAATGTGCATGCACTTGCGGGAAATCTTCATAGCCAGGCTGATCTTGGCCGGGTCGTCATCCATCAGAACAACGTCAGCGGCCTCAATAGCAGCGTCACTTCCCATGGCACCCATCGCGATGCCGACATCGGCGCGCATCAACACGGGGGCGTCGTTGATGCCATCACCGGCAAAGGTCAGGATATCGTTCTTGCCCTTGGTGGCCAGCAGCTCTTCCACGCGGTTGACTTTATCGGCGGGCAGCAGCTGGGCATGGTATTCATCCAGCCCCAGCTGGCCGCTGATCTCGCTGGCAACGGCTTCACTGTCGCCGGTCAGCATGATGGTACGCACGCCCTGGGCTTTCAGGGCGGCAATGGCCTGCTTGGAGTGTTCTTTCACTTCGTCCGCGATCAGAACAGAGCCAAGGAACTGGCCGTCACGCGCCACATAAACCACAGTACCGGTGCCGGTATTTTTGGTGTAGGTAATCTTGCTGTCGTCCATCATGCGGGCGTTGCCTGCCAGCACCACATGGCCGTCCACCATAGTGCGGACACCGTGGCCAGCAATTTCCTGAGCATCGGTCGCACGGCGGGCATCAAGCTCGCCGCAGGCTTCGCGCAGACTCTTGCTGATGGGATGGCTGGAAAAGCTTTCGGCCAAAGCAGCCTGTTCCAGCAACTCTTTTTCGGTGCAGCCGTTGGCCGGGCTGACCTGGCTGACGGCAAAAACGCCCTTGGTCAGGGTGCCGGTTTTATCAAACACAGCAATGGAGGTGTTGGCAAGTGCTTCCAGATAGTTACCGCCCTTGATGAGGATGCCGCAGCGGGAAGCGCCGCCGATGCCGCCGAAGAAGCTCAGAGGAATGCTGATGACCAGCGCGCAGGGACAGCTGATAACCAGGAAGGTGAGCGCACGGCTGATCCAGGTCAGCCAGCCGCCGCCCAGCACCAGTGGTGGTAAAATGGCAAGTACCAAAGCACCGATGCAGACGGCGGGGGTGTAATAATGGGCAAACTTGGTAATAAAGTTTTCAGCGCGGGCCTTTTTCAGGCTGGAATTTTCCACCATGTCCAGGATCTTGGCAACGGTGGATTCACCGTACAGCTTGGTGGTGCGCAGCTTCAGCAGGCCGTCGCCGTTCACGCAGCCGCTGATGATCTCGCTGCCGGGATGCACAAAGCGAGGCTTGCTTTCGCCGGTAAGGGCGGCGGTGTTCAGCGTGCTTTCGCCAGAAATGACCTCGCCGTCAATGGGAACTTTCTCGCCGGGGCGCACGACCAGCACAGAGCCGATGGGCACATCGTCGGGATCAACGGTACTTACCGTGCCGTCGGCAGTTTCCAGGTTGGCGCTGTCGGGGCGGATATCCATCAAATCGCTGATGCTCTTGCGGCTTTTGCCGACGGCGTAACTCTGGAACAGTTCGCCAATCTGGTAGAACAGCATAACGGCAACGCTCTCACTGAACTCACCCAGGCAGAGCGCTCCCACAGTGGCAACGGCCATCAAAAAGTTTTCGTCAAAAACTTCGCCGTGAACAATGCCCAGCACAGCTTTGCGCAGCACATCGTGGCCAATGATGAAGTACGGCACCAGGAAGAGCACCAGCTCCAGATACCAGGGTATAGCCACCAGTTTGGAAGCCAGAATAATGGCCAGATACAGCACCGCTGAAATAATGATACGTTTCAGCGTCTTTTTCTGCTTCTTTGTCATAAGATAAGACCTCTCTTTTGGGTGTTCGTCAGGAAAAAAGGGGCAAAAATAAGGGCGGTTGGAAACCGCCCTGAGCGTGTCACAAAAGCTCCACGCTACAAAGGTGGGGTTCGTTGCAGTGTGGCTGCGCCACGCTCCTGCACCCCTCCTTTGGAACCACCCTGCCGCAAAGAAGCATGTTCTCATGCCTGGACGGCACTCGGACCTGCTTTTTTGCTTGCAAGGTATTCCAAGCGTCGGCACATGTCCGCCGCTTCGAATGGATTCCGAAACTTTCAGGCGGTTGGAAACCGTCCGAAAATGCTGATGCAAGGAGCTTACAGCTCGATCTCAAAGTCCGGCTCAACACGCTTGGCGGTCTTAACAACATCCTTCAGCACGGCATCGAACTTATCATCATCGACATCCAGAACCATCTTTTGGGCCATAAAGCTGACGGAAGCGCTGTTCACGCCGGGCAGCTTTTTAACGGCATCTTCAATTTTGGCGGCGCAGTTTGCACAATCAACTTCGATTTTGAATTTCTTCTGCATGATAATATCTCCTTTGGCTTTATGATCAATATTTTTTGAAAAATAAGGGGTAACAAGAGTTGGGGGCGTTTTATTCCTCCACATGCTCCATGCCAAGCGCAATCATGCTGCGCACATGATCATCATCTAGGGAATAGAACACCGTTTTTCCATCCCGCCGGAACTTGACCAGCTTGCTGGCTTTCAGCAGCCGCAGCTGGTGGCTGACGGCGCTTTGGGAAACATCCAGCAGCTGGGCCAAATCGCCTACGCACAGCTCACTCTCAAACAGCGCGTACAGGATCTTGATGCGGGTGGTATCCCCAAACACACGGAACAGCTCCGAAAGGTCATACAGAACCTCGTCATCCGGCAGATCGCTGCGCAGCCTGGCAACGATATCCGGCTCACCGTGGCAGTCTGGGTCACATACCGGAACATCAGGCAGGGCGTTGGCTAAGCCATCCGGTGCTGTGGCGGGCTGCGGGAACTTTTTGGTATCAGGCATTGGGAGTATCACCTCGGTATCAAACATTTTATCATATGAATGATTGTTCATATGTTGACATTATAATACTGCCAACAGGGGCATTTGTCAATAGGGGAAGGCAAAAAATATCGGGAAATTTTTTATGGAAGGAGAGGGGCCGGGGGTGGGGGATGAGAAAGAATAATGAATAAATAATAAAGAATCATGTCGGTGGGCCGCGGCGCAAATACTCTCCTGCAAAATGAGTTAACCGTGAGCATGGAAACCTCCGAAACAACAAAAAAAGCCGCGCGTCCCACCCCCCATACAGGGGCAAAACGCGCGGCACAAATTTATTTTGTTGGTGCCATATTAGGGCAACACTGCACAATTCCCGCCTTGCGGCTTAAGCACCGCTCCGGCAGCTGCGGCACGGCATCTGCGTTGCCAAAATGCTCGATAAGACATCCAGTATTATCTGCGCTTTTGGCTTGGCATCTGCCGCACCTCGCTCGCCGTATCGGCACTTAGAATTATGCGGTATTGCCTTAGGTAAAGCAAACAGGCGTAACTCTGCCCAGCCGATTACTTCTCATCCTCATCCCACGTGCGGTCACTGATGATGTAGCGGGGACGGCGCTTGGTTTCCATGTAGATTTTGCCGATGTATTCGCCGATCACGCCCAGGCAGATCAGCTGTACGCCGGAAACAAAGCAGATGATGCTGGTCATGCTGGCCCAGCCGGATACGGTGGCACCCAGCAGCGCTTCCACAATGGCCCAGATCACACCGATAAAGCTGATGAGCGCCACAATAACGCCAAACCCGGTAATGAACCGGATGGGCTTGACGGAAAGGCTGGTGATGCCGTCAAACGCAAGGGACAGCATTTTGGGCAGGGGATAGTGGCTTTCACCCGCAATGCGCTCGTGGCGCTCGTAAGCAACGCTGGTGGATTTAAAGCCCACCAGCGGCACCATGCCGCGCAGGAACAGGTTGACCTCCTTGAAATTGGCAAACTCATGCAGCACGCGGGCGCTCATCAGGCGGTAGTCCGCGTGGTTGTAAACAACCTCGGCCCCCATGGCGTTCAGCAGCTTGTAGAAGCTTTCTGCCGTAAAGCGCTTGAAGAAGGTATCCGTATCGCGCTTGGAGCGCACGCCGTACACAACTTCGCAGCCATCGTTCACATAGGCATCTACCATGGCGTCCATGGCGTTGATGTCGTCCTGACCGTCGCAGTCAATGGAGATGGTGATATCGCACTTGTCCTTGGCTTCCATCAAACCGGCCAGCACTGCGTTCTGGTGGCCGCGGTTGCGGCTCTGGCTGATGCCGATGTAGTGCTTGTCGCTCTTGGCCAGGTCGCAGATGATGGACCAGGTTTTGTCCTTGGAGCCATCGTTGACAAACAGCACGCGGCTGTCATCGCTGATTTTACCGGCGGCAACCAGGTCGGTGATCTTTTTCAAAAACAGCTTGCTGGTAATGGGCAGAACCTCCTGCTCGTTATAGCAGGGGATCACGATGTACAGGATCGGATTTTCGCGGGTAGCCTTCATGGTTTACAGCACCTCTTTTTTGCTTTTTCTGCTGCGCCGCCCGGCCAGCAGGTAAATTGCCGTCAGCAGAATGCTGATGGCGCTGACCCCGATCCCGCACCAGAGCGGGGTGGGGGAGTAGTGGAAACGAATACAGTTTTTACCGGCATCTACCTTGACGGCCATCAGGCCGTTGATGTTCAGAATCTCTGCAGATTCGCCGTTGACCGTGGCGCTCCACGCTTTGTCATAGGGAACACTGAAAAACGCGTACTGCTCGCTGCCGGATGTGATTTCGGAATAAAAATAGTCTGTGCCATAATCAAACACATCGGTGCAGGCTTTGCGGCGCTTGTCCATGTCGGCATACTTGTTTTCCTGGCTGATCTCACCATCCAGCGCGGCATCATAGTGGCGCAGTATGGTGGAAACCGTGGCTTCGTCCTCGTCTGTCACCACAAGGGTCTTTAACATGGCATGGGCTCGCTCGGCGGGGTCAATCTCGTCAAACTCACTGCGGGTCATGTAGGTATCATAGCAGAAGCCGATGGGCAGGGCGTGGGAATCCTGATAGACGTTGATCTGCTCGTGACCGTTGGAAAAACTGGTGTAGATTTCATCCGGCCAGTCGGAGTTGTTGCGGATATAATACCCAACGGAAAGCAGCTCGTTGGTGCCCTCCGGCCCGGCGGGGGTAATGGCGTGGCGCTCGTCCCCCAGGGCATCATACAGTGTAAAGATGGAGGGGGAAAGCGTGCTCAAAAAGGAGGTACGGTCCGGCAGGTAAGCCGCCATGCCGCGGTTGGAATACGGCTCCCAGAAATAATAGCGGTAGGGCAGGGCATCAGGCAGGCCGTCGCCGCTGTGGATAACGTCACCATAAATTTCTGTGGTGGTCAGGCCGATCGTCTGGGTGTAGGCACGCTGATAGGTGCCTACGGTAAAACCGGTGGTCAGTGCAGCAACCAGAGCAGTGCAGGCCGTCAGGGCAGCCATGGGGCGGCGCAGGCGCAGCCGCCGCACCCCGCCCAGGGCAGCAAACAGCAGAACCACGCCGCCGATGGCAATCAATGTCAACACAACCAGCCAGTATTTGCGGTACACCATGGTATCGCGCTTGACGTACAGATACAGCGTGATGGCGGCGATGACCGCAGCCGAAATGCCGCAGCCAGCGCGCCAAGGGTAGTCCTGCAGATGATCCAGCACCTTGATGGTGGCCAGCACCAGCAGGAACACCAGCATGTAATACCAGCGGCGGTACGGCTCGCTGGTGAACATGACGAACAGACTGTTGCTGACCGGGCTGGCTGCTACAAGGAACAGCCCCACCAGCAGCACATGCAGCCAGTCCCACTTCCAGCGCAGCAGATAAGCCAGAACCAGGCAGACGCCTACCAAGGGCAGGTACGCCGCGATGGAATACCAGTTATCATGCACCACAGCGGAAAAATTGAACATATTCTCCGCCGGGAAGAAGAGCGCCCGCAGCATTTGCAGGTAATTGGGCCAGTCAAAGGTCAGTTGGCTCAAGCTGATGTGATCCGATACGCGGGGATTATTGAGCACCGCCGCAATGGAGGGGATGAACAGTACCCCCGCCATGCCGACGCCCAGACAGCCTTCCAGGATGCAGGCCGGAATTTTGCGGGCATTTTTGCGCAGATCCGCCCCGGGGCGTGCGTTCTCGCCGCCAAAAAGATACCGCGTAATATAGTAAAACACCAGGAAGAAAACTTCCCCGATAAAGAAGTAATAGTTGACCAGCGCGTTGATGGTAACGGCAAACAGGAACGGAGCTTTTTTGCCCTCCTGCATGCGTTTGTCCAGCCCCAGCATCAAAAGCGGGAACAGGGCAATCACATCATGGAAGTGATAGAACACCACGTTGATGCAGGAAAAACCGGAAAATGCATACAACACACTGCCAAGCAGGGCGCTTTTCTCGCTGGCACTGCGGCGGAAGTAGGCAAACGAGGTCAGCCCGGCAACAGCATATTTGAGCATATAGATCCAGCCGACCAGATAGGGAAACGCGCTGGCGGGGAAGAGAAAGCTCAGCCAGAAAAACGGGCTGCCAAGGGTGTAAAAGCTGAACGAGGATACAAAGTCCGAACCAATATCAATGCGCCAGTTCCACAGCACCTCGCCGCTTTTGATGGCGTTGTTGCACAGCATGTTGTAGGAGAGCTGTTCTGCGTCAAAATCCGCCGCAACCAACAGCAGGCCGCCGTCCCGTATCATGTAGGGCAGCAGTGCAGCCGCGGCAATGGCAAAGTTCAGCACAAAAGCCAGCAGCAGCCACCGGCGCGGGAAACGGTTTTGCAGTGTTTGTTTCATGTAGCAGCCTCGCGGCATCAGCCCTGACCGTTAGAAAGTTCGATCCCACGGGTGGGCATGTTTGCCATATTGTTCAGGGTAGAGTTGTATTTTTCACTCAGGGATTCCATAGCCCAGTCAGTGCAGTCCATAAAGATATTGTCAAAAATATCATTCATGAACGCATCTTCGCCCATAAACACCCCGGCGTAATGCCCGCCGGAAATGGTGTTGCGGGCAATGATGTTCTCATAGCAGGGGGTAAAATCCAGGCCCTGCACGGCTTCGTCCGCGTTCAGGTCAGTGCTGAGCTCAATACCAAAGAAGTGGAAGGTATCGCTGGCACCCCGGTTGTTGTCAATGATCTGGTTGCACAGAATGGTGTTGCTGAACGCCGAGCGCACAGCCTTGATGCCGGAACCGTAATTGTCCCGCACAATGTTGCCGTAAATGGTGTTGTAGGCGGTGTTATCCAGCGAGATGCCGGGCAGCTTGGCGGGGGAGGAACCATCCGCCATGCGGCCCTGATCCAGAATAAAGTCAGCTTCCAGATCCTCATCACTCATGCGGTTGCGGCCGCCGTTCTGGCGGATCTCACATCCGGTAATGTAGTTGCCGAAGGAGCCGTAATCCAGGCACATGCCCTCTTTTTCGTTCTTGTAGATCGTGTTCTCTACATAATAGTTCAGGTAGCCGCTTTCCGAATAAATGCCGGAGGAATGGTTCTGCGCAACCGTATTGCCGCGCACAACCAGCTGATGGGGAGACTGTAAAATATCGTACAGCATTTCATCCGGGAACGGATTGTAGGCGGTCTCAATGTCCTCAATGGGCATGGAGCAGAGCACCAGCCCGGCGGTCAGGTTGCGGGCACCAGAGTTATTTTCAATGCGGTTGCCCTCGATCACGCCATTGCTGATCTCGCCGTTCAGGAAGATGGCACCATTCTGGTTTTCATGGATGCTGTTATTGACCAGTGCAAAGCCGGTGTTCTCCCCCATAACGCAAAGGCCCTTGAGGGAAACATTGCTGATGTCAAGGTCAGCCAGATAGAAACTGCTGGAATTCTTGACATACACACCGTAATTGCACCCGCCGTTGATGACAAAGCCGGTCACGGCGGTATTTTCCGCCTGGTCCAGAACAATGGCTTTGTCCAGCGTTTCATTGCCGGGGGTCAGCACTGCGCCGTTGCCGTGCAGGATCGTACCAGTGGGTACCACCAGGGTGGCATCCATCACCAGAGCAGGGGAGATGACCTCCACCGTGCTGCCGGGGTTGGCTGCCAGAAAGTCATTCAATTCTGCCAGACTGGAACCGGTAAAATTCACAGCCTGGGCGGTTTCGGCGGTGGCCAGGGGGGCCAGCCGGGTCATGACAGAGTTGTACAGGTTTTTCCAGTTGGCCTCCGGGGTATCAAAGGTGGCAGGGTCAATACCGAGGGTCTGAATGCGCTGGATGACCTGCAAAGGGGCAATCAGGCTTTCGGTGTCGGACTGGGTCATCCGCTCCAAAGCGGGCAGGGCATAGCGCTCGGTCAGGCTCTGGCTGTCGGTATCCAGCAGGGAAACATATTCCTCTGCGCCGGGATCCGCAAAATCCACAACCTGCCCGGTACCGGCCAGCACGCAGCTGATGGGCTCCGGCTCAGCGGTAGCCTGTGGTTCTGCGCTGGGGGCCAGGCTGAAAATCACATGCGGGGCAGGGGTCAGCTTGACCCCGACCACGCCGATCACGGTGGCAGCAGCAATGCCCGCAATAATAAGAACAAACGAATTTGCCTTTTTTTTGGCCATAAGTGTAAGATTCCTTTCCAGGGAAAACCGGGAATAGGCCCGGTAAAATTACTTGTCCAGGTTCAGATACTTTTTCCAGAAGTCCAGACTGCGCACTTCGCCGCAGCGCTCGCGGTAGCTCTGGGCGGCAGCGTCAAACTGGGCGTCGATCTCCTTCATGCAGGCTTTCATCTCGCGCACGCAGCGGCTGTATTCTTCCTTGCTGCGCTCGGTCACAAAGCCTTTCTGGGAGTTGGAATCATAGTTCAGCACCTTCTGCACGCGGTAAGCATTGTAGGCGGTCATGTGCATCATGCTCACAACGGTGTTTTCGCGGGTGGGGGGCACCAGCCAGCCGTTGCGGGTCAGCTTGACCTTGAGGTTTTTCAGCTTGCCCTTGTTTTTTTCTTCCTCTTTGGTGGCGTACAGGTAGCGGGAATAATCAAACGGAACATCCAGCTGGTCCACCGGCTGGGCCTTGTAGCCATATGCCATAATCTCTTTGTGCAGGGCTTCGGCATCGGTCTGTTCCAGCCAGTCAATGCCTTTCAAAAAGTCGCGCACGCCGCGGATCAGCAGGTCAGCATTCTTATAGCGGTAGCGGTTCACTTCGCCCATCACCTGGCTGCGCAGGTCGGCTTTCAGGGCGTTGGCATCATAGCCGGGGCAGTGCATGCTGTTGTCAATGCACTGGTTGCGCAGGATGTAGTAGTACATCGAGGAAGAATACTTGCTCTCAAACGGCTCATGCCATACGCAGATGCCGTTCAGGGTGACCAGGCGTTTGCAGTTGCGTAGGCCGTATTCAATGTCATCGCCGCGGATAAAGATGGGCATGGGCAGGTTGTCCGGCCGCACAACGGCAATGGGGATGCAGCAGTACCACCAGGCGTTATACTCATGGTGTTCTTCCAGCTCATTGGCAACGCACAGGTCAACCTTGGTCAGATCAAAGTTGGCTTTGTGGCTGATCAACTGGCCCTGGTTCCAGGCGGCGCCGTTTTCTACCTGAATGTTAGGGCGGTCCAGCCGCAGCATGGCACCGCCGACAAATACATCCGCATATTCCGGCTTGCGCAGGCTCAGCAGGGTGTAGGTGCGCAGCAGCACATCGGTATCCAGCACAATGTCATCATCCATGACCAGTACATGGGTAACGCCTGCGCCATTTTCGTTGGCTTTCAGGATCTCGATCATGCCGCGGGTAAAGCCGCCGGCACCGCCCACATTGGCGTTGGGCACAACATGCACGGTATCGCTATTCAGCTTATCGTAATCTAGCGTCTGGCCGTTATCGGAAACAAACACTTCCAGGTGGTTGTGCAGCGGGCTGGCGGCGTTTTCCAAAGTATCGCTGCGCATGCGGGCAATGTTGCCCATAACGAACGGCTCCCGGCGGAAGGTGCAGATATCCACGCCGATTTTGACGGGCTGCACATCCTTTTCAGCGGCATCGCACTCATAAGCGCCGCCGCAATAGGCGGCATTGCCGCTCAGGGCCTGCAGCTCAAAAAACAGCATGCCGTCAGCGCCCTTGGGAAAATCGAAGCAGAATTCCTGCACGGAATCCGCCTGCACTACTTTTTCGGCCAGCACGGCGCGCACGCTCTGGCTGTTGATGAAATGGCGGCTGCACAGCACAACGCGCAGCTTGCCGCTCAGTTTCAGCCGCAGCGAAAAATTCTGCGCGGCGGTGTAGCGGCGCCATTTGTCTGCGCTGACGCTGTTAAAGTAGGTATCAAAGCAGACGCGTTCGCCCTGCTCAATGCGCAGGATATCCCCCTCATCGCGGAAGCTGGGGGCTTTCATACGGTAATACAGTCGGTCCTCGGTGCATATGCCCACGCGGGGCCAAAGCAGCTTTTGCAGCAGCATACGGTATTCTCCTTTCACTTTTTGCCTTATCATATCCGGCAAAGTATTCAAGTATCCGGCACAGCATTATAAAATGCCGCCGTTGGATTGTTTTCCGCGCGCCCATGCGCTCAATGTGCGGTAGGGCAGGTAACGCCCGGCCCGCAGCAGACGGGTGTTTTTGTTGGTCATCATGGCAGCGATGTGTGGGTAAGTCTGGCACAGCATCTCGTCATACCGGCGCAGGGCCAGGCCGGTTTCACGGTCGGGGGGAAAGCGCAGGTACAGC
>ERZ772880.982-NODE-982-length-25701-cov-4.509904_pt1 | contig 25701 bp, 20 predicted proteins | sample MGYA00580577_ERZ772880 | MGnify/ENA primary metagenome ERZ772880 (study PRJEB29015, sample SAMEA2737705) | human gut metagenome | biome: human gut; feature: human-associated habitat; material: faeces | place: China | collected 2012 ... | reverse complement strand
GCTCGCTTGCATTTTTTCCGAGGCGAAGTATCTAAGGCGAAGCCAAAGATACGAAAAGTCGAGCGCAGAAGCAAGCGTTAGCTCGATTATGCCGAGACGAACTATCTAAGGTCGAGTCAAAGGGAACCGAAATTTTTCGATCCGCAACCGTGCGGAGCCGTGGGTACACGGAAGAGGTTCGGAAATAGGCGGCGATCGTCGTGGCGGAAAGGCGCCGTGGCGTATATTGAGTACATTAAGGCTTCGGCGTGTGACCGAAGACACTGCGGTCGTGACACGGATCGGCAGGGACTGTATGGGGAGGGCGGCGCCGGAATCGGGGGACGGTCGTTTCGGAAATTCCCGCTGCTGCGGCGGACTGTGCGCGAAAATGCGCAAAAAACGTTATCTTTGTTGCACGTTATCCCTGTCCGTTATGCCGCAGACCGTTGTCCTTACGCTCAAACCCGAGGAGGCCGCCGACGTGCACCGCTATGCGCCGCTGGCCGCCCGTGCCGCAGGCGTCGCCGAGCGGGACGTGGCGCTGCTGCGGGTTGTCAAACGCTCGATCGACGCGCGGCAGCGGCAGCCGAAGGTGCATCTCACGCTCGAACTCTATGCCGACGGCGAACCGCAGCCGGCTCCCGTGCATTTCGATTACCCGCAGGTGGGCCACCGCACCGAGGTGGTGGTCGTGGGTTCCGGCCCGGCGGGACTGTTCGCGGCGCTGCGGCTGATCGAGCGGGGCTACCGTCCGATCGTGCTCGAACGCGGCAAACGGGTTGCGGAGCGCAAGCGCGACATCGCGCAGATCAACCGCAACGGCGCGGTCGATCCCGACTCGAACTACGCTTTCGGCGAAGGCGGCGCGGGGACGTTTTCCGACGGCAAGCTCTTCACGCGCAGCAAGAAGCGCGGCGATTACCACAAGGCGTTGCAGACGCTCGTCTTCCACGGCGCTTCGGAGGAGATTCTCTACGAGGCGCATCCCCATATCGGGACGGACAAGCTGCCCCGCATCATCTCCAACATCCGCCGAACGATCGAGGCGGCGGGCGGCGCGATCCGTTTCGGCAGCCGCGTGACGGGCTTCGACCTGCGCGACGGGCGGATCACGGGCGTGCGCTGCGGCGACGAACGCATCGAGGGTGCGGCCGTCGTACTGGCCACGGGCCACTCGGCGCGCGATATATACGAGACATTGCATGCGTGCGGCGTGCGCGTCGAGGCCAAGCCCTTCTCCATGCGCTGCTTATAGCACTCGGCGCGCAGCATACCACCTGCCCGAACGCGGCGAATACCTGCCCGCCGCCTCGTACTCGTTGGTCAGCCAGGTCGGCGGACGGGGCGTCTACTCGTTCTGCATGTGTCCGGGCGGGTTTATCGTGCCGGCGATGACCGATGCTGCGCAGTCGGTGGTCAACGGCATGTCCCCTTCGCTGCGCAACTCGCCCTATGCCAATTCGGGGCTGGTGACCGAGGTGCGGCTCGACGATTTCGCCCACCTGCGCGACGAGTGGGGCGAGCTGGCGGGACTGCGCTTCCAGCAGATGTTCGAGGAGACCGCCCGACTGCACGGCGGTGCGGCGCAGGTCGCGCCGGCGCAGCGTGTGGCCGATTTCGTGGCGGGACGGCCGAGCCGGACGCTGCCCGCGACCTCCTATATCCCGGGGATCACCCCGTCGCGGCTCGACGGGTGGATGCCGCGCTTCATCGCCGAAAGCCTGCGGGCGGGCCTGCGGACCTTCGGGAGGCGGATGCGGGGCTTCGTGACCGGCGAGGCGGTGGTCGTCGGGGTGGAGTCGCGCACGTCGACGCCCGTGCGCGTGCCGCGCGATCCGGCCACGGGGATGCACCCCGAAGTGCGGGGACTGTTCCCCACGGGCGAAGGGGCAGGTTATGCGGGCGGAATCGTTTCGGCGGCGCTGGACGGCGAACGGATGGCCGACGCCGCGGCCGATTATGTGGAACATGCAACGATGCGATGACGGAATGGATGCACCTCGTTTCACGCTGATATGCTGCTCGGTCGATCCGGCCGCTGCCGAAGCGCTGCGGCGCAACGTCGCCGCGACGATCGGCGAACCGTTCGAATTCGACGTGTGGGACAACCGCGGCCGGAATGTCGGGTTGTGCGACGTCTACGACCGCTGCGCTGAACGCAGCGGTGGCGAGTATCTCTGCTTCGTGCACGAGGACGTCCGCTTCCTGACCGAAGGGTGGGGTGCGCGGCTCGCCGCGAAGCTGTGCGAACCCGACTGCGGGGTGATCGGCTTTGCGGGAAGCGTGCTCAAACTGCGGCGGACGACGGCGTGGCTGCACGGTGTGGGCGACATGCGCGCCAACTATGTACAGCACCACGGCGGCGGCCGTCACCTCCACGCGAAGAATCCCGGCGGGACCGATTTCTCGCCCGTCGTCACGCTCGACGGCATGTGCCTCGTCGTGCGGCGCGACGTATGGGCCGCCACGCCGTTCGACGGGCGGACGTTCCCCGGCTTCCACTGTTACGACCTCGATTTCACGACGGCCGTTTTCGCGGCGGGGCGTCGCAACTACGTCTGCAATACGGTACTCGTCGAGCACTTCTCGGCCGGAGCCTACTCCTACGGCTGGCTCGAAGCGCTCGAAACCTACCACCGCAAATGGGCCGGCCGGCTGCCGCTCGGCGTCGAACCGCTCGACGGGACCCGGCTGGCCGATCTCGACCGCCGCGCCGAGGCCTATTTCCTGAAACTGCTCTGCCAGAAACGGCTCTTCGGCGCCTGCCCCTTCCGGCGGATCGTGCGCTACATCCGTACCTATCCCGGCCGTACCGCCTCATGGGCGCTGCCGTTCAAGTATCTGAAATATCATCTCAAATCGCTCGTTCGTCATGGCTGATTCCCCCCGTTCGCTCGTGCGCGTCGTCGTTCCCGTCTATCGGGAGCTGACGCCCGACGAGGAGTCTTCGTTGCGGAACAACGTCCGCGTGCTGGCCGCATGGCCTTTCACGGTGCTTCATCCCCGGGGGGTGACGCCGCCCGCCTGCTGCCGGGAACTGGGGGTGGAGACACGCGCCGTCGGCGACGAGTGGCTCGGCCGGCGCAACGGCATTGCGGGTTACAACCGCATGATGCTCAGCGAGGAGTTCTATGCGTCGTTTCCTGATACCGAATATATCCTGATCTGCCATACCGACGCATGGATTTTCCGCGACGAGCTGGGCGACTGGTGCCGGCGGGGCTACGACTGCGTGGCGGCGCCGTGGCTTCGGCGGCCGCTTTACGATCTGCCGCTGGTCAAACAGTATATGCAGTGGAGGGAGCAGATGAAACGTCGCCGGGGAGAGGCTTCGCGGCAGGTGCTTTACGGCCGCGTCGGCAACGGCGGGTTGTCGCTGCGCCGTGTGGAGGCGTTCCGGCGGGCTTGTGCGACCTACCGCACGGAGGCCGAGAGCTACCTCGCCGATCCTTGCCATCTCCATAACGAAGATGTGTTCTGGGCGGTCGTGCCTCGTGAATTCCGTTATCCGGCGCCCGACGAGGCGCTGCGTTTCTCGATCGACACCCATCCGGCCTACGCCCTGCGGCGGCTGGGCGGCGACCTGCCGTTCGGTTGTCACAGCTGGACGAAACGCCGCATGCGGCGGGCGTGGCGGGGGATCATCCCCGCCGCGAAGTGATCCGCGCGCGGGGCTACTCCTGCACCTCTCTGACCAGTGTCGTCGTTTCGGGATCGGGATAGAGATATTGCGAAATGCCCTGTTTGCAGCGCAGCAGACGCCGACTGCGCGTGAGGTTGGCCAATACCTGATTGGCGACAGCCTGGTCGCGGGCTCGGACGTTGTGGTAGATATGATAGACGATGCCCGAAAGTTTGAGCGAGAAGTGCTGCACGCCGATGTGCCACAGCCGGCTGCCGAATTCGTAATCCTCGCTGCCCCAGCCCTGGATCAGTTCGTTGTAGCCGTTGACGCAAATGGCGTCGTCGCGCCAGAAGGCCATGTTGCAGCCGCGCGTCACTTCGGGCTTGTAGCGGCCGAAGACCGGCGATGCCCAGGGGATGCGGATGGCGTTCAGCCTGTTGGAGACATCCTTTTTCCATGCGTTGATGTCGATCGAGCGGTTCGCCAGCAGTCCTGCCGAATATCTGGGACCCAGCAGCACGCGGCTGCCGCTGACGAAGCGTCCCGGACGTGCGACGGAGACATGGTCGCGCACGAAATCCGGATGGAGGATGACATCGCCGTCGACCTGGATGATGTAGGCGCCCGTGGCGCGCGCGATCGCCTTGTTGCGGATGCTGCCGACGCGGAATCCGGTGTCCTCCTGCCATACGTGGACGATCGGGATGGACGTCTGCACGCGGTAACGTGCGATCAGCTGTGCGGTGCGCTCGTCCGAACCGTCGTCGGCGACCAGTATCTCGGCGGGCGCGACCGTCTGCCGTAAACTGCTTTTCAGGCAAAGTTCCAATGCCTCCGGCCAATTGTAGGTCGAGATGACCAGGGATGTCTTGAATTGTTCCATCTTCACATTAAAAAAACATGCTGTCGGGCAGCGCCCCGTAAATTCGGTACCATGCTCTGCGCAACGGGTCGCATCGGTAGGTTTCGCACCAGCGGCTCCACAGCCGTTCGTAGGCTTCGTTCCGTCCGAACCGCCGGCGGGCTCTGTGCAGCCGGCAAAGCTGCTTGCCTTCGAGCGCCCAGCGTACCGGTGCCGCTGTCCGCATCCGCGAAAAGATGGCAGGCAGGATCTGCAACACCTCTTCGTAGAGTCCGCCCGTCCGTTCGCCCTGCGTCGTCGTGGCCGCGTCGTGGCGGCGGAAGGCGTTGAGCGGTTCGAAGACGGTGGACACGCGGCCCTGCAATGCGACGAGCATCCAGAAATACCAGTCGCCGGCGTAGCGGAATCCTTCGTATTCCCCTGCCGCAGGCAGTGCCGAACGGCGGAAGACGGCCATGCTGGCGTTGTAGAGTTCGTTGCGGCGCAGCAGGTGCCTCAGCACGAAGCGTCGCCCGTCCATGCGGCGTACGGGACGTCCCGCATGGCGGACTTTCCCGAACGGCCGTCCCTCCGAGTCGACCGTGCGGCTCAGCGTGTGGGCCAGTACGCACGCGGGATCGGCATCGAGCTCCGCCACGCAGCGTTCGAGGAACGCCGGATCGGCGTAGTCGTCGCTCTCGGCGATCCAGATGTACTCTCCTTGCGTGAGCGCGAACCCCTTGCGCCATTGGGCGAAGGCCGAACCGCCGTTGCGGTCGTTGTAGACGATTTGCTTGATGCGCGGGTGGTTCCGGTAACGTTCGATCACCTCGCGGCTCCCGTCCGTCGAGCAGTCGTCGAGCAGCACTACCTCGAAATCGGGGTAGGACTGCGCGAGCACCGAGTCGATGCGCTGCCTGAGATAGGGCGCGTGACAATAGTTGGGAATAATGACCGAAACCATAGACTTTTAATAGGGCGTGCAAAGTTACGACTATTTCATCGGAAAACAATAAAATTCGGCGTAGCTTTCAATTGATTGTAAATTAGGAGTTTATATATTGATATTAAAAAATATTCAAAAAATTGTAAATTTTTTTACTAAAATATTTGCACGATTCCGAAAAACGCCTTACCTTTGTACTCGAAGTTTTAAGGTTCATTTAGGTTAGTAGTTTTAGGTTGGTGAGGAAACAGCGAGCCGCGGCGTTCTGCCCGGTATCGGGTTTCCTTCTTTTTTTGTCCTTGCCGAACAACGTCCGTGCCGTGCCTCCGATCTCGAAGAGAACCCTGCGATGCTCTTCCGCACAAGGTTTCCTGCCGTAGCCGCCGCACGATTCCCCGGGAGCGAAAAACCACATAACCACATAGTTACCAAAAAATCTGAATAAAATATTAAAAATATTTACTAAAATACTTGCACAATCTCGAAAAACGCCTTATCTTTGTACCCGAAGTTTTAAGGTTCATTTAGGTTAGTAGTTTTAGGTTGGTAGAGGAACTCGAGAGGTTGTAACGGACTCGTTCGTTACTAAGATTTCAGGACGGTGCTCGTCCGAAATCGAATACCTTCTCGGATTACCTCGATTTTTTTTGTACGGCCAACCCTGCATTCTCGTGCGTCCGACCTGTAAATCGCCTCTTTTCAATCGGGTACTCCCGCTTTCGGTCATATAATAAATGACTTCGACTGCGAAATCCTGCATGTCGCCGGTGAAAAATTTGCAATCCGCCGCATTTTCCGTATCTTTGGCTATGCCTTAGATACATCGTCTCGGCATAATCAAACATAAATGTTTGTTTCTGCGCTCGACTTTTCGTATCTTTGACTTCGTCTCGGCGAATTTCGAGCGAATTCATTCGTCGTTCGGTGTGTCGTATTTTGATTCTCGTGAAGTTCCGTGTCATGAAAATATCCTGCCTCGCGCTTTTCCTGGCTTGTTTTTCGTTCGCGCCGCTCGGCGCTTCGCCTCGCTTCGAAGTCGTGCGCGATTCCGCCGGTTTCGTCCCTCGGTGGTCGTGCGGCCAGTTCGTCGTGACGCCGCCTGCGGAGGGGCTGTGGTCGATCGCTACGGCATGGCGCGACGGGGCTCCGGCCGAGTGGCGGCATGTACGTGCCGTGACATGCGAACGGACGGGCGAGTGGACGATCCTTTCGGGCGAACTGGCCTGCCGCGGCGGCCGGTGGCTGCTGCGCGACGCTTACCGCGTCGAGGACGATCTGCTGCATTGCATCCGTCGTTACGAGTGGACGGAAGGTCCGGCGCTCGATTCGGTGACGCTCGGTATCCGGTGGCAGCTGCCCCCATGTCCGGTGCGGCCTTTTCTGCCGGGGATCCTCTACTACGGCAATCCGTCGGGCGCGCGCAATACGCCCGACAATGTCGTGCGTTACGAAGGCCGGGCCGGCGAGTTCGCCCTTTTCGAAGAACACCGCTATCCGATGCCGTTCGCTGCGTTCGAGATCGAATGCGGCGAACGTTGCGCGGCAGCGTCGCTCTTTACGTTGCCCAGCCCGCTCGCCGATCCGCGTTATGCGGATCACTGGTGGTCGCTCGGCGTGCGGCAGGCGGACGGGCATCCCGAATTGCTGCTGCTGTCGGGACCGATCGGCTACAATGGTCGTGCGGGGGCCTGCAAAGCGCTCCAAAAGGGGAGTTTGCAACTGCCCGGTCAATACCTGGCCGTTCGACCGGGGACGGTGATCGAGAAGGAGTTCCGGCTGGCGATCGATCCCGCGCCACTGCGCGGTGCAGCTTTCCGGCGGCCTGTCCATCGGGCGTTGGAGCTGTATGCGCCTTTTTCGTGCGAGGGGCTGCCGGGCTTCGAGGAGATCGTGGCGGCGAAATGCCTCATGACGCGTTCGCGCTGGATCGACGAGGGTCCGGTCGCTGGATTCAACATGTATCCCGCGCCGCGGCGGGCGATCGTGATGGGGTGGTGCGGACAAGCCGCCGCGCCGGGTTATTTCCTCCAACATCTCGGTGCGCTCGGGGTCGATACGGTCGGTATGCACGCGATGGTGCAGCGGTCGCTCGATTTCCTGACGCGGGCGCCTTTCGACGGGGAGGGGTTTCGCGTGCGGTACGATGTCGCTTCGCAATGCTGGTCGTCGCCCGATCCGGTTTCGATGGGGCAGGCGATGTACAATTTCGCGCTGGCGATCCGCTCGGCCCGCCGGACGGGCGGCTACGATACGGCCCGATGGGAGGCCTTCCTGCGCCGTGCCTGCGACTTCGCCGCACGGCGGGTCGCCGATCCGGCCTGGCATCCGCGGTCGACGGCCGAAGCCTTTTTCATCGCGCCGCTGCTCGCCGCCGCCGAGCTTTTCGGCTGCGAGCGTTATGCCGCTGCCGCGGCGCGTGCCGCCGACCATTATGCCGCACGGCATCTGTCGATGGACGAGCCCTACTGGGGCGGCACGCTCGACGCGTCGGGCGAGGACAAGGAGGGGGCGTGGGCCGCTTTTCAGGGGTTTCTGGCGCTCTACGAGCATACGCGCGATGCCGAGTGGCTGCGGCGTGCGCAACATGCCGCCGATGTCTGTCTGAGCTATACCGTGGTGTGGGACATCCCGTTGCCGGCGGGTCGTCTGGCCGACCGTGGACTACGCACGCGCGGCTGGACATCGGTCTCTCCCCAGAATCAGCATCTCGACGTCTACGGCGTGCTTTATGCCCCCGAACTCTACCGGCTGGGAACGTATACGAACGACGAGAACTTGCAGTCGTTGGCGCGCGTGATGTACCGCAGTTGCGGCCAGTTGATCGATCCGTGGGGTCGTCAGGGCGAACAGATCCAGCAGACGAATTTCGCACAGCGCGGCGATCTGAGCGACGTGACGCAGTTCCGTGGCGGATATGCCGAGGGATGGACGGTCTTCTGGATCACGGCCCATTTCCTCCATGCGGCGGCCAAGTTCGACGAAATGGGCGTGCGCCCCTGACGGCGCGCGGCCTCTGTTTGCAACCGGAACGTACTAAACTTCGAATAGATGAAAGATTCGTTTTCTCGCAGAGAGCACATCGGCTGGGTAGACCTGCTGCGTGTGCTGGCCTGTTTTCTGGTCGTTTTCGCCCACTGCTGCGACCCCTTCGTGGGGCAGCTCGACGCCGATCGCGGCGCGTTTCTGACCGGCGCTTTCGCCGGCAGTCTGGTCCGGTGCAGCGTGCCGCTCTTCGTGATGATGACCGGCGTGCTGCTGCTGCCCGTAGGCGAGGGGATGGGGGCCTTCTACCGCCGGCGCATCGGCCGCATCGTGCCGCCGCTCCTGTTCTGGTCGCTGGCGCTGCCGCTGCTCTTCTTCGCCTATCTCCACACCTTCGGCGCCGCTACGCAGAGCCCGACGGTCGATCCGGCGTCGTATACCGTGCGCCAGCTCGTCGTGCGCCTCTATACGTTCGTCTTCAACTTCAACTACGACACCACGCCGCTGTGGTATCTCTATATGCTCGTGGGGCTTTACCTCGTGATGCCGGTGCTGGGCGCATGGCTGCGGCAGGCTTCGCAGCGCGATCTGCAACTCTTCCTGGCCGTGTGGGGCGCGGCGCTGCTGCTGCCCTACGTCGAGGTGGCGGCACCGCTGCTGGGCTATGCGGGCAACGGCGGCAACATGGGGCTGTGGGGCGTCTGCGACTGGAACGCCTACGGGACGTTCTACTATTTTTCGGGCTTCGTCGGCTATCTGGTGCTGGCCTACTATCTGGTGCGCTATCCCTTGCGGTGGAGCTGGCGGCGGACGCTCGGCGTGATGGCGCCGCTCTTCGCGGTCGGCTACCTCATAACGGCGCTGGGCTTCGTCGCCACGCAGAACCGGTTTCCGGGTAATTTCGCCTATTTGGAGATCGTGTGGTACTTCTGCGGCATCAACGTCTTCATGATGACGCTGCCCGTCTTCGTCGTCGTGCAGAAGCTCGCCGTCGCCGCCCGTCCGTGGCTTTCGCGTCTGGCGTCGCTCACCTTCGGCATCTATCTGTGCCACTTCGCCGTGATCCCCGTGTGCTACGACCTGCTCGACTGCGCCGCGCTGCCCGACTGGGTGCGGCTCGCGGGGATGAGCGTCGCGGCCTTCGCCGCGAGCGCGCTCGTCGTCTGGGCGATGAGCCGCTGGAGCGTCACGCGGCGCGTGGTGATGTGACCGGCGCCTTCCTGCAATCGCAACGGGCCGGCCCTCGAAGGGGCCGGCCCGTTTTGCCGATCGGCAGACGGTTCAGTCCACCTTGATGTCGGTATTGACGTTCCTGTGTCCGGCGAGTGCGTAGTAGAGGATGTAGAGCACACCGGCGAAGACCACCCAGAAGGACATCATGTAACCTGCGTGGTCGGCCACCAGACCCTGGATCAGGGGCAGGATGCCGCCGCCGCAGACCATCACCATGAAGATGCCCGAAGCGGCCGAGGTGTATTTGCCGAGTCCTTCGACGGCCAGATTGAAGATGCCGCCCCACATCACCGAGGTGCACAGGCCGCAGAGGACGAGCAGCATGATGCTGACCGGAACCTGCGCCATGCCGAATGAAATGTCGCTCTGGAAGACGGGCATGCTCACCACCGCACTGACGGGGCAGAGCATGGCGCAGATGACCAGCAGGCAGGCTGCCGTCGCAACGGTCGAAAGCATCGCCTTGGGCGAGACCTTGGCGCCGAGCAGACCGCCCGCGAAGCGGCCGATGAGCATCAGGAACCAGTAAGTGCCGACGACCGAACCGGCCACGGTGGTGTCGATCCCGAGGTCGGTGGTCATGAAGAGGTTGGCGAAGTTGGGAATACCCACCTCGACGCCGACGTAGACGAAGATCGCTACCGTGCCCAGGACGAAGTGGCGGAACGACAGCGCGCTGTGCTCGTTCTTCTCGGCGGACTTTTCGTTCGTCAGGGCGAACGGTTCGGGAATCTCCATCACGAGCATCACGACGAAGGCCAGCGCGAAGATGCCCATGGCGATGAACAGGGCGGGTGCGGCGTTGCTGATCGTGGCCTGTGCGGCGTTCCCCATGAGATAACCTACCAGCACCGGAACGATCGTGGCGGCCAGCGAGTTGAGCGAACCGCCGAACTGCACGAGCTGGTTGCCGCGGTTGCCGCCGCCGCCCAGCGTATTGAGCATGGGGTTGACCACCGTATTGAGCATACACATCGAGAAACCCGAAACGAAGGCGCCGATCAGATAGACGCTGAAACTGGACATCAGACCCGAAAGATAAGAGATGCCGACGCCGATGAAGCCTACGGCCACGGCAGCGAGCGCCGTCTTCTTGTAGCCGATGCGCTGGAGCATCAGGCCCGCCGGCAGACCCATGAAGGCGTAGGCGATGAAATTGGCCGCGTTGCCGAGCTGCGACATGAAGTTCGACGCGCCGAACTGGTTCTTGACGATGATTCCCATCGGGTTTTGGAGCCCCGTCACGAAGGAGATCATCGCAAAGAGCGCGAACATCATCGCAATGGGCAGAACGTAGTTTTTTTTCTGTGTTTCCATAAAGTATTTCAGATTGGTTTTCTCCGTTATCGGTTGCGTTCGGCCACGTAGGCGCACAGGTTGACCAGGGCCGAGCGGATCGGACCGTCGGGCCATTCGGCCAGCAGCGCGGTCGCCCGTTGCAGGTAGCTCTGCATCACTTTCGACGCCTCCTGCAAGCCTCCCTGCTCCTCGACGGCCTGTTGCAGGGCGTCGACCGCCGCTTCGTCCTCGCGGCAGCGTGCCAGCAGGGCGAGCAGCTCGTCGCGCCGCGCCGCGTCGGCACGGTCGAGCAGCAGCAGCAGCGGCAGCGTGATCTTGTGTTCGCGCAGGTCGTTGTTCGACGGCTTGCCCGTCTCGGCGCCGCGCGTGAAGTCGAGGATGTCGTCCTGGATCTGGAACGCCATGCCCAGCGCGTCGCCGAAGCGGCGCATCCGGGCGACCTGTTCGCGGTTCGCGCCGGCCGAGAGCGCCCCCACGCCGGCGCTGATGCCCAGCAGGCTGGCCGTTTTCTTGTAGATGATCTCCAGGTAGGCGTCGCGCGTGATCTCCATGCGCTCGGCGCGGTCGCTTTGTAGCAGCTCGCCTTCGCAGAGCGTGGCGATCGAGGCGATGACGTAGGAGACCAGGTCGTACTGCCCGCTGCGCATCCCGAGCTCCATGTTGCGCGCCAGCAGATAGTCGCCCAACACCACGGCGTTGCGCGACTGCCATTTGGCGTTGGCCGATGCGCGGCCGCGGCGGGTGTCCGCTTCGTCGATCACGTCGTCGTGAATGAGCGAGGCGGTGTGGATGATCTCGACGAGCATTGCTGCCAGATAGGTGCGCTGCCCGATGCCGCGCCCGCCGGCGGGCGCGTTCAACGCCGCCGAAAGCAGTACCAGCAGCGGCCGTACGCCTTTGCCGCGCGAGGAGAGGATGTAGTCGACCATGCCCGAAAGCAATTCGTTCTCCACCTTGAAATTCCGGCGGACGAACGCATCGAACTCTTCCAGTTCCTGCGCGACGGGGCCGCGTATCGCATCGAGTGTAACCATAGCTCGGGTGACGTTTTGTAGGACAAAGATAGGAATAAGCGCGAGCAAATGCAAATTTATTTGCATGGCCTTCGGCTTATTCGTATCTTTGGCTTCGCCTTAGGTACTCCGTCTCGGCATAATCAAGTTGCCGCTTGCTTCTGCGCTCGACTTTTCGTACCTTTGAACCGACGAACAATCGCTGCTATGACCACTCTATTCAGAAAATTCTTGCCGGCGGCCGTGGCCGTACTCCTTTTCTTCACGTTGGCGGCCCTCTATTTCGCGCCCCAGTTCGGCGGCGACGTGCTGCCGCAACACGATGTGCGTCAGTACGAAGGGGCCAGTCGCGAGATCCATCGGACGCGCGAGGCCTACGGCGAAGACCCGCAGTGGATCGGTTCGATGTTCGGCGGTATGCCCGCCTATCTGGTCGACGTGCGCTATCCCGCACAACTGGTCAAGGATGCGGCCGTACCGCTGACGCGGGCCGTGCCGATCCCCGCCGGACTCATCTTTTTTGCCATGTGCGCCTTCTGGGTGATGCTCCGCATGATGAAGATCGATCCGTGGGTGGGAATCGTGCCGTCGCTGGCCTACGGCCTTTCGACCTATTTCCTGCTCATCATCGGGGCGGGGCACCTGACCAAGATGTGGGCGCTGGTCTATGCGCCGCCGATGATGGGCGGCATCTGGATGACGCTGCGCGGAGGGCGTCCGGGGTGGGGCGGAGCGTTCACGGCGCTCTTCGCTTCGCTCGAAATCGGCGCCAACCATCCGCAGATCACCTACTATTTCCTGCTGGCGGCCGCCTTGTTCTGGCTCAGCGAAGGCATCGTCGCCTTGCGGGAGAAACTCTTGAAACCCTTCGCCAAACGTACGGCGGTGCTGGCGGCCGCAGGGCTGCTGGCGCTCGGTTCGAACTTCGCACCGCTGTGGTACACCGCCCAGCACGCGAAGGATACCACGCGCAGCGGTTCGGAACTGGCGGCCGGGGATGCCGGGAGCGGCGGGCTGGATCTGGCCTATGCGACGGCGTGGAGCTACGGCCGTGCCGAGAGCTGGAACCTGCTGATCCCCGATTTCATGGGCAGCGACTCGGCCCGCGCCTTCTCGGAGGACGGCCCCGTCGCCGCGGCGTTGACGCCCTACGGCATGGCGCAGGCGGCGCAGCAGCTTCCCGCCTACTGGGGCGAACAGCCCTACACCGGCGGGCCCACCTATCTGGGCGCCGCGGCGCTCTTCCTGGCGTTGCTGGGGGTGCTGCTCGTCGGCGGCCGCGACCGCTGGTGGATCGTGGCGGCGAGCCTCGTCATGCTGCTGCTGGCGTGGGGGCATCACTTCATGGGATTGACCGAACTGGCCTATAAATACCTTCCCGGCTACAACAAGTTCCGCACGGTCTCGATGGCCCTCGTGGTCGTGCAGTGGACGGTGCCGCTGCTGGCGGCGCTGGCGCTCCAGCGGCTCTGGTGCGCGGAGCTTCCGGCTGTGCGGCTGCGCCGTGCGCTGGCGTGGGCCGCGGGCGTCACGGGAGGGCTGTGCCTGCTCTTCGCCGTAGCGGGCGGCCAGCTCTTCGATTTCGGCCGCGAGGCCGCCGTGGAGCAGATGACCGCGCAGTTCAACCGTATTTTGCAGGCCAACGGCGCCGACGATCTGCTGCGACAGGGACTCGACGCGACGATCGGCGAGGAGGTCGGTGCGGCGATGGCCGACGAGCGGGCCGCGATGATGACGGCCGACGCCTGGCGGTCGCTGCTCTTCGTGCTCCTCACGGCGGCCGCCGTGGGGCTGATGATCGTGCGTCCGGCGTGGCGCGGCGCGGCCGTCGCGCTTGCGGGCGTGCTGGTCGCGGCCGATCTGTGGGGTGTCGACGTGCGCTACCTGTCGTCGGACGACTTCGTGTCGCCGCGCCGGCAGCAGTGGACGCCGAGCGGGGCCGACAAGCTGATTCTCGGCGACACGACGCCCGGCTTCCGTGTGCTGAACCTCACGGTCAGCCCCTTCAACGACGCCACGACGAGCTACTACCACCGTTCGGTGGGCGGCTACCACGGCGCGAAGATGTCGCGTTATCAGGACGTGATCGACCGCTACCTCTCGTCGAACGACGAAGCGGTGCTCGACATGCTCAATACCCGTTACCTCATCCTGCCGGGCGCCGACGGGCGGCCCGAAGCGCATCTGCGCGCGACGGCGCAGGGTGCGGCGTGGCTGGTGCGCGACGTCGTGACGGCCTCGACGCCGCAGCAGGAGCTGGCGGCGCTGGCGACGGCCGACCTGCGCCGTCAGGCGGTGGTCAACCCCGCCGACTATGCCCGCATGACGGGTGCCCGCGAAGGGGCGCTTCCGGCGGTCGATACGCTCGGCGGTACGATCCGGCTCACGGAATACCGCCCCAACTATCTGAAATACGAATACACCTCCGCGGCGCCCGCCACGGCGGTCTTCTCCGAGATCTTCTACGACAAGGGCTGGACGGCCTGGGTGGACGGCGTCGAGACACCCTATTTCCGTGCCGATTACCTGCTGCGCGCCCTGGAACTTCCGGCCGGCGATCATACGGTCGAGTGGCGGTTCCGTGCGCCGCACTGGGGAGCGGTCGAGGGGGTGACGGGGCTTTGCTCGGCGGCGATCCTGCTCCTGATCGCCGGACTGGCCGCTGCGGAGTGGTATAAACGAAAAAAGCGATGAAAGACAACAAGCGACTCAAACGGCGCGTGCGCAACTCCTACATCGTCTCGACGGTGAGCATGGCGCTGGTGCTGTTCCTGCTCGGTTCGGTGGGGTATCTGATGACGGCCGCGCTGCGTGTGGCGCGGACGCTTCAAGAGAGCGTGACGGTGACCGTCGAACTGGCGGACGGGGTGGATTCGCTGCGGCGCGGCGAGATCGAACGCCGCCTGCGCGGCGACGAGATGGTGCGCGACATCGAGTTCGTCTCGAAGCAGACGAAGATCGGCGACGCGGAGTTCCGCCACATGTTCGAAAACGAGATCGAGGAGGTGCTCGGCGAAAACCCGCTCAACGACAGTTTCGAGGTGCACCTCTCGGCCGAGTCGGCCGACTCGGTGCGGCTCGACGCCTTCATGGCCAAGGCCGGCGGGATGCGGGGCGTGGAGCGTGCGACCTGCCCGCTGCCGATGATCCGGCGGATGCACGCCACGGTGAACAAGATCCAGCTGGTGCTGGCGGTCTTCGCTGCGGCGTTGCTGGCCATTTCGCTGATTCTGCTGAGCAATACGATCCGGCTTTCGATCTACTCGAAGCGTTACCTCATCAATACGATGAAGCTGGTCGGCGCGACCAAGTGGTTCATCATGCGGCCCTTTCTGGCCAGCAGCGTCTGGCAGGGGCTGGCGGCAGGGGCCGGCGCTTCGGCGCTGTTCGGCGTAGCGCTCTACGGGTTGAGCGCGGCCCTGCCCGAACTGACGACGCTCGCGGCGATGACCAAGGCGATGATCATCGTGGGGAGCATGATGGCCGGCGGCGTGGCGCTCGCGCTGCTTTTTACGGCCGTATCGGTCAACCGGTTCGTCGACATGAGGTCGGACAAGATACACTTGTATTGAGGGGTCGGACGTTTGAGCAGAAATGGGTTCGGTATCCGGTTTCGTACGGGTGCAGTCACGGTCCGCGGCCGTGTTTCCGGATTTTACCCTCTCCTGAATTTCCTCCTCGGAGGGGACTTCGGGGAGTTCGTTCCGCAGGTCTGCCCCTTCGGCTGCGGTCGGCCGGCGGGAACAAGGACCGTTTTGTCGGGCTGCCGCCCGTGTAGAGGAAATTGATAAACAGACGATACGCAATGAAAAAATTCAATGAAATCGGCGATCCCAACGACGCCAAGATGCCGCTCTCGGCGAAAAATTACGTGCTGCTGCTCGTCGGGGCGGCGGTCATTCTGCTGGGGATGATCCTCATGTCGGGCGGCGGCAGCGACTCGCCCGACGAGTTCAACTACGCCATGTTTTCGTGGCGGCGCATCACGCTGGCGCCGATTCTGGTCATCGGCGGTTTCGCATTCGAAATTTACGCCATCCTCAAACGCTGGTAGAAGATGGATACGATAGAGGCCATTATCCTGGGCATCGTGCAGGGGCTTACCGAGTTCCTGCCCGTGTCGAGCAGCGGGCACCTGCAAATCGCCAAGGCGCTCATGGGGGTAGAGATCGAACAGAACCTGCTCTTCGACGTGACATTGCACGCCGCTACGGTGCTCAGCACGATCGTCGTGCTGTGGAGCGAGGTGGCGCGCCTGTTGCGGGGGCTCTTCTCGCGGCGGTTCAACGAGGAGCAGGCCTACGTGCTGAAACTCCTGCTGTCGATGATTCCGATCGGGATCGTCGGCTTCACGCTCAAAGACCGGCTCGACGCCCTTTTGGAGTCGCCGGCGATCCTGCTCGTGGTGGGGTGTATGCTGCTGGTGACGGCGGCGCTGCTCGCTTTCGCCTACTACGCCAAGCCCCGGCAGAAGGCGCAGCTCTCCTACCGCGACGCCTTCCTGATCGGTGTGGCGCAGGCCGTGGCGGCGCTGCCCGGCCTGTCGCGTTCGGGATCGACGATCGCTACGGGGCTGCTGCTGGGCAACCGCAAGCAGACGGTGGCGCAGTTCTCCTTCCTGATGGTGCTGGCTCCGATCCTGGGCGAAACCTTCCTGGAATTGATGAAGGGCAACCTCGGCGCGCAGGCGATCGGCTCGGCGCCGCTGGCGGCCGGTTTCGTCGCGGCCTTCGTCGTGGGGTGTCTGGCCTGCAAGTTCATGATCGAGATCGTCAAACGCGGCAAACTCGTCTGGTTCGCGCTTTACTGCGCGGCGGCGGGTACGGTGTCGATCCTCTCCTATGTGCTGTAAGACGATGGAAAGTACCGATTTGCAGCGGGTGAACTTCGAGGAGGGCTATGTCGCCGTGATCGACAAGCCCTACCGTTGGAGTTCGACCGACGTGGTGCGCAAGGTGAAGTTCGAGTTGCGCAAGGCGGGTTACCGCAGGATCAAGGTCGGCCATGCCGGTACGCTCGACCCGCTGGCCACGGGAGTTCTGCTGGTCTGCATCGGACGGGCGACCAAGCGGGTCGACGCCTTGCAGGCCGAGCGGAAGGAGTACATAGCCGGCGTGCGGCTGGGTGCCACGACCCCCAGCTTCGACCGCGAACACACGGTCGACCGGACCTTCCCGACGGACCACATCACGCGACCGGAGGTCGAACGGGCGCTCGCCTCGCTCGTGGGCGAGCGGTTGCAGACGCCGCCGCTCTATTCGGCCAAGAAGATCGAGGGGACGCGCGCCTACGAGTTCGCCCGTGCCGGCGAGCAGGTCGAGATGCGGCAGTCGCTCGTCACGATCTACGACATCGAGCTGCTGGAATGCCGTCTGCCGGAGCTGACGATCCGCGTGCGCTGTTCGAAGGGAACCTATATCCGCTCGCTTGCGCGCGAGATCGGCGAAGCGCTGTCGAGCGGCGCCTATCTCACCTCGCTGCGTCGCACGCGCAGCGGTACGCACGACGTCGAAGCGGCATGGCAATTGGATGATTTTCTGAAAAAGTTGAGGGGAGAGTGAAACAAAATAGTTTTTCCGACGTATATACCTTGATTGTTTTGTGTTTTCTGCGATAGAGAAACAGATCCGGCCGGTGCGGGCGCAAGACCGCTTTCGGACTGTGCCGGGCGTGGAAAACGAAGGGTCAAATTCAACTTTCCGACAATGAAATTATCACAGTACGGGTACGAGTTCAAGCCGGAGATGCTGGCCAAGTACCCTGCCGAGAACCGCGACGAAGCGCGTCTGATGGTGGTGAACCGTGCCAAGGGCACGATCGAGCATCGTATTTTCAAGGATATCATCGACTATTTCGACGAGGGCGACCTGTTCGTCTTCAACGACACGAAGGTCTTTCCGGCCCGTTTGTACGGCAACAAGGAGAAGACCGGCGCCGAGATCGAAATCTTCCTGCTGCGCGAGTTGAACCGCGAACTGCGTCTGTGGGACGTGCTGGTCGATCCGGCGCGCAAGATCCGTATCGGCAACAAGCTCTATTTCGGCGATGACGACCTGATGGTGGCCGAGGTGATCGACAACACCACTTCGCGCGGCCGCACGCTGCGCTTCCTGTTCGACGGCGATTACGACGAATTCAAGACGGCGCTCTTCAAACTGGGCGAGACGCCCCTTCCGCGCTGGGTGCGCGAGAAGGTCGAACCGGAGGACAGCGAACGCTACCAGACGATCTTCGCCGCGAAGGAGGGGGCCGTGGTGGCTCCCACGGCGGGGATGCACTTCTCGAAACACCTGATGAAGCGCATGGAGATCCGCGGTGTCGAACGCGCTTTCCTGACGCTTCACGCCGGTCTGGGGAATTTCCGCACGGTGGACGTCGAGGATCTGTCGAAGCACAAGATGGACTCCGAACAGTACATCGTCGACGATGCGACGGCCGCCTCCGTCAACCGCGCCAAACGGAGCGGCCGCAAGGTCGTTTCGATCGGGACGACGGTCATGCGGACGCTCGAAACGGTCGTTTCGACCAACGGCACGATCAATGCGGGGGAGGGCTGGACCAACAAGTTCATCTTCTCGCCCTACGAGTTCACGGTGGCCGACGCGATGGTCTCCAACTTTCACCTGCCCTATTCGACGCAGCTGATGATGGTGGCCGCTTTCGGCGGATACGACTGCGTGATGAACGCCTACAAGATCGCGCGCGAGGAGGGTTACCGCTTCGGCACCTACGGCGACGCGATGCTGCTCCTTTGAGGCTGCGGGAGTGCGGATTTCCGGCCCTGCGCGGTTTTTCGGAAAATTTTCACTACCTTTGTAAAATAAACTCACATTGGCGATGGCAGGAAAGATATTATACGTTTGTCAGGAGATTTTCCCCTACCTTCCGGAGTCCGAGCAGTCCGCGCTGTGCCGGCAGCTGGTGCAGGCGATGCAGGAGCGGGGAAACGAGATCCGGACGTTCATGCCGCGTTACGGTTGCATCAACGAACGGAGGAACCAGCTTCACGAGGTGATCCGGCTTTCGGGCATGAACCTGATCATCGACGATAACGACCATCAGCTCATCATCAAGGTGGCGTCGATCCCGACCGCCCGCGTGCAGATCTACTTCATCGACAACGACGACTATTTCGCGCGCAAGGCGGTGCTTTCCGACGATGCGGGGTGGTTCGCCGACAACGACGAGCGCGCCATCTTCTTCGCGCGCGGCGTGCTCGAAACGGTCAAGAAACTGCGCTGGAACCCGTCCGTCGTGCATTGCCACGGCTGGTTCTCGGCCGTCGTTCCGATCTACCTCAAACACATGTTCGCCGACGATCCCGTCTTCCGCGACGTGAAGATCGCCGTGTCGCTCTACGACGACGCCTTCCCCGGCGAACTCGACGCCGGTTTCCGCGCCAAGGTGGAACACGAAGGCGTGCAGGACGAAAATCTGAAAATTCTCGACAATTCGTCATACCAAAACCTCATGCGTTTCGTTATGGACTATGCCGACGGCATCGTGCTCGCTTCGGAAGGGGTCGATGCCGCCCTGGCGGAGTATGCCCGCCGCAGCGGCAAGCCGGTATTGGAGTATCAGGCGCCGGAGGCGGAGGGATTCGATAATTATAATAAGTTCTATGAAGAATTATAGAGGCGTTCGCAAGTGGCTCAACGCCGTTTTGGTGCTGGGCGTGGCGGGAATGCTGACTTTTGCCGGCTGTACGGAGGTCGACGATACGCTGGGGTACGAACTCGTGCCCGGCAACCAGCAGATGGAGATGCGCCTGCACAGCATCCGCAAAGGCTTCGAAGCCCGGATGTTCATGAGCGACTCCGTCAAGTCGTCCAATCTCTCCTACGGCTATTTCGGTACGACCAAGAGCGACACCTTCGGCATACGCAAGGCCGGGTTCATGACCCAGTATTTGTGGGCGTCGATCTCCGACCGCAAGAACTGGTACGGCTACCGGCCGATCTTCGATTCGCTGCAACTGCTCCTGAGCGTCTCCTCGTATGCGGGCGACACGCTCCAGCCGCAGCGCTTCGGCGTCTACCGGATTCTCAACAACGACTATTTGAAGGACAACGACGGCAACGGCGACGGCACGACCGATACGACCTTCTTCACGAGTTTCAATCCCGTGGCGGCGGGCTGCGTCGACGAGAACGACCCGCTGTTCACCTTCACCTTCCCCGACGGGACGACGACGGGGCCCGCCACGACGGCCGTCACGCTGGAGCCGACGGCGGCGGGGCTGGACTACGTCAAGGAGCTGATGATGCAGGAGGGCAAATACAAGAACGACTCGACGGTCTATACCAACGATTCGCTGTGGGTGAACTACTTCTGCGGCCTGGCCATTCTGCCGCTCGATTTCAACGGCACCACGGGCGCGACCTTCGCCACCACGCTTGCCGAGTCGGGCATGATGCTCTACGGGCGTAACCGCGATTCGGTCGATGCGACGCTGATCCGCGATACGTTGCAGACGCTCTTCTATTTCTACGACGAATACGCGACCACCTACGGCAACGTGTCGGTCAACACCGTCGAGCGCACCAACACGCGCTATATCGATTACGACGCGATTGTCGAGAAGCCCGGCGGCGGAACCGTCGAGCCGCAGCAGCCCTTCGAATTGGGCTATGTCGAGGGAATGGGCGGCGCGCTCGTCGAGCTGACGCTTACCGACGAGTTCCTCTCCGTGCTGGGCGAGTTGCAGGCCGAGCAGGAGGACGAAGGGTACCGGACGGTAGCGATCAACCAGGCGTTGCTCTCGATCTACGTGGACGGCGTGACCGACGGCGGCTGGGAGCAGGGATTCTCGCAGAAGGTGATCGAACGTTTCGACGCGTCGATCAGCCGGCTGGGCCTCTACACCGATTTCAAGACGCTGACGCCCGTGTCCGACTACGCCTACGATTACGAACAGCAGTACGAGGTGACGCTTCCCTACGGTGGTTATCTGAACCGCAGCCTGGGGTGCTACACGCTCAATATTTCGAGCCATATACAACGCCTGTGGCGGGCGTATCAGGAGGCGCCGATCGATCCCGAAACGGGCGAGCGGCAGTACACCGAGGCCCAGAAGCGGATGATGACGCTCTATCTGGCGCCGGGGGCCACCGATCTGTTCACCTTCAACCGCATCGCGTTGCAGGGCGGGATCAAGGCCGGCGAGAACGCCCCGATCCACATGGAGTTGACCTATACGCTGATAAAATAGAGACGGCAGTTACACATTGCTTTTTGCGAACCTAAGTTGCGATACTTAGGTTTTCGCATGTATAAACGATTTACGATGCAGGAAAATTTAGTTATCGTCGAGTCGCCGGCCAAGGCCAAGACGATCGAGAAGTTCTTGGGTAAGGATTTCATGGTCAAGTCGAGCTTCGGCCATATTCGCGACCTCTCGAAAAAGGATCTGGGAATCAATCTCGCCGACGGGTTCGCGCCGGTTTACGAGATCCCGAAGGATAAGCGCAAGGTCGTGGACGAACTCACGCGCGCCGCGAAGGACCGGACCGTGTGGCTCGCCTCCGATGAAGACCGCGAAGGAGAGGCCATCGCATGGCACCTGACCGAAGTGTTGGGTCTCCCGGTCGAGGGGACGAAGCGGATCGTCTTCCACGAAATTACGAAGCGGGCCATTTTGGAGGCTATCGAGAACCCGCGGACGGTCGACATGAATCTGGTCAACGCCCAGCAGGCGCGCCGCGTGCTGGATCGTCTGGTCGGTTTCGAGCTGTCGCCCGTGCTGTGGAAGAAGGTGCGGCCGTCGCTGTCGGCGGGCCGCGTGCAGAGCGTCGCCGTGCGGCTGCTCGTCGAGCGCGAACGCGAGATCATCGCCTTCCGGTCGACCCCCTATTTCCGCGTCGTGGCGCAGTTCCATGCCGCCGGGGACAAGGATCGGACGCTCTTCAAGGCCGAGCTGCCGACGCGCTTCGAGTCGCGCGAGGAGGCCGAGGCGTTCCTCCGCAGCTGCGTCGGCGCGACCTTCACGGTGGCCAAGGTCGAGGAGAAGCCCGTGCAGCGCTATCCCGCGCCGCCCTTCACGACCTCCACGTTGCAGCAGGAGGCGGGGCGCAAGCTGGGGATGTCGGTTTCGCAGACCATGTCCGTCGCGCAGCACCTCTACGAGCAGGGTCTCATCACCTACATGCGTACCGACTCGGTGAACCTCTCGACGCTGGCGCTGGCGCAGTGCAAGGAGCAGATCACGAATCTCTACGGCGAGAAGTATTCGTCGTACCATAACTACAAGACCAAGACCAAAGGGGCTCAGGAGGCGCACGAGGCGATCCGCCCGTCGTATATCGAGCGGCAGGCGATCGAGGGTACGCCGGCCGAAAAGCGGCTCTACGACCTGATCTGGAAGCGCACGGTCGCTTCGCAGATGGTTTCGGCCGAGCTGGACCGCACGACGATCACGATCGCGATCGACGGCCGCCGCGAACAGTTCGTCGCCACGGGCGAAGTGGTGCGTTTCGACGGTTTCCTGCGGCTCTATTCGGAGTCGACCGACGAGGAGCCGGCCGAGGACAGCGAAGGGCTGCTGCCCAAACTCTCGGCGGGCGACGAGGTGCTCTATCATACCATTACGGCCACGCAGCGTTTCACGATGCCGCCGGCGCGCTACAACGAGGCGTCGCTGGTCAAGCGGCTCGAAGAGCTGGGCATCGGCCGCCCTTCGACCTATGCGCCGACCATCACGACGATCATCAACCGCGGTTATGTGGTCAAGCAGAGCAAGGAGGGGCAGAAGCGCACCTACGAACAACTGACGCTCGCGGGCGGCAGCGTGTCGGCCAAGACGCTCAGCGAGAGCTTCGGCAAGGAGAAGAACCGGCTGCAACCCACCGATATCGGTATGCTGGTGAACGACTACCTCGAACAGCAGTTCGCACCGATCATCGACTATAATTTCACGGCCAACGTCGAGAAGGAGTTCGACCGCGTGGCCGAGGGCGACATCACGTGGGACAAGATGATCGCCGCTTTCTACGGGCCGTTCCACCGCATGGTCGATACGGCGATCGAGACGCAGTCCGACAAACACGGGCAGGCGCGCGTGCTGGGTGCCGATCCCAAGACGGGACGCACGGTCAAGGCCCGCATCGGCCGCTACGGGCCGATGGTCGAGATCGAGGGCGAAGGCGAGGAGAAACCCCGTTTCGCCTCGCTTAAAAAAGGGCAGCTCATCGAGTCGATCACGCTCGACGAGGCGCTGGCGCTCTTCGCCCTGCCCCGCACGCTGGGCGAATGGGAGGGCGAGCCGATGGTCGTCGGGCTGGGGCGCTTCGGCGCTTACGTGCGCTGGGGCAAGTCGACCTTCGCCTCGCTGGCCAAGGGCGACGATCCCTATACGCTGACGCTCGAACGTGGCGTGGAGCTTATCAAGGCGCATCAGGCGCAGCGGACGGCGGCCAACACGCCGATTCGGAGCTTCGCCGAAGATCCCGACATGCTGGTCAAGAACGGCCGCTACGGTGCCTACATCGCCTACAAGGGGAAGAACTACCGCATCCCGAAGGGGACGAAGCCCGAAGAACTGACGCTCGACGAGTGCCTGAAAATCGTCGCCGCGTCGAAGAAATGACGTAATTCAACGAAACTCATGCGATTTATGAAGAAAATCCTTTTTACGGCCCTTCTGGCGCTGCTCGCGACGGGCGTCGGGGCGCAGGAACAGCAAAAGGAGGAGGGGTATCGTTTCACCGATGTGAAGACCCTCCCCGTGACTTCGGTCAAGAACCAGAACCGCAGCGGCACCTGCTGGGCCTACTCGGCCCTCGCGTTTCTCGAAAGCGAGATTCTGCGCAACGGCGGCGGGGAGTACGACCTGTCGGCGATGTGGATCGTGCGCAACGCCTATTTCGAGAAGGCGGTGAAGTACGCCCGTATGCACGGTTCGCTCAATCTGGCCGTCGGCGGCGGTTCGCGCGACGTGACCGACGGGATCAAGAAATACGGCATCGTGCCGACGGAGGTCTATCCGGGTCTCTGCTACGGCACCGACTTGCCCGACTTCACGGAGATCGACCGCGTCGTCAAGGGGTATATGGACGCCGTGATCGCCGGCGACAAGTTGACGACGGCCTGGCAGCGCGGCCTGGATGCCGTTCTGGACGCCTATCTCGGCCCCAAACCCGAAAAATTCACCTGGAAGGGCAAGGAGTATACGCCGCAGTCGTTCGCTGCATCGCTGGGGCTCGACATGGACGACTACGTCGAGATCAGCTCCTATACGCACCACCCCTTCTACGAGGAGTTCATCCTCGAAGTGCCCGACAACTGGATGTGGGGGACGGTCTGGAACCTGCCTCTCGACGAGATGATGGCCGTCGTGGACAATGCGCTGGCCAACGACTATACGGTGCTCTGGGGGACGGACGTGAGCGAGAAGGGTTTCAGCCGCACGAAGGCGATCGGCATCGTGCCCGAGGCCGACCTTACGAGCATGAGCGGCACCGACGCCGAGCGCTGGGGCAAACTCTCCGACAAGGAGAAGGAGGCGGCGCTCTACAAGTTCGACAAGCCCGGCAAGGAGCGCGTCATCACGCAGCAGATGCGTCAGGAGGCGTTCGACAACTACGAGACTACCGACGACCACGGTATGCAGATCATGGGCACGGCGGTCGACCAGGCGGGCAACGACTATTACAAGGTGAAGAATTCATGGGGCGTGCGTCCTCCCTACGACGGGTACTACTATTTCTCGCGTCCTTTCGTGGCCTACAAGACGATGTCGGTCATGGTCAACAAGAAGGCTATTCCGGCACCTATCCGCAAGAAGATGGGACTTTGACCGGCCGGCGGCCTGCAATCGGAGGGGAGCGGTTCGACCGCTCCCTTTTTCATTGCACCGATCCGTAGTTTCGCCCTGCCCGAATCCCGCGGAATGCGGGGCCGCCCGTTTGGAAATCGTCGATCCGGACGCAATGCAGCGGAGCGTGGAATCGCTACCGTTTTTAAGGAAAAAAGGATGCCCCGAAGGCATCCTTTTGTTTTAGCAGGCTCTGTAAGCCGGGTTCTGTACTCCGCTGCGCGCTTCCGGTGCGGAGCCCCTGTCATTTATCTACGACGGCGGTCGCCCGCCGCCTCCAGCAACCTACCCCCCGACATCGGGCGAGCAACCCTTAACTGCCGGTATACACGGTCTTGCAACCCGTCAGACGTACGGCCGGCGACATCGCTGCCGCCGCGGTGGGCTCTTACCCCGCCTTTTCACCCTTACCCCTGCAAGCAGGGGCGGTCGTTTTCTGTTACGTTTCCTATAACCTCACGGCTATCAAGTCGTTAGCTTGGACGGTGCTCTGCGTTGCCCGGACTTTCCTCTCCCCCGCGAGGGGCAGCGACAAGGCGAGCCTGCCCGACAAAAGTACGCAAAAAATGAAAATAACCGCCCGTCTGCGGCCGGTTTTTTGCGTTTGCATTCTATATTTGTCTCGAAAATCGAAAACATTCCGCTTATGGACTTTCAGCAGGTGATCGAGGCACGGCGTTCCGTGCGCAAATTCAGGGACGAGGAGGTCCCGCACGAAGTATTGGCGCAGGCGATCGAGGCGGCATTGCACGCCCCCTCGTCGCGCAACAGCCGTTCGACGCGGTTTCTGGCGGTGCGCGACGCCGCGACGGTGCACCGTATGGCTGCCATGCGCGACTACGGTGCCGTGCCGCTCGCGGGTGCTCCGGCGGCCGTGGTGGTGATGGGCGATCGTGCGGCGAGCGACCTGTGGGTGTTTGACCAGAGCTTGTGCAACGGGCGAGGCTTCGCTTTATGCTGAGGCCGCTG